>Ga0116159_1003849_pt1 | contig 13108 bp, 11 predicted proteins | sample AD_JPNAS1_MetaG_FD_89878 | JGI IMG/M metagenome (GOLD analysis project Ga0116159, IMG submission 89878) | Active sludge microbial communities of municipal wastewater-treating anaerobic digesters from Japan - AD_JPNAS1_MetaG | ecosystem: Engineered > Bioreactor > Anaerobic > Digestate | place...
AGCGTGCGCAGTGGTTTCGGCTGAATACGGATGCCCAGCGGACACCCTGCTTGCCGTGGCGCGTGCGTACATAGGCGCCTATAACCCTCTGACTGATCTGGCCAGCCTGGCTTCAGGTATGACCGATAGCGCGCTCTATGAGATGGAAGGGCGACTGACGCAGGCCGCCTACTCGGTGCGTCAGCTGCTTCCCGGCCTTCGGGCGCAACTGGGAGCGGGACGGCTCTACAGAGAGCTAGATCAGGGATTGGTGAGATTCCTCAACTTCGCCGACGCTTTCACCATGTCGAGATGCGCGGACCGGCTGGGCGGCAGCGTCCGCCGTCACGGCCTGGGAAGCGACGCGCTGGCAGATGCCTCGCACTTCGTCCGTCTTGCGGAGGACGCTGCCAGATCTGTGTGGGCATGAGTGTGGACTTAAGGTCACTGTGCGAGTTCGGGGGTGATGTGCCAAGGATCGAGGACTGTGGTGTTCTTGGCGTCGAGTGGACTGTGTGAACGTTCCTGAGAAAAACCAAAGATATGGTGGGAGGTCTATCAGATGAAGAGACTCATTCCTGTGCTTTTGGCGGTCTTTCTTCTGGCGGTCTTGATTGTGCCCGCAGGCGCCGCGCAGAAGACTACCGTCACTTTCTGGCAGGCCGGTGGCGATGCGACCTCGAGTGGCGTGATTCGCGAGATCATCAAGGACTTCGAGGCTGCGAACCCTGATATCAAGGTGAATTTCCAGGCGATTCCGTGGGCTGAGGATCCTCATATGAAGTTTCAGGCTGCTATAGTGGGCGGCACCATTGCCGACATCTTCACAGTTGGAGATCCGTTCGAGCATGTGCTTGCCGCGAACAACGCACTGGAACCTCTGGACCGGTTTGTCTCAAAAGAGACGAAGGCTGACTTCTACCCGGTGTTCATCGACAGGTGCACAGTCAACGGCCAGTTGATGGCGCTTCCCTGGTTCGGTACCATAAGGGCCATGTTCTACCGTAAGGACCTGTTGGCCGCAGCGGGCGTGCCGGAGCCCACGACATCGTGGACATGGGACGAGTTCGTGAAGTACACCAAGAAGCTCACACGCGACACGAACGGCGACGGTGTGATCGACCAGTACGGCTTCGGAACATCAGGCCGGTACGTATCGCAGTTCCAGCCATTCGTGAGGCAGAGCGGCATGGATTTCGTCGATGAGGACAAGGAGATTGCTCTGGCCAACAACCCTGCGGTGGTTGAAGGCGTCCAGTTCTACATCGACCTCATTCGCAAGCACAAGGTGACCCCGCCAGGCATTACCACAATCAATCTCGAGGAGATCCAGAAGATGTTTGCCGAGGGCAAGGTGGCTCTCTTCATTGACTGTGAAGACACGTCTCAGCGCTTCCTGAAGGAACCTGCGCTTGCCGGAAAGTTCGGCGTAGGGCTGCTGCCCCACAACAAGGCCCATGCGGCCTTCGGCGGCACGGACGTCATAGTCATGTCCAAGCAGTCAAAGCACAAGGAGGCTGCCTGGAAGTTCCTGGAATGCATGGTATCGCCCAAGTCAATGGCGGCTTACTGCAAGGCGATCGGTTTTTCGCCTGCTAGGAAGTCGTTGGCCAACCATCCTGACCTGAACGATCCGATCAGAACCGCGTTCGCCAAGCAGATGGAGGTCGGAGGCTATTTCTACTTCAAGCACCCCAAGGCGTCAGGCATGAGCCCGCTCATCAGAGCAGAGGTTCAGCAGGCCATGGAGGGCACGAAGACGGTCGAAGCAGCAATGAACTCTCTGCAGAAGGGCCTGGAGGATCTGCTTCGCAAGTAGCGAATCGAGCGCGGCTCATAGGTTAGCTAGTGTAGGCAATGTAGCCGGTAGCCCGCGCCGGGATCCGCTCGGCGCGGGCGGCTCGAAACCTGGAGGGATTTGCCCGATGAAGAAACCGGCACTGCGCAAGGTCGGTGAAACGCTCGAACTGTACACAATGGTTGCGCCTGCGTACATGGTTTTTCTGGTGTTCATTTTCATCCCTGTGGCATGGGCATTCTACCTGAGCTTTTTCAACTACAGCATACTGTCGTTGACGAGCCCCAAATTCACGGGGCTCCGGAACTACACACGTGTGATACGTGATCCGGTGTTCAGGGTCGCGCTTTGGAACACGATTCGCTACAGCCTGTACACGGTTGTGCCCCGGATGGTGCTGGGCCTAGTGTTTGCGCTGTTGCTGGATCAAAAGCACCTTGTCGGGAAGAACGTGTTCAGGGCGTGCTACTTCCTGCCCGTGGTAACTTCCATGGTCGCAGCCTCGATTGTATGGTCGCTTGTACTCAACGCCAGTCCAAATGGGCTTGCCAACCAATTCCTCGCTCTGTTCGGGGCGGCGCCCAAGGGGTGGCTGGCAGACTCCCGTCTTGCGATGCCTTCCGTGTGTGTCATGAGTGTGTGGAAGGACCTTGGGTATGTCATGACCATATACATCGCCGGGCTTCAGGGAGTGCCGATGGAGCTGTACGAAGCCGGCGCTGTGGACGGTGTCACCGCATGGCAGCGAATACGCTACATTACGATCCCGCTCCTGCGTCCTACGACATTCTTCATCTTGGTGACTGAGGTCTTGGGGTCATTCCAGGTGTTCACGCAGACTTACGTGATGACTGAGGGTGGGCCCGGATACAGCACTACGACCATGATCAACCTTCTGTACAGCAGAGGGTTCAGGGAGTTCGATATGGGATACGCAAGCGGACTCGCGGTCATCCTGTTTGTCGGGCTTCTGGTTCTGAGCTGGACCCTGCGGCGGGTGTTCCGCGCAGATGAGATCGTATACTAGGCGTCAGTCAGTGCGATGGAGGTGCACACCATGAGTGCAAAACGGCACACGTCCTCAAAGCACGTAGTGGGGCAGGTCCTAAAATACGCGCTCTTGACAGCGGGAGCGTTTGTCATGATAGTTCCATTTCTCTGGATGATATCGACGTCGCTCACTCCCGACTCTGTGATCTTCTCATACAAACTGGTCCCGAAGAGTGTTACGTTTTCGAACTACGTGAAGGCGTGGAACTTCTCACGGAATTTCGATGAGGATGTGAGCCTTGGAACATTCTTTATCAACAGCGTGATAGTGAGTTTCTTCATCACCGTTCCGTCGCTCATCATCGACTCTCTTGCAGGATATGTACTGGCCAGGCGCAGGATTCCAGGCCGGGACTTGCTCTTCTATATGGCGCTGGCCACAATGATGGTTCCGTTCTATGTGATAGCGATTCCCCTATACCTCGTAGTTCGGAAACTAGGGTGGCTCGAGACCTACCAGGGGATGATCGTTCCCTTCCTTGGCTCCGGGTTCGGCATCTTCATGTTCAAGCAGTTCTTTCAGGCCTTACCGGAGGATCTGGAGGACGCGGCACGCGTCGATGGCTGCTCGCCCTTTAGGACCTATGCCTCGATCATGCTTCCGCTGTCCAAGCCGGTCATAGCCACCATGACGATATTCAAGGTCATGTGGTCGTGGAACCTGTTCTTCTGGCCTTTGCTGATCATCAATAATATTCGCCTGAAGACGCTTCCGCTGGCCCTGACGATGTTCAGGGGGCTCAACGTAACTCAGTGGGGCACTCTGTGTGCCGGGATGTCCATTGCCACGATCCCTGTAGTCATCGTGTATCTGTCCATGCAGGACCAGTTCCAGAAGGGCATAACGATGGGGGCCGTTAAGGGATGATGAATGAGGCTTCGAACGGGCCTACAGGCAGGCCAATGGGCGAGCCGACTCCGAACGAGCGGTGCGCGGACCGGATTGTGGCCGGGCTCAGCCTGCGCCAGAAGATCGGGCAGATGATGGCAGTGGGTTTTCCGGAGCATTTCGATGGCCTAGAAGGCAGGCTTCCGGAGGGGATACTCTCATTGCTTGCCGACCCGGGAGTCGGCGGTGTGGGGCTGTTTGCCCGGAACGCGAAGGACCCGGCGGAGATGCTGGCGCTCACGTGCAGCCTGCAGGAGACGGCAAGGGCCGCCGGGGCCCCGGTTCCTCTGTTTATCATGGCCGACCAGGAAGGCGGCATAGTCATACAGGTCACGGCGGGGACCACGGTTTTCCCCGGCAACATGGCGCTTGCCGCCACAGGCGAACCGGCGGCCGCGTACGAGGCAGCGAGGATCATCGGCCTTGAGGCGCTGGCCATGGGGCTCAACGCTGTGACGGCGCCGGATATGGACGTGAACGCCGACGCCGACAACCCGATAATCGGCGTGCGCGCCTACGGGGACGACGCTGCGCTAGTTGGTGCCCTCGGGGCGCAGGCCGTGCGCGGGTTCGGGTCGGTCGGCCTGTTTTGCACGGCAAAACACTTTCCCGGGCATGGCAGGACGGCAGTCGATTCGCATCTGGGGATGCCGCGGCTCGACGGCAGCGCGGAGGATCTGGAGTCGGTGGACCTGCCGCCGTTTGCAGCGGCTATTGCGGGCGGGGCGACCGGGATAATGACGGCGCATATCCAGAGCGCGGCGCTGGATCCGTCTGGGGCATGCGCTACGTTGTCCCGTCCCATGCTTACAGGCCTTCTTCGCGAACGGATGCGATTTGACGGAATAATCGTAACAGATTGCCTTGAGATGGGCGCTATTCAGCAGAGTGTGGGGACGGCTCGGGCGGCGGTGGAGGCGGTGATCGCCGGGGCGGACATGGTTCTACTCGCCCACACCCTGGCCCTGCAGAGGCAGGCCGCGGACATGCTGGAACAGGCAGTGAGGTTCGGCGAGATCACCGAGGAACGCATTGATCAGTCCTGCAGGCGAATAGTCCGAACGAAGCTGGCGCTCGAGGCGGCGCGCTGCGGCATGTGGGGCGCGGACGGCAGGCCCCCGCTGGGGATAGTGGGATGCCGAGAGCACCTGCTTGCCGAGGAGAGGATCGCGCGTCAATCGGTGACGCTTCTGCGCAATGAAGACGGAATACTGCCGCTCGCCGCGGCCAAGGCGCGGCGGATCGCAGTCGTGTACCCCGCCACCATGCCGAGGCTGCGAGCGGAGGACGTTGACGATGACCAGACTGTGCTCGGCCAGGAGATTGCCGCCAGGGGGATGGAGGCTGTCGAGATCGGCGTCGGGTTGACTCCGACAGCAGGAGAGGCGGCCGCGGTATGCGGTGCCGTGGCCGGCGCGCGAGTGGATGCCGTGATAGTGGCGACATCGTGCAAGACTGCGGAGCAGGAGCGGGCCCAGGGCGCGTTGGTGCGGGCGCTGCTGGCGGCGATGCGGGAGGCAGATGCTGGGTCGTCCGCCGGATCCACCGGGTCCACAGGGTCCACAGGGTCCACAGGGTCCACAGGGTCCGCGAGGCACGGTATACCTGTGATAGCCTGCGCGATTCGCAATCCGTACGATATTCGCTCGTATCCGGACGCGCGGACTTGCCTGGTCACATACGGGTATCGGCCCTGCTCGATCAGGGCAGCTGTGGAGGTGATATTCGGCGAGATAGTTCCGCGAGGAAGGCTGCCTGTGGAGATTCCAGGGCTGTATCCGCGCGGGCACGGGCTCAAGTCATAGGCCGGCGGCCAGGAAACCCAGGATTGCATAGACCGAAAAAGCGAATAAGGGAGGCCCGGGAATCATGCTGAGAAATGCACGTTTGGTTTGCTGTTGCCTGATTGCGTGTATGGCGTTTGCTCTGTGCGCGTCTCGTCCGACGGTGGCGGGCGCTGATCAGAGGCCCAAGCTGGCTGTATGGATGTGGGGAAGCACAGTGAGGTCGCAAGGCGCCGAAGCCATCGCAGGGAAGCTGGCTGAGGGAAATGTGACAGACGTGATTCTGCTGGTAAGGGGGACTTCAGGCAAGGCCGAGTACGCCAGCGCTTTGGCGCCGCCCGCGGAGGCTGGGAAGGATGCATTGGGGGACATGATCGCCGTATGTCGCCCGCTGGGGATCCGCGTGCACGCATGGTTCGTGTTCAACCAGGACAAGGCCTACACCGATGTTCATCCCGAAGCCAGAGTATGGCATCATGGGAAGGCTAACACCGAGTTCAAGCCCTACGAGATAGACGACGGCAGGGTATGCCCGGCGTCGCCGTCTCACCTGGAATACACCAATGCCATGATCAGAGAAGTCATGGAGAGGTATCACGTGGACGGAATCCATCTGGACTACATCCGCTACGGACACATGGTGTACTGCTTCTGTCCGGCCCACATTCAGAAGGCCTCTGAGCTTGGAATCAACGTGGACAGGGTGCGTGAAGTCATGTTCGAGACCTTGTACGCCAACCCGGCCAATCCCAATCGTTTCTTCGAGGCGTACGCGACAGGTGAAAAGGACGTGGCGGCCTGGGTCAACATGCGCCGGGCAGAGATACTCGAGGCGGCGGCCAGCATGCGCGCTGTAGTAGAGTCGATCGACCCCAGCGTGGCGTTCTCTGCGAGCCTGATGCCCGAAGGCGCGATCGATGAGACAGTGCCCTTCGCCATGTGCCACTACGCACAGAGCTACGAAGATGCGGGCAAGCTGTATGACTTCGTGTGCCCTATGGCGTACCACATCGACTACTCCAAACCTGCGGCGTGGGTCGGGGACGTGGCCCGCGGCGCAGCGCGGGCCGTGGGCGGAGTGCCGGTGTACATCGGGTTGCAGGCATATCCGGATAAGTGCACCTACGACGAGCTCAAGGCGGCAGCCCTGGCGGGACTGGATGCTGGCGCCGCTGGCGTGGCCTTGTTCAGGTTCGGCACCATGACTGAACCGCGATGGGCGGCAATCAAGGATGTCATGGAGGGCGCCAAATAGGACGGCCAGCAGTTTGGGCAACTCGGCTCAACAGCGCCCTTGAGGCGAGCTCAGTTGCCTTGGGGGTTCGCGTCATGCGCTGCGCGGGAGTATGAACGGTGCTCAAGAAGCAGGCACGGAGGAAATCTGGGGGTTTCGGTGAACAACAGGTAGTTGGGTGGGCGGCGGGGGCCGCGGGATGACTGGAGTACGACGGAGGAAGACGGAATGGATCTTGTAGTAGGCGTGGACGGCGGCGGGACCAAGACCGCATGCCTAGTGGCAGATACGGACGGCAATCTCCTGGGCCTGGGGTTCGCCGGGCCATCCAACTACCTTAGGCTAGTCGGAGGCGCTCGCGAGGCCGCGCAGGCGGTGCGCTACGGCGTGGAAGCGGCTATGCGCGATGCAGGCCTTTACGTGTCCACGCCGGGCTGCAGGATACGCGTGGCCCAACTCGCGCTGGGCGGGGTCGGCATTGACGGGGTGAATGTGGCCATGACTGAGGCCGCCCGGGCCGAGCTGGACGCGGAGAGTGTGTATGTTGAGAATGATGCCGCCGCCGGGCTGGCGGCGGCTGTGGGTGAACTTTACGGCGTAGTGATTGTAGCCGGCACAGGCAGCATCGCGATGGCAGTGGACAGAGCGGGCAGGCGGGCGCGGTCGGGCGGATGGGGATACCGCGTGGGCGACGAAGGAAGCGGGCAGGACATCGGCCGCCTGGGCTTGGCCGCCGCCACCCGGGCCCACGATGGACGCGGCCCGGCAACCAGCCTGGCGGGGAGGGCATTGACCCGCTACAGAATTGACACCCTCGATGGCCTGAGGAGTGTGCTGTACAGGCAGCCGGTGAACAACCGGGACATTGCCGACTTCTGCATTGACGTGGTGGCGGCTGCGCAGGAGGGCGATCCGGTCGCGCTGGGGATCATGGAGTACGCCGGGCGCGAGCTGGCTCTGGCGGCGTGCGCGGCCGCGCGGGCGCTGGGTATGGGCGCCGGGAAGTTCCCAGTGGCGTTGTGTGGGAGTGTGTTCAAGGCGGGCGAAGTGATTACCGGCCCGTTTGAAGGCGAGCTGGCGAGGCTCGCACCAGGGGCGCGGGTTGTGCAGGCGTCGTATCCGCCGGTCGTGGGCGCGGTCATCCTGGCCCTGCTGCGGGCGGGCGTGGCTTGCGATGAGGCTATTAGGCGTCGACTTGCCGAATCGTGGAAGGAAGTCGAGAAGCGGCATGAATGAGTCTCTGCGGGCAGCGAGCAGCATGCGGGATGATATTGACCAGGTTTTTGAGCAACTTCATGCCATGCCTGAAGGTCCGTTTGCGGAAATGAAGACGGCCGGTTTCATCGCGGCGCGTCTGGAAGATGCCGGGTTTGAGGTCCGCACGGGTCTGGCCGGGACGGGGGTCGTGGCAGATCTTGGGCCTCGCCAGGAGGTCGGCACAGGCCAGGGAACGAGCCCGAGAGACCTGGCCCCTGCGAACCCGAGAGACCTGCGAGCCCCCTCAGGCCCAACAGTCCTGGCGCTGCGCGCCGACATGGACGCGATGCTCCACAGCGTGGGAGGGAAAGAGGTCTACGTCCATTCATGCGGGCACGATGCTCACTCTACTATGGTGTTGGCCGCCGGGATCATCTTGGCTCGGCAGTGCCGTGAAGCGCGCGGGCGACTCAGATTGGTCTTTCAGCCTGCTGAAGAGACCGGGCTTGGGGCCGAGAAGATGATAGAGGCCGGCGCGGTCGAGGGTGTAGACGCCATGTTCGGGATCCATGTGCGCCCAGCGGCCGAATGCAGTCTGGGGCAGGCGACCCCCTGTCTTGTGCACGCGGGCGGCAGAACGCTACACTATGTGGTAAAGGGGAGACCGTCTCATACAGGCAGACCCCATCTGGGAGTGAACGCCGCAGATGCCGTGGCTCTGGCTGCACTGGCGGTCAACAGCGTGAAGCCCGATCCCCTGGCGTGCGCTACAGTTAATGTAGTCGGCCTTGGCGCCGGCGGGCCGGGCGGGAAGCCGAGCGGAGTCATACCCGAGCAGGGTGCGCTGACGGTAAACATCCGGGCAGAGTCGGACGAGATGGCGGACGAGCTCCGCGCACGCGTGGACGCGGCGGTGAATGCCGCGGCGGGCTCGATGGGCGCCGATGTGTGGCTCGAACGCGAGAAGAAGATGCCGGCTCCCTGCTACGATCCGGAGATGATCGGCATCGCCCGCGCGGCGATAGTCGCGGTTCTGGGCGAGGCCGGCGTTAGGGAGAGAATCACTACTCCCGGTTCGGAGGACTTTCACTGGTACGCCCGGCGGAAGGCAGGGCTTCAGTCGGCCTACATTGGCCTGGGCGCGAATTTCGTGCCTGGCCTCCATCATCCGGACGCCGCATTCGACCGACAGGCTTTGGTATATGGCGCCGCGATACTTGCCCAGGCTGCGGCGAGTTACTTCGACGAGTAACCCATGGGATGAGGTGCTTTGCTGATGGTGGATCATCTTCGTGCGGAGAACGCAGGCTCGCGGGCGGACCGATATGGAGCGGAAGGCGCAGGCGCCCCGGCCGATTCCGAGGTGCACCGCAGTGAACTAGACGGACCGCGCGCGCCGCGGCCTGACGAGCTTGACGCGGTGCTGGACCTCGTCAACGACACGTTCAGCCCCGTGGGCCGCACCATGGGGCTGGAGTTTCCTCAGCTTCTCAGCGATGCGAACCTGGCAAGGCTCAGGGTGTTCGTGGACCCGAGGACCGGGTTGCCTGCGGCTCATGCGGGGTATGTTCGCTTCGGACTCGTCGCCGAAGGGTGCAGGATTCCCGTGGCCGCCCTCGGGTCGGTCTGCACCGAGCAAGCCTACAGAGGCATGGGGCTCGCATCGGATCTCGTCGAGAGCATCATTCAGCAGGCCGTGACAGAAGGGCTGGTCATGATGTTGATATCAGGAGGCTCCAACGTGTACAGGCGCCTAGGCGCCGCCGATACCGGCGACTTCCTGAGGGTGGAGGCGGACCGAGAGCAGATATCAAACCTGAGGGAAGCTGCAGTCGATTGGCCGCCGCATTCGGCTGCAGAAATGCGGCTCGCTTCGGAAGACGATGTGCCCGCGTTGGCGTCAATCTACAGGCGCGAACCGGTACGCTACGTCCGCAGCGTCTCCGACTTTCGCGAACTGTCATGGCAGAGGCCTGACGTGTTGCGCCTGGGGTCGCTAGAGCGAACGTGGGTAGGAGGACTGGCCTGCGGCGATTTGGCCTACATCATAGTGCGGATCCGCAAATCCGACGACGGCGGGACCAGGCTGCACGTGGCCGAATTCGCCGGGGCTAGGTGGTGCGCGCTGCAGCTCGTCGCGCATGCGTGCGCCGAATACGATCCCGACATGCTTACCATCACAGTGCCCGCGTCCGACCTCGAGATGGCGGCTCTGCTACACCAGACGGGGTTGACTCTGCATCGTGTAGGCCTTCTGGGCCATACTGTGATGTCGCTGGACGACCGCGCCTTGCTGGAATGCGTTCGCCCCATCATGGATGAACGATTCAGCGACGATTGGACGACGCCGAACCCGCCTCCAGCTGGGCCCGAACTGATCCGTTGGCTGTTTACTGACCTTCGAATTCCGCTCCCTGTGCCTGGTCTGAACTACGTATAGCCGATAGCAGCATCGGCCCTCCGCAGGCCGTTCCGGCGGGCGAAACCCCCGGTCAGCAAAACCCCAGCCAGGGCGCGTGTGCCGAAGCAATCATTCTCGACCTCAGGGCGTGCGATATCGTCGGTGATCGCCTCCTGTAACCTACGGGACACCTTTTTCGGCCCTCCTGCGTCGGTCTACCCGGGTCCCTCGGAAATCCTGTCCCACAGGGCACAGGCTCACGGAAGCCGTCGGCCGCCGTCGCCGCGCTCTGTGGGCCGTCCCGCCAGGCGCGCCGCCCACTACAAAACCCCGGAGGTCAACCCTATAACAACTGCGACCCCACGTCCGGTGATCCGGATGAACTTGCCGGGTGTCGGGTTTGCGTGATCTGCATACCCGATTTGCGCTCTTGATATTCATTATAAACAATATATAATAGACGTAGGGCATTCGATGATCTGGTTCAGGGTGGGCATCGGAGCTGGCATCTAGCGGCGGCGCTGGCGGCGCTATCCTGGGAGGTAGGCTGAGGTGTTCGACTATTTTGATTTGGTGCGCGAACTTCTCGATGAGGTTCAGCGGTCTGAGGAAAACAGCATGGAGCGAGCAGCCACGTTGATTGCCGACACTATCGCCGGCGGACGTGTGCTTCACTACTTCGCCGCCGGCCACTCACACATGCTGGGTGAGGAGATGTTCTACAGAGCGGGTGGGCTCGCTCCGGTCAATGCGATCATGGAACCCTCGCTGATGGTATCGAACGGCGCATCGAAGAGCTCGAAGTTGGAATGCCTGCACGGCTTGGCCAAGGTGGTGCTTGAGGAATCAGGCATTGAGCGCGACGATGTGCTCATGGTGGCGTCGACATCCGGGGTGAACGCTGTGCCGGTGGAAATGGCCGCTGAGGCGTCCAAGTTGGGCGCTCGTGTCATCGGTATCACGTCTATAGGAGCTTCCAAGGCAACGCCTCTGCGAAACGGTTCCGGCAAGCGCCTGTTTGAACTGGTCGACATTGTAATTGACACACACGTTCCGTATGGAGACGCCGCAATACGAGTCGATGGGGTCGAGCAGAAAATCGCGCCCTTATCGACGGTGATCGGAGTAGCTATTGTCAATGCTCTGGTGGTTCGCACCGTGAAGATACTAGTAGAACGGGGCGTAGAGCCGCCGATATTTACCAGCGCCAACATCCCGGGCGGGCAGGAATTCAACGCAGCGCTGCTGAAACAGTACAAAGGCCAGATCAGGGCGTTTTGAGCTGCCCCGGCCATGACCGAGTGTTGCTACCTAGAACACAAGGGCACAGCGGAGGTCGACGATGTTGAACGCAACTTCCACGAGTTCAGTGGAAAGCGATGGCCCTGCCATCGGTACGGCCCGGGCGCCGCAAGAAGGCCTGGGAGTGCAGTGGTCCCGGCACGTGAAGAGGCCTCTAGTTGCGGCCATAGACGGCGGCGGAACGAAGACTCTCTTCCTGCTGGCCGAGGCAGACGGCACAGTAATCGGCATCGGACGTGGCGGACCCCTGAACGCGTTGTTCGTGCCGCCGGATGAGGCGATCCGCTCTGTGCGGCAGGCAGCCGTCGGCGCGCTGCACGAGGTCAGCATGGAGTGCGCCGATGTGCCCGTGCTCTATGCGAGTGCCCCCGGAGCTTCGCGGGATATCGTGGACGCCGGAATCGCCGGGCTGGTCAGGCCGACCAGGCTCGACGCCGCCGGGGACGAGCTGGCTGTTTTGACAGGCGCGCTTGTCGACGAGGCCGGAGTCGTGGTGCTGGCTGGCACGGGCTCTTTCGCTGTGGGGCGCCGCGGGCGCCGAGATTGTGACAGCCGGGCGGCCGGCGACGGGAGTCGGCACGGAGTCGCGGCTAGGCATGAGATCGTGACCCGGGGCGGGTGGGGGCCTTTGCTTGGCGACGAGGGAAGCGCGTACGCGATCGGCCTTGCGGCACTGCGCGCGGCAGCGCTGGCCTTCGATAACCGAGGCGAGCACACATCCTTGTGCGAGTTGGCTTTGGAGCACTTCAGCGTCGCTCGCGCGTGGTCGCTGGCCACGATGAACATGGACCGCGAGCAAGTCGCTTCCTTCGCAGTGCGGGTGTCGGAGGCGTCGGCTGCGGGCGATGCTGTCGCGGCGGAGATCCTGGCGCAGGCGGGGCGGGACCTGGGCAGGTTAGGAGTAAGCGTGCTACGCGAGCTAGCCGGGCGGAACGAGCCTGGTGAGCCTGGCGAATCGGGCGAGGCCGGGCCGGAGTCCGAGCCGGAGGCTGAGTGCGGACGTAGAACCCTGGCGGCCCTGACCGGGGGTGTGTCCCGGGCTGCGGCGCCGCTGGTTGAGGCTTTTCGAGATGAGATAACGTCGTTTTCGACTGACGTTCAGATAGTGCCGCCGCGGTACTCGCCGGCGGGAGGGGCGCTTCTCGTGGCGCTCGGGATCGCCGGGCTGAGGAAACCCGGAACAGTGCCGGCCGGCATGCGGGCGTCAGCCGAAACACGTTCAGAACTGCGAGCTTAGTAGAATTGGCTCAATTGACGCGTCTGCCGGTTGGCGTACGGGTCAGGGGGATTGTCAGTCTACTTGAGGAGGACTGGTGGACTTGCTCGGAAAGGGAGCGGCGTATCTAGACGAGATAAGGAGTCTTCTGGACAAGATCCAGACTACTCAGGCCGAGAGCATCGCCAAGGCGGCGGAGATGATCGTCGACTCGGTGAGCGATGGCGGGGCGGTCCATGTGATGGATACAGGCCACAT
>Ga0116159_1003855_pt1 | contig 13096 bp, 10 predicted proteins | sample AD_JPNAS1_MetaG_FD_89878 | JGI IMG/M metagenome (GOLD analysis project Ga0116159, IMG submission 89878) | Active sludge microbial communities of municipal wastewater-treating anaerobic digesters from Japan - AD_JPNAS1_MetaG | ecosystem: Engineered > Bioreactor > Anaerobic > Digestate | place...
CACAAACTCCCGAAGGTCTCGTAACCCAGCCTCACGGCTTCGGCGTTTCCGGCGTGGCGGCTTGGGGCGGGCTGCCCGCCCCCTTTCCGAGGATCTCCACGCTGTCCGTGACGCGGATCACCGACTCGGTCGCATCCGGAACCGGTGCGGCGGCCGTACTTTCGCGCGCTTTTTTTGCCTTCAGCTTTTCCAGCAGATCGCGAAGTTTCGCTTCCGTATCGTCGTCGTCATCCGAACCTTCCGCCGTCTTTTCCGCGTCCTGCTTCGCGCGCTTCAGCACATCCTCCGCATCTTTCCTCGCGCGCTCCCGCAACTGCTCCTCGCGGGCATCCAGCAGCCTTTCGTATTCTTTCTCAGCCTTATGATTGGCGTCTTCCGTGGCCCAGCGCTGCTTGGTGCGCCTCACCTTCTCCGACGATGACATGGGATCAGCCAACTTGCTCTTCGACCAGCCGTAATCCACCCAGGCCTGATCATCGGACAGAGCCGCCTTTCTACGTGCGGCCTCGGCCTCGACATCTTGCGGCGTGTCCAACACGTAGGGGGTCAGAAAGACCAGGAGTTCGGAACGGTTGTCTGAAAACGAGGTCTTGCCGAACAGATACTTGCCGATGTAGGGGATGTCCTTGAGTATGGGTATCCCGGAATCCGATGTCTTGATTTCATTCTGAACCAGTCCGCCCAGCACCACGGTCTGCATGTTCTCCACCGCGACATCCGCCTGAAGTTTGCGCGTATTGACGGTAGGATACTTTGCTCCCCCAACATTCTGATCCGCACCCACCGTTTCAAATTTTTCCTCAATCGTCAGCACCACCGCCCCGTTCGGGTTGATGCGCGGCGTGATTTTGACTGTCAGACCAATGTCCCGCTGTTCGAAGTCCGGCACCTCTCTGTTATCGATTGATCCTCCAGAGTATCTTACCCCTTTGTAGAGATAACGCATGGTGGTCGCCTCCAGCGTCGCTTCCTTGTTGTCCACCGTCATCAGCACCGGCGAGGAGAGCACCTTGGTCCGCGAGTCCGACTTCGATGCCTCAATCAAGGCCGCGATGTTCAGCTTGTCGGATTTGAGAAAGTAACTGATTCCATTTGGAGCACCCAAATAGCCGGAAGCAACACCGTTGCTTAGCACGGCCGTGCCGAGACCTAATAAACTCCCAAACAGGCCTTTTGTGTTTCCGTCGTCACCGCCGCCGCCGCCGCCCAACTGGTCGCCGTTGTTGAAGATAGTACCTCGAGTTCTAACGCGCATTTGCTCATAACCTATTCGTGTTTTAACTCCGGTATCGGGATGCGTTTCGTAAATTGGCTTGGATGTATCATCCACATATTGCCATTGCTTGCCGCGCTGCACCCAGTCCATGCCGGTTTGCAGGTCATCGCCCAGATCGACCTGCAGCACCACGGTCTCGATCAGCACCTGCGAGAGCTGGATGTCCATGCCTTTGATCACCTCGTTGATGGCCGCGAGGTCGTTGGGGCTGCCCATCATCACGATCGCGTTGGTGCGCTTGTCGGCCAGAATCTTGATGTTGTCCTTGCTGAGCTGGCCGAGCTTGCTCTTGCCGGCCTCGCCTACGTCCGCGCCCGCAGACGCCATGCGCCCGGCGCGCGCGGCCACGGCCTCGGCTAGGGAGGTGCTGCGCCCGGAATCACCGGCAGGCGCTTTGGGAGCCCCGGCTGGCGCACTGTCTTCCTTTTTACTGCTGGCGTTGCCGATCAGGTCGTTCAGCATCGTGGAAACCTCTTCCGCATCAGCGTATTCCAGCCGCCGCACCTCGACCTTCACGTCCGGCGCAGTCTCTACGTCCAGCACCGTGATGATCTTGTCGAAGAAGGTCATGTTATCGGCCCGTGTGACGATGATGAGCTGGTTGGAGCGCTCATCCGCCAGAATCTGGACCTTGCCGCGGATCATGCCGCGGTCGGCGTCGCTGATGAGCGTGGCGAGGTTCTCGTTCGGCGCGGCGGCAGCGGGCTCGGGCTGCTGCGCGCGGAGCCGGGACAGGCCGGGCGGCAGGGGCCGGGAGGTCGTGCGGGAGAAGCCGGGCGCGCCGGAAACGTTGGGCTTGATCTCCTCTTTGGCCTGGGTCTGCTTCTGCGACTCGGCCACGATCTCCTCCAGCCGCTTCTTGATCTCCTCGGCCTTGGCGTAGCGGATCGCGCGGACATTGACCTCCTCCAGCACCACCAGGGGCTGGTCGATAAACTTGATGATCTCCAGCATGCGGTTGATATTCTCCTGGGTGTCGGTGACCAGGATGCTGTTGGTGCGCTCGAACATCTGGAACAGGCCGTCCGGTTTTTTGAACCCCTCCAGCGCTTTTTGCGCCTCCTCGGCCGTGATGGCCTTGAGCTGGATCATCTGGCTGACCACCCGGTTCTTCTCGGGGTGGCCCTTTTCCGGACTCTCCATCAGGATCTGGATGCCATCGGTGCGCACGGTCTTGCGCGCCAGCACCTTCACGAACTTCTCGCCGAACGGCTCCAGCACGATGCCGTTCATGCTCAGCACCACTTCGATGGCCTCGATGAACTCCTCGCGCGAGAGCGCCACATCCGGCTGGCTTTTCAGCGTGATGTTGGCTTTGGGCGCGTCCGGCGCGATCAGCAGGGTCTTGCCGGTCTCCTGGGCGTAGGCCTGCAGGATGATGTCCGTGGGCGCGTTGTCGAACTTGAGGGACGGCGTCGTGGTTTTGGGTTTGGGCTCCGCCCCGGTTTCGCCTGGGGGTTCCGTCGCGTCACCCGCGGACAGCGCCGCAACGGAAGCGGGAGCCCCTGCCGTTGCACGCAGCGAACGGAGCGGCGGACGCGACAGGCGCGACGAGCGTGAATTCAAGGCCCGCTGCGGGGCCGGGACTTCAACAACTGGCGCGGGTGCGGGATTCGCGTCGCCCGCCGCTGGCGCGGCCGCCGCGTCCGGAGCCGGGTCCTGAGCCAACGTCGTTACGCCGAGAGCCAGCGCACACACAGCCCCGAATACGACCCAATCGTTTCTCATGTTCTTCATACCTGTTCCCTCAAAACCAAAAGGTCCTTACCTTTACGCCCTTCCTCTTCCATCCTCATCCTCGCGTACGTGAACATGTACCGCTTCGCTGTGACCGTGTACGGTCCTCCAGACATTGGAACGTTCAACTCTCAACTTCCTTCTCCCGCCACCGGATTCGTCACCGCGATCCCTGTCCCGGGCGGAGGGATCGCCGCACTGTTCGTCACTGTCCCATCCGCCGTCGGCGGCAACCCATTCGTCTCCGCCCCCGCCGACACGGAAGGCGGAGGCAGCGACTCCGCGTCCCCCCGCATATAAGCGCAATACAGGGTGAACGAGCCCTTCAGATAACCGGGCTTGGTGGACGGCCGAATGAAGAGCTGCCGCACATCCAACATCGCGCCCTGCTGGTGCAAGTCATACAGAAAACGGACCAGCGATTCAAGCGGAGCCTCCCAATCCTTGCACTCGATCGGCAACTCGTACACATCCCCGACCTCCTGTTCTTTGTTAGCCTGACGCCGCGAAATGGCGAACCCGTTGCGCGTGGCCGTGGAATCCATCAAGTTCAGCCAATGGGTATCCACATCCTTCTCGTACGGAAAAATCGGCATCAGTTCGCGCATCGCTTCATACCGCTCCGCCCACATGTCGCGGGCCGCGATCAGCTCACGCTCTTCCGTGACCTTACGTTGGGCCGCCATAAAGGTCCGGCGCGCGGCCTTCCAGTTCGCGGCCTGCTTTTTGTAACTCAGCGCCGCCACGGCATAGAGCACGAGCACGGCCGTGATCAGCAGCATGTTCTTCTCTCGGGAGGAGACCGCACTCATTTCTGCGTCACCCCCTTGAACTTCGCGTCCACATCAAATTTGTGCAAACCCTTGCTCGCCGACGGCCCCACGAGGCCGACCGTCTCGAACAACGGACTTTCCGTCACCGCGTTTTTGAAATCGTACACCAGCGTGGGTTGCACGGCGTCACCCGAAATCCGCACCCCGTCGTCACGGCGATAGGTAAAGCCCGCCAGCGTGATCCCGGGCGGCAGACGCTCCGAAACCAGTTTCAGCATCTCAAGTGCCGAGTAGGTACGGTCCGTATAGGCCTGGATGAGGTTGACCCGCTCGCGGGTGTCCGCCACCGCCTTGTGGGCCTTGAAATGCGCGCGGGAGGCTTGATTCTGCCGCGCCGTAAGCTGCCGGTAGACCACGGGGCCCGAAAACAACACGCCCATCCCGAGCACCCACACCACCAGTGCCGCAACCACGCCGGTCAGCACCCGGCGCCGCACGGCCTCCTCTTTCATTGCATCGCGCCAGACTTGCGGCGTCAGATCCAACGTTGCCCCTTCGCCCGTTCGCAACGCGACCCCCTCGACCCCGCCGTCCTCCGAGGGCGGCGTCTCGAACCGCACCGGCGCACCGGTCAGTTTCTCCAACCGTTCCCGCAAAGCCGCCGTAGGCGGCTGATGCGAAAGGATGACCAGTTCGGCGACCGCTCCGTGCCCGGCCTCCAGTTCCGCGTTCAGCAGGGAGAGCATGACCTCACGCACCAGACTTTCGTCATCCGGCAACGCGCCCAACCCCCGCACGAGCACCGGCACACCCTGATCCAAAACCAGAAGATCCCAACCGCCGTCCGGATCGGCGAGCACTACCCGGCGTCCGGGCCGGTCGAGGTGGCAGGGCCCGCGCACCGTGCGGAACCAGCCCAAGATCGAAGCGTCGGTACGCAGCACCTGCAATCCCGACGCCCGCAACGCACCGCCCAGATCCTCGAACACCGCCTCGGGCAGAGCCGCGGCAAAAACACGGAGACTCGTCTCCGTCTCACTGACGATTTCGAACCCGACCGAAAGTTCCTCTCCCGGGAACGGGGAGAGCTTATCCATCTGCAGCGTCACCGCTTCCGCCAGGTCCTCGCGCATCTCGACCGGAAAACTCAGCACGCGGACCAGCAGACGCGAAAGCGGCAGCGCGATCACCACCCGGCGCAGCCCCAAAGCGTTGCGCGCCGCAGAAAACGCCCGGGCGAGCGGCGTGTCGCTTTCGACCACCGTACCCTGTTCCGTCTCTGCCGCCCCCTCCGCAACATCAACCTCGGCGTCCTCAAGCGGCCACACCCCACCGCCCGTGCGCGTCCAGGCATCGCGCCCGCGCGGGGCGAACCGCACCCCGCGCAACACGCCACCTTCCGCCAACAACGCTATGATCTCACTCGGTCTGCTCACTCAAACAACCTTTTCCGGCACCCGACTCACGACACTCAGATCACGGGTTTCTCGTCTTTCATTTCCTGCTGCCCGCCCTTCACACTAGAGCGGCCCGCTTCCCGGCAGGGACGGTTCCCCGAACCGTCCGCGGACGCCTCGGGGAGGCGTCCCTACCCTCAAGCACGCACGAATGCACTTCCTCATGGGTCCTCCCGCCATCTCACGTAGCGGACCTTGTCGCCCTCCACAATCGCCATCGCCTCAATCCGGTGGGAGATCCCACCCGCCTCCCCCTCCACTTCGATTTTGAAGTACTTTTCAGGAGCGTAACTCAGGAAATCGCTCGCCGTCAGGGGTATCCCTTCGATACGGGCGGTCAAATCGTTCCAATCCTTGAACAGTTTGCTCTCCCGGTCGAGATCGGTGGCCGCGGAGGAAACACGCCGACTACCCGTCTCGCGCTCCTCCACAATCGCTCCCGCCAGCAATTCATCCCCATCGATGCCCGGAACGGTCAACAACACCTCTTTGTCAGCGGAATTGACGTTTATTTTAACAAGTTCCCCATAGATGTCAAAAAAAGCCTTGATGCCGCCGGACCGGATAACGATCTGTTTTTTGGGGTCTTTCTCCTCCGGGTTGAGCACACCCCCGTTGACGATGGCCGGCAGAAACCCCTTGACCTTCAGCAACTCGTCAACCGTGTCGATCGGACCGTTACGCGCGGTGTAGGGCTGCTCCAACCCCTCATAGTAATCGCGTTCCGCACCGTTGCGGCCGGTGACGGTGTTATCCGCATCGACCCAGTCGGTCCAGCAGTCGATCAGCTCCTCCCAATACTCCTGCGGCACGTTCGCCACAGTCAGCACGTTTTCCCATATCTTGTCCACCTGTGCGCCGCCCGCCCCGGTATGGAAGAGCAGGTTGATGGGCCAGCGGCTGGACTCCCCGGCCGAGATCTTGACCCGCACCACGCCACCGTCCGGGTTCGCCGCGTCGACCACCACATCGCCGGTGGAGGCTTCGCCTTTCTGGAGATCCAGTTTGGCACCCAGCCAACGGTCTTCTTTCTCATCCGTAGTGGTCGAAGCGGTAGCGTTCCGGTACTCGAGCAGCAACATCTCCGCAATCACGATGCCCGACTGGGTCAAATAATCCACCTGACGACGCTGCCGCACATACAGGTTCACGCGGCCCTCCAACAGGGCATCCAGCGCAAAGGACATCACCAGCAGACTCAGCAGGGCGATCGTCCAAAGCGCGATAATCAGAGCCGAGCCTCTGTTTTCACTGGAGCGTTGAGCGTTGAGCGTTGAGCGTTGAACGTTCACTGCATCGGCCCTCCCGGCGGCCCGCCTCCGCCAGGCGGCCCACCCCCGCCAGGCCTGCCTCCACCTGTCGCGCTACGCGCACCCGATTGTGTTCCTCCACCCCGCGCAGGCGGAATCGGCTGCTGTCCGCCACGCGACCGCCCTCCCGGCGCGTCGCGGCTGCCTGTGCCCGCCCCCCTCCCCTGTTTGACGGGATTCTGCGAGATATCCCACAGCGGGATCTCCACATCGCGCGTAACCGCCAACGGAGCCTCACGCTCTTTTGCGGGCCGCATATAGAGGGTGAGCGAAACCTTGTAGGGAATGGTGTTCGATTCGGACCACGTGTCCTCCCAATCGAGTTCCGTGGCGTTCCGCTCGGGGGGCTCTTTCAGGATCCGGCAGTCCAGACCGATCACCCGCGGCGCCAACAAGAACGGTTTCACATCCTTCTCCGGGTCGAAATCCTCCAATTGCAGGGCATCGCGCCACACTTTCGCCATCAGGCCGCCGTCATGCTCCCGGCTGGCCTGCTCGACGGAAAGGCTCACACGATGCGGCACCTCGGCCAGTTGCGTCCGCTCGCCCACAAGTGCCCGGCCGATCTTGGTCCAACTGATCGTATCGGTCGCCTCCTCCCCCTCGCCGCCGTCCGTATGCTGGAATCCGTACTGCTCCGTCTGGATGCCCGCATGCGGGTAATAGGCTGAACGCAATCCGGAAACGATCTGTTCCATGACATAATCAGCCTGCGCCAGGGAATCGGACATCTCCAATCCCGCATTCCAACTCTGCACCACGGCATCGAAACAGAAAAACGACAGGAGCATCATGATCGACAGGATCATGATGGCCAGAGTCAGCTCCAGCAGTGTGAATCCGTTTCGGTCTCTGCGCATCATGTGCCGGACACCCTCTCCGGCCCCTCCTCCCTCATTTCGGCCGGATGAACCGCACCAGCTCCTCGTAATACCCCTCTTTACCGCTACCCCAGGAGACGCGCGTCCGCAACACGAACAGCTTGTCGTCCACCACATTGGTTTCCGGCTCCTCGCGCTCGTCCACATGCCGCTCAAAGGTGAACCCTTCCAGCGCTTTGAGGCGCTCACGCGGCAGATCCTCATCTAGTTCGGCCGCCATCTCCTCCACGGTGACGGGGTCGATGTTGAGTTTCTCGTCATCCTCCGCATCCTGAATCTCGTCGGCCGGCGGGACCGGATACAGGCGCTCACCCAAACTGAACACAAACTGCGCATCCTGATACGTTTTGGACAACATCATCATCTGCGCACAATGGCCCAAGCCCACCATCAGGCTCACCAACCCAAACGCGAGGATCATCGTGGCGATCAGAATCTCGATCAGGGTGAATCCGTTGCGGCGCATCACGCTTCATCCCCCACGATCCGCGCGACCCCGAACCGGTCCACCCGGACGGTCAGCACATCTGCCTCGTCCGCATCCCCCGCAGCAAACACGCGCACGGTGAACGGCAGACAACGCCCGTTGCTTTCAAAGGGGATACGCACCCGCACGACAGCCTCCTCCGCATCCCCTTCCCCAGCCCACGACTCCTCCCGTTCCAATTTCTCCATCCCCAACTCATCCCCGTCGAGACACTCCTCATCCAGCGCCACACGGAACCGTACCCGCTCATAAACCTTTTCGGCGTCCAGATCCGTCATCATATACGACGCTCCGCCGCTCTCGGCCGACTGCCCAGACGCGTCAGACGCAACGGAAACAGGCGGCGCTCCCTTCCCGCCCTGCCCCTGCTCCACGCGCAGCCCGCCGTCCGATGCGATCACCAGCACCATCGGCGTCTGATACAGCACAGCCATCGTGCGGGCGTACCGCGCCATCTGCATGACGCCCCGGGACGCCGTTCGCATGCGGGTCATGTCCGAACCCGTCGTGAACGTCGGCCCGATCATCAGAGCCATCACTCCGATGATCACGATCACCACCAGCAGTTCGACCAGTGTGAATCCGCGCCGCATGCGCCTCCTCAAGACCCGAATCGATTTGAATCGATCTGAATCGATCCGGGTCGAATCACGCCGAAGCGGGTCGATTCGAGTCGCCTTTCCCGCACTAGTTCGTGAGGTCGTCATCCGTACCGACCTCACCGTCCGGTCCGGCCGACACGATCTTGAACTTCTTGCCGGTCTTGGTATAGGTGAACGGCGTCCCCCACGAGTCGTTGAGCGCGCCTTCCTTGAGCAGTCCCGGCGCGTCGTCGGTCCCGACAGTCAGTTCGTCCAGCGAGTCCGGCAGCTTGCCGTTGTGGCGCATGGCGAAAATCTGTACCGCCTGCTCGATCGCCGTGATGCTCGTGCGCGTGGCCTGACGCCGCGCCTCCTCATCATGTCCCATGATGTTCGGGATCACCACCGCGGCCAGAATGCCGAGAATACAGACCACCAGCAGCAGCTCAACCAACGTGAACCCGCCCCGGCGGCTCCGCCTGCGTTTTTCATCTCTCTCTTTTTTCATTGCGCTCCCTCCTTTGTGATGTCTGACTATCATCAAAAATCCCCGCCTCCTACCCTGCCGGGCTGAGCGACGAGGTGACCTTGAACACTGCCATCAAAATGCTGACCGCCACAAACCCGACCACCCCACCGATCAGCACGATCAGAATCGGCTCCAACGCATTCGTGAAAATCTTGATGTTCCGGTCCATCTCGTTCTCATACCGCCGACCGATATGCCCCAATGAACTGGGCATATCCCCCGACTGCTCGCCGACCGCCAGCATGTCCGTCATCATCCTGGGGAAAACCTTACTGGCGGCCAGCGGCCCGGAAATGGTGGTGCCGTCCGTCACCCGCTGCCGCGCATTACGCAGCGCTTCGGCGATCAGGGCGTTGCCGCAGGTCTCTTCCGCGATCCTGAGGGCTTGCAGAACATTGACGCCATTCGCCAGCAGCGTCTTCATCGTATATGCCAGGCTGGAGTAAGCTCCACAAGCCACGATGCCCCGGATAAGCGGCGCCTTCAATTTAAGGCCGTCCCACCAGAGGCGCCCCGTATCGGTCTTCAGATAGCGCTTGAACATCACCCCCCCGATACCGATCGCCGCCACCAGAAACACGCCATACTTAACGACGAAATCGCTCATGCCGACCAGTATCAGCGTGGGTGTCGGCAACGCCGTGCCCATACCCTCGAAGATCTTGGCAAACTGCGGGATCACCTTGACCATGGCGAAAATCACCGTGAGCACGCCGAAGATCAGCACCACCGTCGGATAGGTGAGCGCGGAAGTGATCTTCGAGCGCATGTTCTCGTTACGCTCATAATGCTCGACCAGACGGCGCAGCACTTCGATCATCGCGCCGGAGGCCTCCCCCGCGCGGATCATGTTGCCGTACAGCGGCGGGAAGGTGGCCGGATGCGCCGTGACGGCATCCGAAAACGGCTCGCCGCGCAGAATGCGGTCGCGGAGGTCCGAAGCGATCCTGCTCTGGGGAGAATCCTCCTCGCCCTGGTTCGCAAGGCAGTTCAGGGCCGCACCGAGCGTCATGCCCGCCTCCAGCAGATCACTCAACTCGGAGGTGAACAGCAACACCTCGACCGGCTTCATCCGCTGCTCGCCGCTGCCCAGCTTGAGTTTCCAGAAAGGCACGCCCTTGGCCTTGGCCTTCCGGGTCTTGGATTCCATCACGGAGATCGGAGTATACCCAAGCCGTTCGACCGCCACGAGCGCGGCACGGCGGTCGCCCGCCTCCAACACCCCCTCAACCTTGCGGCCGTCTTTCGTCAGCGCTTTGTAGGAAAAACTCGCCATGCACCCAGTCTCTGTCAGTTAGGAGTTAGGATTTAGGAGTTAGGAATTGGGGGAACCGAGCCTTCTCAACTCCTAAATCCTCACTCCTAAATCCTCACTCCTCACTCCTAAATCCTAATTCCTAAATCCTAAATCCTAAATCCTCACGTCACGTCTTCCGTCACCCGCATGACCTCCTCAACCGAGGTCATGCCTTTGAACACCTTGAGCCATCCGTCCTCACGCAGGGTCTTCATTCCGTGCCCGATCGCGATGTCGCGGATTTCGCCGGAGGAGCGGCGACCAATGATGGCCGACTCGATGTCCTCCGTCACCACCAGCAGCTCAAATAACCCGCCGCGTCCGCGGTACCCGGTACGCGTGCAGGCATCACACCCTTCCGGTACCCAGACCGTCTCTTTTGCGGGCGGATACGGCAGATCATACCACTTCCGGTCCAGCGGAATCTCTTTTTTGCACACGGGGCAAAGGCGGCGGACCAAGCGCTGCGCCATCACGCCGGCCACGGCGGACGCCACCAGAAACGGCTCGGCCCCCATATCCACCAGACGCGCAAACGCGCCCGCCGCATCGTTGGTGTGCAGCGTGCTGAACACGAGGTGTCCCGTCAACGACGCATTGATCGCGATCTCCGCGGTTTCGCCGTCGCGGATTTCACCCACCATGATGATGTCCGGGTCCTGACGCAGAAACGCGCGCAACGCCCGCGCGAAGGTCAGGCCGATATCCTGCCGCACCAGCACCTGATTGATCCCCGGCATCTCGTATTCGATCGGATCCTCGGCCGTCAGAATCCGCACCTGGATCTTGTTGATCTCGTGCAAAAAGGCGTAGAGCGAGGTGGACTTCCCTGAACCAGTCGGCCCGGTGACCAGAAAAATGCCGTTGGGCCGGTTGATGAGTTTCACCACATGCTGGTAATCGAAATCGTTGAACCCGAGGTCGCTCAGTTTGACGAAGTTCCCGGCCTTCTGCAGCAGACGCAGGGAGATCGACTCCCCGTACGCCGTCGGCATGGTGGAGACGCGGATATCGATATCGTCGTTGTTGAGCCGCACCCCGATGCGCCCGTCCATCGGCAGCCGCTTCTCGGCGATGTCCAGATTCGCCATCACCTTGATGCGCGAGAGGATCGCGGCCTTGAGCCGGTTCAACTGCGGCGGCACGTCCACCTTATGCAGCATACCGTCAATCCGGTACCGGATGCGCAACTCGTCCTCCATCGGCTCCACATGAATGTCCGTGGCACCCTGACGGTCCGCCTCCGCAATGATCTGGTTCACGAACTTGACGATCGACGCCTCGGCGCCCATCTCGTTCACGTCGATTTTGGAGATCGAGGCGAGGTCGGCATCCACCTCGTAGCGCCCATCCTCGATCATCTTCTCGATCGCGTCCGCCCCCACGCCGTAGTATTTGCGGATCGCTTTGTCGATCATTTCGCGCGGGCTGAGGGTGACCCGCACCGGACAACCGGCCGCCAGTCGTAACCCGTCCGTCATCCCGGTGTTGAACGGGTCGCAGGTGACCACGGTAAGCACCCCGTTCTCTACCGACAGGGGCAGCACGTTGTACTGGTATACCGCGCGCGCGGGCAGACGGGTGATGGCCTCATCCGTCGGCCGGGTGACCTCCAGATCCGTATAGCCAAACCCGAGCATCTCGCCAATCTTACGGAGGAAGTCCTCTTCACGCGCCAATCCGAGGCGCACGACCGCACCCGCCACACCCGTTCCGTCCGAGTGATCGGCCGCCAACACGCTGCTGATCTGCGTGTCAGTGAAGAGCCCCGTTTTTTTCAACATGAGGGCAGCCAAAGCCTCTGCCTGTCCGGGCATGAGCACATCCCTTTCTGTGAACTGGTCCGATTCAGAAACGTAAAGGATAAGTGTACACCAAAGCCGACGCGCAATCCATGCCTAATCTGATTTTTCCCCTTTCCGGAAAACCCCAAATGGCGTACTCTACTGCCATGAACCCGATTCCCCCAAAACATACGCCCGGTTCCACGGGCGAGGACACGCCTGAAACCGGAGGCGGTCTGGTCGCCATGTATCACGCGGCCTCTCAGGCCAACGCCGAATCGTTCCCCGTATTGAAGGCGTTTCAAGACTATCTGGAGGCCGAGCGCTCGCGGGCGCGCCGCCGCGTCACACAACTCTCCGTCTTTTTCGCGGTCTTGATGGGGGTGGTGGTCTCCGGGTTCCTCACCGCCGGGATCTTTATGTGGCGTAACATGGCCGCAGTGCAGAACAAGCTTCTCGATGTGGCGCTGGCCACGCGGGAACCCGCGCCCCAACCGTTACCGCAGCCAGCCCAGCCGCCAGCCGTTTCGCCGATCCTCGAGGAATCAGTGCGCCAGATGTCGCGCGCCACCGTGGCGTTACAGGACAATCTGGACCGGAAACTGAACGGCGTGAGCGTCCTCACCGAAAAGGTTCATGCCCGGGTCGCCTCGCAAGACAGCGAACTCGAGAAACTGCGAGGAGAGATGCGCTCCATGCTCGAACAGAGCGCGAAACTCAAAGACGAACTCGTCACCCTCCGTAACAACGTGAACAAGCCCGCGCCGCCTCAGGTTGCCGCACCGGCACCGGCCCAGCCTGCACCCCCTCCGCCGGCCCAGCCGCCAGCCCCTGCCGTTGCCGCGAAACCAGCGGCGAGCGTTTCCGCGCCCCCCGTACCCGCAGCCCCTGCACCTGCGGCCCCTGCACCTGCAACTCCTGCACCCGCAGCCCCCGCCGTTGCCGCGAAACCAGCGGCGAGCGTTTCCGCGCCCCCCGTACCCG
>Ga0116159_1003860_pt1 | contig 13075 bp, 10 predicted proteins | sample AD_JPNAS1_MetaG_FD_89878 | JGI IMG/M metagenome (GOLD analysis project Ga0116159, IMG submission 89878) | Active sludge microbial communities of municipal wastewater-treating anaerobic digesters from Japan - AD_JPNAS1_MetaG | ecosystem: Engineered > Bioreactor > Anaerobic > Digestate | place...
GAAGAAGAGGGGGTACCCCGCGAAATCCACCGTGGCTCCGCCTTCCCTAAGGAAGGAGATCCGAACCGAATTGCGGGCTATTTCGGGGATGTCCAGATCCCCGCGGTCCGAAATCAAGAGGACATCGAAACCGTAACAGGTTGAAAGGCCCTCTTGTCCGGAAAAATTAACCACCCCAAAGGTTTCCAGGGGCAGATTATGCGCATGAAAGGTAAACCGCTGATCGACCAGACCATCCATATCCCTGTTCTCCTTAAGCTGCCGGCGATACCAGTGGCGTCTTTGTAAGAATGATGCCCCCCTAAAAAGTCGCAAATGACCCTCCCCTTGAAGGGGAGAATCGGGTTGGGCGATATGAGGTTTTAGTTCCCTGCTGTTCCCTCCCCTTCAAGGTAAGGGCCGGGGTGGGGATTGGTTTAAACCTCCCCCCGTCATCAGCGGTTATGACCCCATCCCCCTCCTAACCTCCCCATTTAAAGAGGGGGGAGTGAAATGACTTTTTGCGACACCGTCAAAATATAGTCTTCTTGATGAGCGGACAGTCCGAATCCAAGGTGTTTTGCTGCCCATACGGAATCGGGAGTCGTATTTTCAAGATGGGCCAGTTTAGGCAGAATGGCCGCTTGTGTCAATTGAATATTATGGGCGGATGGTTGAACTAATCTCTCCAGGGGTGAATGTGAATAAAAAGATTTATCCGAATTCTTGCGTACTGTCTGCTATGCATAACAAAATAGAGGGCGCCGACCGGCCTTGTCTCTAAGGTGGAAACGCACATCTATGAGGCCGCAAATGCAGCCCGCATCATGTTCAGTGAAATAGGCGGCGACTTTGCGAAATGTCTGGTGGACGAGGAGAAAAACAGCCAAGACCAGGGGGTCGTCTTGTTTTTCAGGTTCATGTCAATCTCGCCTCCCCCTGGGTCGGGGAGGCGGCAGCAGAATTGCAGCAGCGGCGCTACTTCTTCGGCGGCGCCTTCCCACGCTGGTTTGACGGTGCCGGATTCATGCTGCAGCGACTCCTCTGTCCTGCCGATTTTGAGGTTATGGTCCTGATTCATGATGATGCAAAACAATTGTTCGAAATTATCAGAAAAGATTGGGAACAGACATTCGCCTAAAATCCTGCCTTCGACAGTCATAGGTAATCGGGATTCCCCAAGGCCACGTCTTCCCTGATCCACTCCTCAGCGCCTCTTTTGGAATCTGGGGCCAAGGCGCGATTGGCCACCATGGCAAACGTTGCCCACTCCACCGGAGACGTAAACGACCGATCCTTAATGCACTGAGAAAGAGCTTCAGGTATCCCCAACTGTTCCCAAAGGATACGCAAGAGATACGCGCCACCCATGGGATAACTCCTGATAAAGCGAAGCGGCATACCACCATCTGCCGCCCCTTGAATTTGCAAAGCTTCCTCGGGAGAGAGAAAGCGGGAGAGGTTCTTGGTCAATCGTCTGATCGCATCAACATCCAGGGTGTCGACACGCCCGAAACTGTAAAGAACATCCGCCCGGGGCTGCCCGGTTTGAGGATCACGAACATTATGGGCCAACTGGACATAGGTCGTAGTGGATCCGCCTTTATTCTTCCGAGAAATTGTTCTAACGTACATGCCTACTCAAATAACACATACTACCCATAATATAAAAAACAATTATATAATTCGCATGCCTACATGTTTTCCAGTTTCTCGGAAACCCGACCACGTGTTTTCAATAACTTACGCCTTTCCAAAGGCCAAAATGTGCCTACTGCTGTCGAATGTCGGGTTCAAATACAAAGCGTCACCCAGCCTCTTCGGGCGAGTAAATTGAAACCGGTTTGAAAACACGAATGTCTGATAGCCTTTTGCGACGGTCATACTTCATCTGCCTCATCGTTTCTCAATAGCAATATTAATTTCAATGTGATAGGAAAAAGCGCGTTATGTAACGCTAACGATGAAGAATCCTGAACCAGTAAACCATGTGTGAGGATGCTATGGAATAATTACAGAACCCCATGTCTCAAAAAGAGAGCGGGGTTTTGTGTTTGTCGGGATTTGAATAGCTTTTCAGGCGATCTTTGAATTCATAACTGTCATACCTTCAAGTAGATGGGACTGAATGGACGTTTTTAACCTTCGTAATCGTATTGTCAGGGACTACGCATCTTTTGTCCAGAGTTTCATTCACCTTCGAGATCCAATCATAAGCAAGAAAGTTTTTGACAGCCTGACCGAAGGCCTCCTATGGCCCGATCCTCTTACACAGCTCAACCCGGTCTTTGAACCTGGCGAACAGATCGACGAACTCGTTGCAAAAGGCGTTCTACACCCTGAATGCAGAAGAATCTTTCGCATCAAACCTGAAAAATAACCCTAAAGGGTAACGGGAAACTTAAAATAGCTACTCACAAAATCTCTTTAAACAGGCTTAAATAGGGAAAACCTATGAAAGATCAATTCAAGACAAAGCAGGCACTGATCCAGGAACTTGCTTCTCTGAGACAGAGAATTGCGCAACTGGAAGAATCAGAATCAGAGCGAAAACGGGCGGAGGAAACGCTCAGGGAAAACAAACAACGGTATAATGCAATATTTGATTGCTCGCTCGACTGCATATACGTAGTCGACTTTGATGGGAACTTTATCGATGCCAACCCAACAGCACTGACTCTGTTAGGATATGAACTGACAGATATCCGCCCTCTAAATATTTTTTCTTTGTTAGACGAAAGGGACCTTTCTAAAGGACTGAAAGATTTCAGTGAGATAATACAGGTTGGTTTTCAAAAAGAAGTTGGTGAATATAGATTAAGGTGCAAGGATGGTAGATATATCACCGTTGAAAACAAAGCATCTGTTATATATCATGATGACAAGCCACCTTCAATCATTGGAATCGCCCGCGATATCACCAACCGCAAGCAGGTTGATGAAGATCTGAAAGAAAGCTCAGGCAGATACAAAGAATTATCAACCTTTTTCGAATCCCTGTTCAATGCCATCCCGGATGTTTTGGGTATCCAGGACCATCAGCATGGGATCATTCGGTACAATCAGGCTGGTTATGATTTCCTCGGGCGTTCGCAAGAGGAAGTGGAAGGGAAAAAGTGCTTTCAGCTCATAAACAGGACAAAACGTTGCGAGATATGCGCTACATCTGAAGTATACAAAACAAAAGAACCCGCGAGAGTCGAAAAATACATCGAAGAGATGGGCGTCTGGCTCGATTGCCGTTCTTATCCTGTCTTTGACGAGGGAGGGAACCTCGTGAATATCATTGAGCATCTTCGCGACATCACGGAGCAAAAGCAGGCGGAAAATGCTCTAAAAAAAAGCGAGGAGAGGCTGCGTCTGATTACGGATAACATGTCCGACATGATCCGGGTGACGGATCTCAAGGGCGTCAATATATTTGTGAGTCCCTCTCATCTCAAGGGACTGGGCTACAAGCTGGAAGAACGGGAAGGCAAATCGGTCTTTGAGATTGTTCATCCCGACGACCTGGAGAAGGTCATCAAGACTTTTTCCGAGGGGCTCGCCGCCAAGCGACGCACCACTGCTGAATACAGGGTCAGGCATGCGGATGGCCATTATATCTGGCTCGATACGGTGGGGGATGTGCTTCTTGATGCCCAAGGAGACATAACGGCCATTGTAATGAGTTCCCGTGATGTTACCCAACGCAGGCACGTGGAGGAGGAAATTCAAAAGGCAAATACTTTGCTGAACTCAATTATTGAGAATATCCCGGACATGATCTTCCTCAAGGAGGCCGGGGAGCTACGGTTTGTCCGATTCAATCGGGCGGGAGAGGATCTGTTGGGTTATTCCAGGAACGACCTGCTGGGGAAGAACGATTATGATTTCTTTCCGAAGGAGCATGCAGACTTCTTTACACAGAAGGACCGGGAAGTTTTGCGCAGGAAGGAAATTCTGGACATCCAAGAAGAACCCATTCAGACCCTTGGCAAGGGAGAGCGAATCCTGCACACCAAGAAAGTGCCAATTCTGAACACTAACGGAGACCCCGAATACTTGCTGGGCATTTCAGAGGACATCACCGACCGCAAGAAGGCCAAGGCGGAGCGGGAGAAGCTCCAGGCCCAGCTCACCCGTGCACAGAAACTGGAATCGATTGGGACGCTGGCGGGGGGAATCGCCCATGACTTCAACAATCTGCTCATGGCGATTCAGGGACATGCCTCTCTGATGATGCTTGGTCTCGACCCCTCCGATTCCCGCAATGTCCGGCTGAAGCATATCGAGGAACTGATCCGAAGCGGCGCCGATCTGTCCGGTCAACTCCTGGGATTTGCTCAAGGTGGCCGCTATAACGTGAAGCCTATTTCCATGAACGATATAGTCGAGAAGTCCTCCGTCATGTTCGGCAGAACCAAGAAGGAAATCAACATTCACCGGAAGTACGCGAAAGGCCCCTGCGTCGTCGAGGCCGACCAGTCGCAGATGGGCCAGGTCTTCATGAACCTTTTTGTGAATGCCTGGCAGGCCATGCCCGAGGGTGGGGATATATTCGTTGAGACAGAGGAGGTTGTATTAGATGAGATCCCTTCGATGTTCGGGCATGTGTCGCCGGGACGATACGTGAAGGTGACCATCACCGACACCGGCACTGGCATGGACGCGCAGACGAAGGAACGCATTTTCGATCCCTTCTTCACCACTAAAGGCATGGGCCGGGGGACGGGGCTGGGGCTCGCCACGGTCTACGGCATCATGCAGGGCCACGGCGGCATGATCACCGTGGAGAGCGAACCCGGCCAGGGAAGCAGTTTCATTCTCTATCTGCCGTCCTCTGAGAAAGATTTAGCTAATGATAAGGATTCAATCGAGAGGCCTGTGCGAGGCACGGAGAGTATCCTGCTGGTAGACGATGAAAATATGGTTCTGGATGTGAGCCGGGAGCTGCTGGCGTCTCTGCAATATAAGGTCTATACGGCAGGTAGAGGCGAGGAGGCAGTCGCCATTTACATGGAAAGGAAAGGCGAGATCGACTTGGTGATCCTGGATATGGTCATGCCGGGGATGTCCGGGGGCGAGACCTTCGATCGCCTGCGTGAGATCAACCCCGAAGTAAAGGTTCTTCTTGCCAGCGGCTACAGCATCGACGGGCAGGCGCAGCAGATCATGGATCGCGGCTGCGATGGTTTCATCAAGAAACCATTCCGATTGGCGGAGCTGTCCCAACAGATACGGAAGGTGCTGGATTGAATCGATCCTTTCGATCGGTAAAGTGTAATGCAGAACACTGTCTAACCTCGTACAAGATGGACACAATGTCCAGTACAGGTCATTATTTTATGAATAGTGGCCACTCCCTCCAAATACAAAGCGATAAAATTTTTTTCATGAGAGTTTATTTAATTCTGGTTGAAAGTGCGCGGGTTTTTAAACGCGTTTGATAAATTGCCGTTGACACGTGTTAGCATATATGCTAACCTGCCCGCCATGAGTTATTCCATCACCTACTTCCATTCTTGGGTTCAAGCTGAGATCGAGAGCTGGCCAGACGGTATATTGGCCGATTATGCACGGATTATTGAGTTGTTGATGGAGTTTGGGCCGAATTTGCGCATGCCGCATTCACGTGCAATGGGTGGCGGTCTTTTTGAATTGAGGCCCCGAGGTCGCGAAGGCATCGGACGGGTGTTTTACTGTTTTATGATCGGTCAACGTGTTGTGATTCTTCATGCGTTTGTCAAGAAAACACCGGATACACCAGAACAGGAACTTAAGATGGCCAGGAAAAGGATGAAGGAGGTACAGAATGGTTGAATTAAAATACGAGCCTGTTTCCCACGATCATAAGGCTTTTCTTAAGAAAGCTCAAAAACGGGAGGGATTTAGAAAAGCATATAATGATTTGGAAGAAGAATATACTCTTGTCCGCGAGATGTTGTCAGCACGTTCAAATTCCGGTCTCACCCAAGAGGCGGTTGCGGAGTTGATGGGAACGACAAAAAGTGCTGTTTCGCGCTTGGAATCTGCTGGAAAGCATGCACCATCCCTGACAACCCTGAAAAAATATGCCCAAGCTGTCGGCTGTGATCTGAAAATCAAATTCATACCCAAATCAGGTTCAGCGAAACATGAAACCAGAAGCGTAAAGCAACGTAACGGTTAGACCGCGAACAGTAGATTTGTTAATCTTCAACGCTCTCTGCTTCATTATTTCATTAACCGTGCTCACTCGGCTGCAAATACAAAGCGATAAAGGAATTATTGTTTCATATCGCTGAATTGCGATCGAAACATACTTATTGGGGAGATTGATTCTTCTGAAAATCAATGGTATTTGTAGCCTGTTGTAATCATAATTATTCAAATTTCAAAAAAATGATAGGTTACGCCAGAGTTGTTAGACAATTCTTCTCCAAAAGAGGTATTGGGCGGAAAGAAAGGAAAAAATGCCATGTCTGAAGATAAAGCTGCCATACGATCAAGGATTTGCAATGGGCAAGTCTTAATTATTGATATTCAAGGCCCCTTGAATAGGAGCTGCGAAGACACTTTGTCGCGGTCATTTCGTGAGGAAGAGGGGAAATATAAGAGCGTCCTTTTGAATTTATACCATCTCACCCACATGGATTCGGAAGGGGCAACCATACTGCTCGTGGATGCTATCGGACTTGAACAAAAGAAGATTGGCTTGGCGGCCTGCCATCTTTCTGAGCCGCTCAGAGACGTCTTTCGCCTGACACGCCTTGATCAGGCAATAGCTCTATTTGACACCGAAAATGAAGCAATGCAGAGGCTTCCTTTTCCTGTAGGTGTTCAACCCTTGGATTGTGCATTCAATGCATACAAGGGCCCCCTTATGTCTGGTTGGGCAGGGAGCATTGAACATATAACTATTGGCGATGTCCCAGCGTTGGCGATGAACGTCAATGTAAACGGCAGAAAACTCACAAGTCCCGTCAACGGATTCGGTCGTCTTTGTGAAAAGAAATACCGTATTCAGATAAAAAACGCCGATATGGAACCGCAAGAGATCATCACTCTTTGGCGCCAGGAGTTTCCCGATTTCTGGCCCAAGGGAAACAGCCTGTTCATCTCAGGTGGTGGTCCTATAGTCCCCGGTGCAACAGCGCTCCTGAATCTCAGTATAGGAGGACCACTGGTGATGGCGACCGGCATCTTCGTAATGTACGCCGGTGAAAACTCCTTTTGCTTCTCGACAGTTCTTGGTCACATGCTTTACGGCTGGATAAACTTCAGCAGTTTTCGTGAGGATGAAAAAACGATCATCCAGGTGCATCCAATCTTCCGTGCCTCCGATCCTGTAATGGAGATGGGCTTTCAATTGGGTGCGTCGCGACAAGAGGATCAATTTTGGCATCTAACCCTCCGCAATCTTGCCTCGCGCCTCGGCGTTGAATGCCAGGTAGAACAGCAAAATATCATGATTGACCGCCATGTTCGGTGGAGTGAGGCGGGAAATGTTTGGTACTGCGGTGCTATTCGATCTTCTCTACATATGCCGATTTATCTGCTGAAAAGAGTTTTCTCTTAACAAAAAAACTCTCATGAAGGAAGAAAACATAATTGGCGCCCAATAAACAACATTATGACGCCGTCGTCGTTGGCGGCGGCCCCAACGGCCTTGCTGCGGCGATTACACTCAGCAAAAGATTGCCTTCCGTACTTTTGATGGAAGCAAAGGAAACCATCGGCGGTGGATGCCGATCCGCAGAATTAACGCTGCCCGGGTTCGTCCACGACGTCTGTTCCACAGCTCATCCTCTGGCAATCGCCTCCCCATTTTTCAAACCATTGGAACTTAGTCGATATGGCCTTTCCTGGATCAATCCGGAAATACCACTGGCCCACCCGTTTGAAGATGGATCAGCCGTTTTTCTACACCGTTCCCTGGACATAACAGCCGATGCTTTGGGGCGTGACGGCAGGGCATACAAAGATCTTCTTACACCCTTTGTTGAGGCTCATGAAAAATTGTTATCGGATATATTAAGGCCCATTCCTTTTCCCTCAGATCCCCTTTTGATGGCCAAGTTTGCCTTATGGGCGCTTTACTCCGCGCAAGGTCTTGGCGAAAAAAAGTTCGTCAGCCATCAGACGCGAACACTTTTTGCCGGTCTTGCCGCTCATGCGATGATTCCCCTTCACGAACCGGCAACGGCTGCTTTTGGAATTATCCTTTCGACATTAGCCCATGCGGTTGGGTGGCCATTTGTAAAAGGCGGATCTCAGGAACTGTCTAATGCCCTGGCCTGTTGTTTTCAGGACGGCGGCGGTGAAATCATAATGGGCAAGCCCGTCCATTCTCTGGAGGATCTGCCGCCGGCCTCATATTATTATTATGATGTCACGCCCCGTCAGTTATTTAATATTCGCGGTTTGGGTCTTTCGGAACATTACCGTCAACGGCTTATCAAATTCCGTTACGGGCCGGGCGTTTATAAAATGGACTGGGCCTTGCGAGAACCAATTCCATGGAAGGCCGATATATGCAGGAAGGCAGGCACAGTTCACTTGGGCAATTCCTATGAGGAGATCGCGACTTCCGTCCGCAGTGTGAATAAAGGCGACATACCGTTTTCGCCCTATATGATGCTTGCGCAACAGAGTCTCTTCGATCCGTCGCGGAGTCCTGAAGGCAGGCACACGGCTTGGGGTTATTGCCATGTTCCACATGGTTCAGATGTGGATATGGCGGATCTGATAGAAAATAAAATTGAACGATATGCCCCCGGTTTTCGCGAGATTATACTGGCCAGAAACGCAATGTCGGCTAAAGCGATGGAAACGTATAACCCGAATTACGTTGGAGGAGACATTAATGGCGGCAAGCAGGACATCTTTCAACTTTATACTCGGCCGATCGTATCCCTCAATCCCTACCAGACATCTCAGCACAATATATATATCTGCTCCTCATCAACACCTCCCGGCGGCGGAGTTCACGGCCTCTGCGGCTATTATGCAGCAAGGAATGTCTCTTAAAACAAGCCATAATGTAATTTAAATAGACACGCATTTACCTAATTATATTCACTTATATAGATGCCAAATACAAAGCGAGGTTTGCGCAAACACACTGGCCCATTGATAATGGGTTGTAACATGCAGATGATTGGGAACAATTTCTGCCGGACGGTGAGGTACGTATACTTCTTGTTACCAATAACCGGCAGCATTGCCATAATCTCTCATGTCACCTGAGAAGTATCAATTGAAAACTGCTAAGCAATGGCATCCATGTCCACTATCGATCATAAAAACAACCCAAAAAACAGTCTTGAGTAATGCTCTGGTTACCCATACCTTTCGTTCAGTTGTTTGAAAGACGGAATACCTTTTCTTCCTCCCATTTCAGTGCTTGCAGTCGCGGCAGCCCATGCTCCGAGATCGAGGCACTTTTCAGGCTCCCATCTGTTCAGGATGCCATATGCAACACCGGCATGAAACACATCGCCGCATCCTGTTGTATCAATGGTCTTCGCCGGATAAGCTGGTTTTCTGATCAAGTTACCGTCAACGAGAGCCACATATCCCCTTGAACCCAGGGTAACACCGACAAAGCGGCAACCAAGGTCAGATAATATCTTGCAGGTTTCATCTGGTGATTTTGAAAGGGACTTGGAAAATACCTCAGATGCTATAAAGCAGTCACTCATGGCCGCGATTTCCAGCATACCATCCCTTAGGGAACCGGCATCGACAAAAACTGGTATCCCAAATTTACTGGCTTCCCGGCATGCAAAAACGGATGCTTCCGTAAACAGACCGTCTGTGTATAGCATTCTGCTGGGTCGTAGCTTGTCCATATTAATTTCGTCAATCATCAATGGCATGCCAGTTGGTCGCTGCCAAAATATCGTCCTCCGGGACATGGCAGGTTCAGCCGTGATGAAAGCAAATTGAGAAGAATAGCCTATTCTCTTGACCACGCCTCCGGTATCAATCCCTTCGTTAGAGATTGATTCTATGATATTTTTTCCAAATTCATCGTCTCCCACAACGCCGGCAAAATAGCAGGGGAGCCCCCATCTATTGAGAGCAACCATCGCCGTCGCCACTGGTCCCCCTCCCTCAATATGAAGGTTTGAGAATTCGCATTTAACATTGGGAGGTGGATAGGCAGGAATTAATCCCAGGTAGTCGAGCGAACATTGGCCAAGTCCGAAGATGGGGCTATCAGAATTCAAGATATTCCTCCTGTATCTCCCTGTTTTCTGTCATCGAGGCACATTTGATGACCATCACTTCTGATACAGTGGCTCCTCACCTTTCTCCAGGCGCAATATGTTTTCAGTAACCGCCTTCATAATGCCCTGTATGGACACATCCGTCGATCCCGCGATATGAGGGGTCGCCAGAACATTATACTTGAAGATAGGATCATTAGGATCTACAGGTTCTACCCAAAAAACATCCAGACCGGCACCGGCAATAGTCCGTGATGCAAGAGCATCCTCTAATGCATTACGATCAACCAGACCGCCTCTGGATAGATTGATTAAAAACGCTTCCCGTTTCATCGCCTCCAAAGATCGCCTGCCTATCATATTCCTGCTTTCGTTAGTCACGGGAAGACAGAGAACTACATAATCAGACCTGCCTAACAAGGCATCCATCTCCACCGGAGTTCCCGCCCAGTCCAGGCCAAGTTCTTCCTTTGCCTGTTGTGGATCGTGGCGTTTGATGCCGAGCAAATGAACGCCAAAAGGTTTCAGCCTTTTCGCCAGAGCGCGTCCGATGCCGCCCAGTCCAATAATTCCCACTGTCTTGCCGCTCAGTGCCCTGCCAGGAGGGGAACCCATATGACCGTTTGCAAAGCTCGCTGCCATCTGCCGGACATTTCTCGACAGGCCGATCATCAGGTATATGCCCAACTCCGCCACGGAATCAGCGTTTCCGGAAATATCGGCCGGGACATTGGCCACCCGGATATTCAGGCTCTTTGCTGCCTCTATATCGACGCTTTCCAGACCCGCCCCGCATTGCTGGATAAGCTGCAGTTTGTCCGCTTTAGCAAGATGGCCTTTACCGACAATGCTCATTGTGGGGATCAATACGTCGAATCCTCTCAAAGTATCGAAGCCAAAGCGTCCGGTCGGGACAAATTCATGATCGGGCAACTCTTCCCTGATCATCCCCAAGAAACCACCCCAGGCATTCTCGTGTGCAGCAAACAGGATTTTCATGCTCTTTCTCCATTTTATATGAAAATGTCTGCAAGTAACCGGATATTTTCATTTATCGTTGTGCCCGACCCGGGCATGGGGGTTAATGGTCTAAAACCTTATCTTACCTAACTTGGAAATAAATTTGGCAACCATATACTCACCTTTCTTCTGTCGTCGTGATAACCGACAAAAGAGATCAATCGGCCTTCACAATCGCTTCATCAGGGACGGAAAGCCTCGTAAATGCAAGCTAGAACCGGATCTCCCATACAACAATTCAATATTGCTCTATCCTATCGTTGACTGAATTTGTGAATAATGTAATAACATCTGCGCTCAATAAATTCAAACATAGGGTCTTGTGCCATCAGAAACAAGCCGGTTTCCCCCAAGCTAGGAATTGAAGTATCGACAATGAATTCTTTAGCGCTTCTGCTTATTTTCTATTTATTCGTCACCACCACTGGCTATTGGCTCCGCCTTATCAACCTGAATTATCTCAAAAAGCATGGAACGGAAGTACCAGCAGGATTTGAAAACACCATCAACAAGGATATCTTGGCCAAGACAACCGCCTACACCTTGGAAAAAAGCCGGCTTGGTCTTAAAGAATCGGTCATTAACAACATCATCGTGATCTTTTTTTTGTTTGGCGGTTTGATCACTCTCTACGATCAGTGGATTTTATCACTGTCCCATTCTTTCATAATCAGTGGCATGCTCTTCTTTATTATTCTTGCCCTGGTCCAAACCCTGATCGAGATCCCCTTCAGTTTCTATGACACGTTTACCATCGAAAGCCGCTACGGCTTCAACACCACAACGAAGAGACTATGGTTGACTGATTTGTTCAAATCGATACTCATCTCCCTGCTGATTCTGTCTATTATGGTATCCGCCGCCCTCGGACTGATAAAGTGGAGCTCCGGTTTCTGGTGGCTCTGGCTGTGGGGCTTTTTTGTCGTCTTCTCCATCTTTCTCATGTATATAGCCCCATATGTCATTGAACCTCTCTTCTTCAAGTTTTCCCCCATAGAGGAAAAGAGCCTGGAAGACAAGATCATGGAGATGATGGAGAAGGCCAAGGTTAAGGTCAGCCGGGTTGTGCAGGTGGATGCCTCTCGCCGCAGCCATCATTCCAACGCCTACTTCAGCGGGATCGGGAGAGTAAAGAAGATAGTCCTTTTCGACACGTTGCTGAAGCAGATGACCCAGGAGGAGATCATAGCCGTTCTCGCCCACGAACTGGGACACTGGAAGAAAGGGCATATCCGAAAAAAATTGATCATGATCGAGACTGTGTCGTTACTATCTTTTTATCTTGCCTACCATCTCCTGGCGTGGGGTGGGCTGCCGGGGTTATTGAATTTGACTCAGTTATCTTTACCTGCACAGTTTGTGATCCTGATGTTTCTTGGATCGCTGGTGGTTTTTCCTCTGACTCCCCTGTCAAGCTGGCTTTCACGGAATCACGAGCGACAGGCTGATCAATTTGGTTGTGAACTTTCCGGCGATCCGGAGGCATTGGCTTCGGCCCTGATCAAGCTTTCCGGGGAAAACCTTGCCAACCTGCATCCACATCCTTTCTACGCCAGTTTTTATTACTCTCACCCGCCGGTTATAGAGAGAGTGAACTGGTTGAAGCATTATGAAAAGATGGGATAGATATAGAGAAAAGACATAAAGAATATAAGGTATTTTCCACCGACAGGAGGCCGTTGGTTGCTCATGATCCCGACATCACCGCTGTCTCTGGCCGCATCCCCAAAATGAGAACCCTTCCCCATGTTTTCAAAGGGTCCAAAATCCTAACTATAATTTATAGGGATAAAGTTTAGGTTTCGGCCAGCCGTTCCAAAAGATTCCACAGTCGTCGTATGGCGGGCGACTCAAATCCAGGCCGAGGCAAGTCAACTCCC
>Ga0116159_1003866_pt1 | contig 13060 bp, 9 predicted proteins | sample AD_JPNAS1_MetaG_FD_89878 | JGI IMG/M metagenome (GOLD analysis project Ga0116159, IMG submission 89878) | Active sludge microbial communities of municipal wastewater-treating anaerobic digesters from Japan - AD_JPNAS1_MetaG | ecosystem: Engineered > Bioreactor > Anaerobic > Digestate | place...
CCCTTCCCGGACTCCCGAACTTGTTCGGGCCGTCCCCCGCCCCAACAAGCTGGGGACTCCGGGCGCCCTTCCCGGACTCCCGAGCTTGTTCGGGCCGTCCCCCGCCCCAACAAGCTGGGGACTCCGGGCGCCCTTCCCGGACTCCCGAACTTGTTCGGGCGCTTCGCTACGTGGCATAGCCGTGTGCGCGGAACCAGCGCACGGCCTTGCCCAGCGCCTGCTCGATAGGCGTCTGTGGCAGGCCCAGCTCGCGCACCGCCTTGCTGCAATCAAAGTAGCGAAAGTGCCGCGCCACCTTGACGCCGGTCACCGGGATGCGCGGCGGGCCACCCAGCCGCCGCGCGGCGAACTCGCTGGCGTAGGCCGCCCAGAGGGCCAGCCAGATGGGGATGCGCAGGCGCGGCGCGGGCAGGCCGGTGACGCGGCTCAACGCGCCCAGGATCTCTTTCAGCGTCAGGTTGCGATTGCCCAGGATGTAGCGCTCGCCGGGCCTGCCCTTCTCCAGCGCCAGGATGTGGCCCTGCGCGACATCTTCCACGTCGACCAGGTTGAGGCCGGTGTTGACGTAGGCCGGCATCTTGCCGTTGAGGAAATCGACCACAATCTGGCCGGTCGGTGTGGGGCGCACGTCGCCAGGGCCGATGGGCGTGGTGGGGTTGACCACCACCACCTCGAGCCCCTCGCCGGCCATGCGCAGGGCGAGCTGCTCGGCCAGGAACTTGGAGCGCTTGTAGTGCCCCGCCAGGTCGCTCGGCTCCACGAACATGGCTTCGGTGCCCAGGTCGCCGTTCTGCGCAATGCCGATGGTCGATTCGGTGCTCGTGTACACTGCCCGCGCGACGCCGGCCGCGCGCGCAGCGTTGAGGACGTTGACCGTGCCCTCCACGTTGGTGTCGTAGACCATCTGCGGCTCGGGCACCCACAGGGCGTAGGCGGCCGCCATGTGGAAGAGCACGTCGCAGCCCGTGAGGGCGCGCTCCACCGAGGCCCGGTCGCGCACATCGCCGGGCGCCGGCTCCACGTCGAGCCCCGCCAGGTTGGCGCGGTTCGAGCACTCACGGAGCAAGGCGCGCACCTGGTAGCCCTGCGCCAGCAGCGCGCGCACCACGTTCGAACCGATGAAACCGGTCGCACCGGTCACCAGCGCTTTCATCGCAGGCTCCACTGCATCGTGCGCCAGAGGTCCGCCGGGCTTTGGGTCGTCTGCTCGAGGGCGCTGGCCTCAAAGCCCGAGTGGACCATGCAGTTGGCGCAGCGAGAATCGTTGCCGGCGCCATACTGCGCCCAGGGTGTCTGCCCCATCAGCTCGGCATATGAGCGGCAGTAGCCATCGGTGATGAGGTAGCAGGGTTGCCGCCACCCCTTGACGCTGCACGTCGGCGTGCTCCACGGCGCGCACGGCAGGGCGCGCCGGCCGGCCAGGAACTCGAGGTAGGCTGGCGAATGACAGAAGCGAAAGCGGCCGCGCGCGGCGTAGAGGGGCGCCAGGGTCGCCGCCGCCTCTTCGCGGGTGAGAAAGATGTCGGACGTGACCCGCTCATAGCTAAAGGCAGGCGCGACCATCAGGCCGTCGACGCGCAGGCGCGTCAACAGGGTGAACAGCTCCTGCAGCTCGCTCCAGCCGGCGCCCTTGTAGACCGTCGTGTTGGTGCGCACCTGGAAGCCGGCCCGTTTGGCGGCGGCGATGGCGCGGATGGCGGTGTCGAAGAGGCCGGGCCGCCCGGCGATGCGGTCGTGGCTGGCGGCGAGGCCGTCGAGGTGCACCACCCAGCTCAGGTATGGGCTCGGCCGGAACTGCCGCAGCGACTCCTCCATCTTGATGCCGTTGCTGCACAGGTACACAAAACGCCGGCGCGCCGTGATGCCGCGGATGATCTCGCCCACCTGGGGGTGCAGGAGCGGCTCGCCGCCGGTCACTGAGACAATCGGCGCCCCCGCCTCATCGACCGCCGCCAGGCATTCAGCAGCGCTCAGCATGCGCCCGCCGGTTTCCTTCTCCTCGCGGATGCGTCCGCAGCCGGCGCAGGCCAGGTTGCAGCGCAGCGTCGGCTCCAGCATCAGCACCAGTGGGAAGCGCTTCCGGCCCTGCAGCCGGTGCGCGGCGATGTGCCGGCCCAGCGACAGCGACAGCTGCCACGGGAAAATCATCCAACCTCCAGACGTCTTCTGGCCAGATCCCGCCGAGATCGACGAGGATACTCACCGCAGAAGCGCAGAGAACGCAGAGAGGACCAACAAGACCTCTGCGCCCTCTGCGTCTATGCGGTGAGATCTTGCCTCAACGCCTGAGAATCTGACCCAAGCCGTTAAAACTCACGGTTGGCCAGGAAGACGGCCATCTCCTCCAGGTTGCGGCGCGCTTCGACCGGCAGCGCCAGCCGCGCCATCTCGGTCCTGGCCCGATCGCAGCAGGCCGTGGCCATGCGCTCGGCCTGGGCCCTGGCGCCAGAGGCGTCGAGGATGCCGAGCACCGTCGCCAGCGCGCGGTCGTCGACGCCGCTGCGGTAGATCTCGGCCAGGGCCGCCCGCGCCGCGCCCTCGGCGCGCTCGAGGGCATAGACGATGGGCAACGACTTTTTCCTGCGGCGGATGTCGGAGCCCACGGGCTTGCCGGTCTTGGCCTCGTCGCCCCAGATGCCGAGCAGGTCGTCGCGCACCTGGAAGGCAAGGCCCAGGTTGCGCCCCAGCTCGCCAAAGGCGTGCACCGCCGGCAGCTCGGCGCCGCCCACCAGGGCGCCCAGCTCGAGCGAGCAGGCGATGAGGACGGCCGTCTTGAGCTCGACCATCTGCAGGTATTCGCTCACGTTCACGTCGAGCCGCGCCTCAAAGCTGATGTCGAGGTACTGGCCCTCGATCAGCCGCAGGCAGCTCTCGTCGAGCAGGCGTTGCGCCTCCAGTTGCCGCTCGGCGGGCACGCCGCGCTCGCTCAAGCGGTGCAATACCAGCCCGGCGAGCACGCGCATCGCCGTGCCGGCATTGATGGCCTGCGGCTTGCCCCAGACGGCCCACACCGTCGGCCGGTGGCGCCGCTCGCGGTCGTCGTCCTGTACGTCATCGTGGATGAGCGAAAAGTTGTGCACGAGCTCGACCGCCGCCGCCGCGGGCAGTACCGCGCGATAGTCGGCGCCAACGGCCTCGCCGGCCAGCAGGCAGAGGGTCGGGCGCAGCGCCTTGCCGGCCGGCCCGGGCTGGCGGTTCCCCTGTGCATCGACCCAGCCGAGGTGATAGCGGAGCATGTCGTAGAGCGGCGAATCATAGTCGGCCAGCGCCAAGCTCAGCTCGGCGTCGATCTCGGCCCGGTAGCGCGCAAAGACCGAAGGCAGCTTCATGCACATCCCTTCTGCAGTTGTAGTGCGTGCCCGCAACCCCGTAGCCTAGCCCCTTGTGAGCGTCGTAAGCGGCGAACCTGGCGCTTCATGCACGTCCCTTCTGCAGTTGTAGGGCCGGAAGAAGCCCGCCCGCTGCACTGCAAGACTGGTGCCACCAGCCAGTTACAACCATCCTAACATGCTATCAAGCCACAGTCAATGCTTTTTGGGGGGCCGGAGGGAGGGGGTCATTGGCCCCCACTCGCTTGTAGTACGGCAGAGCGGCTGCTGGGTCAGGCGCAGTCGCTCGTAGTGTCGGAGAACGCTGGGGCAGGTGCACGGCGGCCCGCCCGCGGGCGGGCCGCCGTGCACCTGCCCCAGCGTTCTCCGACACTACCAACACCCGCCCCACTGGCCCAACTGGGCGAGAAGATGTAGAATAGGCCCCTGCGATCCCTTCAGCCCAGAATGGGGGTATGCGATGGCAACGGATGGACTGCCTCTAGACCAGATCATCCACGGCGACTGCGTCGAAGCGCTGAGCGCTCTGCCGGAGAAGTCGATCGACCTCGTCTTTGCCGACCCGCCCTACAATCTGCAACTGCAGCAAGCGCTGTGGCGGCCGAACATGACGCGGGTCGACGCGGTTGATGACGAGTGGGATCGCTTTGCCGGCTTTGCCGAGTACGATGCCTTCACGCAGGCCTGGCTCACCGCCTGCCGCCGCGTGCTCAAAGACACCGGCACCCTCTGGGTCATCGGCAGCTACCACAACATCTACCGCGTCGGCGCCATCCTGCAGGACCTGGGCTATTGGGTTTTGAATGACATCATCTGGGTCAAATGGAACCCGATGCCTAATTTCCGCGGCGTGCGCTTTACCAACGCCCACGAGACGCTGATCTGGGCGCAGGTGCGGCGCGGCGCACGCTACACCTTCAACTATCAGGCGATGAAGGGGCTGAACGACGAGCTGCAGATGCGCAGCGACTGGCACCTCCCCCTCTGCACCGGCAAGGAGCGGCTCAAGCTCAACGGCGCCAAGGCCCACGCCACGCAAAAGCCCGAGGCGCTGCTCTACCGCGTCATCCTCGCCAGCTCCAACCCCGGCGACATAGTGCTCGACCCCTTCTTCGGCACCGGCACCACCGGCGCGGTGGCCAAAAAGCTCGGCCGCCGCTGGATCGGCATCGAGCGCGACCAGGGCTATATCGCCGTGGCGCAGGCGCGCATCGACGCCATCCAGCCCGAGCTGTTTCCCGCCGAGGCGGCGCCGCTGCCCGGCCGGCGCGCTGAGCCGCGTATCCCCTTCGGCGCGCTGCTCGAGCAAGGGCTGCTGCGGCCCGGCCAGTCGCTCTCCTTCGGCCCCCAGCCCGGCGTCACGGCCACCATCCTCGCCGACGGCCACCTGCGCTGCGGCGAAGTGACCGGCTCCATCCACCAGGTGGCGCGGGCGTTGCAGCACGCCCCCTGCAACGGCTGGGCGCACTGGTACTATGTGGATGAAGCGACCGGCGCGCGCCGCCCCATCGACGCCCTGCGCGACATCGTCCGCGCCCGCGGCGATGCGGGTGCTATCGAAGAGGTCACGGATGGCGAGTAGGGCCGCGCTCTGCCCTCCGATTCAAGGCGGGATGCACCGCAGAGGCGCAGAGGACGCAGAGATGGCCGTGAACAAGTGTCGCATGGCATTGAACCTCGGATGCCTCTGCGTCCTCTGCGCCTCTGCGGTGCATCCCGCCTGTGGTGGACCGGATCGTCATTTTCAGGGCCACGGGTACCCCGGCAGCCGCAACGGCTCGGGCAGGAACTGCGGGCCCAAGAGCCACTGCGCTGGCGCCTCGGGGTAGGGCGGGATGGCCTCGTCGTAGAGCCAGGCCCGCAGGAGCGGGCGCAGCTCCTGCACGCTGACCTCGTTGGCGAGGGCGATGAAATCATCGGTGCCGGCGTTGGCGTAGCGGTAGCGCGCGGCATAGGCCGTCAGGATGCGGAAGAAGGCATCGTCGCCCACGCGGCGGCGCAGCGCGTGCAGGGTCAGCGCGCCGCGGTCGTACACCGCGCGGTCAAAGAGATCATTGGCCGGCGGGCTGGCAGGCGGAAAGAGGGCGCGGCTGCCCGGCCCGGGGTAGATGGCCCGCATGCGCGCTTCGAGCGCCGCCGGCCCCTGCGTGTGCTCGAGCCACAGCGCCTCGCCGTAGGTAGCAAAGCCCTCGTTGAGCCAGATGTCGCGCCAGCTCGCGGGGGTCACCGCGTCGCCGAACCATTGGTGCGCCAGCTCGTGGGGGCCGAACGACGCGGCCTGGCCGCCGCCGACCACATCGCGCCCAAAGAGCGAGAGCGTCTGGTTCTCCATGGCCCAGGCGCCCAGGCCCACGTCGGCCACGACCACGCCATAGGCCGCGAAGGGGTAGAGGCCGAAGCGGCTGTTGAAAAAGGCGATGGCCTCGGCGGTGTGGGCAAAGGCCCGCGTCGCCGCCGTGGCCACCGGCCGCGCATAGTAGCTGCGGATGGGCAGGCCCGCCGGCCCCTCCTCGGTGTGCAGCACGAAATCGCCCACATTCACCGCCGCCAGGTAGCTGGCCATCGGCCGGCGCATCTCCCAGAGGTAGGTCACCGTGCCGGCGTCGTCGCTCGTGCCCTCGAGGCGGCCGTTGGCGCAGGCGACGTAGGGCTTGGGCACGGTGATGCGCAAGGTGTAGGTCGCCTTGTCGCAGGGGTGGTCGTTCACCGGGTACCACCCCTGGGCGCCCGAGGGCTCGCTGGCGACATAGCTGCCGTTCGCGCTGCGCAGCCAGCCCAGCGGCAAGGGGATGGCCGGCGAGGGCACCGGCTGCGGCGCGCCGGCGTAGGCCACGGTCGCGGTGAACACCTGGCCCGCGGCCAGCGGCTCTGGCAGGGCGATGCGCAGCTTGGCGCCATCGCGTTCATAGCCGGCCGGGGCGCCATCCACCGTGAGACTGTGCACCTCGGGACCCTGGTAGTCGAGCGCAAAGGCCGTCAGCTCCTGCAGCACCCGGATGCGGATGGCGGCCGTGGCGCTGATGGTGTTCCGCGCCGGGTCGGCGGCCAGGTCGAGGGTATAGTGCTGGGCATCATAGCCGGCGTTGCCGAGCGAGGGGTAGAGCGGGTCGCCGCGGCCGTCGAGCGGCAGCGGCGGCGACAGCGCCTCGGCGCAGCCCGCCGCGTCGCCCGTCGCGGGCACAGCGCTCGCCAGCCGCGGCGGCCCGCTGCAGGCGACGAGGAACACCATGGTCAGCAGTGCCACGAGGCATGCCTTGATGCGCATCACTGCCCCCGCGCCAAGCAGTAGCCCCTTGTGGGCGTCGTCCCGTAGCCTAGCCCCTCGTGGGCGTCGCCGCAGGCGGATTCCGCGCCAATTCGCGCACAGAGCAGTAGCCTAACCCCTTGTGGGCGTCGTCCCGTAGCCCCTCGTGGGCGTCGCCGCAGGCGGATTCCGCGCCAATCCACACGGGTCAAGGCGCTCAAGCGCCGACTACGAACCTGGCTATCCCCTGTAGCAGGAATAGGGCCAGCAGAAGTGCTCTCCCTCACTACGAACGACTCTGCAATGGCGCGATCCGCTCCACCCTCACATTCACCACGCTCCCCGCGCGCTGCACCACGCCCTGCGCCACCAACAACGGCTCGTCGAGCACCATCCGCTGCTCTTCGACAACCGGCGGCGGCAGCACCAGGTTGATCAGCCCCTCCTCGTCTTCGAGGGTGATAAAGGCATAGCCCTTGGCGGTAGGCGGCGTCTGGCGGATGACCGCCTCGCCGGCCACGCGCACCCGCTCGCCCGAACGGCGCCCGGCGAGCGCGCCGCTGGTGAGCAGACCCTGGCGCCGCAGCGCGGGCCGGTAGAGCGCCATGACGTGCTCGCCCAGCCCCACGCCGAGCACGCCGTACTCGGCGCCCAGCCGCTCCGCCGCCGATAGCGGCGCCCAGGCGATAGGCGGCTCCTGCCAGGCCCACGAGAGCGTGCCCTCGCGATAGTCGAGCCGGCCCAGCTCCCAGAGGAGCGCACGGCGCTCGACGCCCCACGCATCCATGGCCCCCACGCGCACCAGGTCGGCCACGATCTTGCGCGGCAGGCCGGTGCGGCGGCAGAAATCCTCCAGGTCCGCGAAAGGCCCGGCCTCACGCGCCTCCTGCCAGCGCGCCCAGGCGGCAGGGCCCAGTCCGGCCACGTAGCGGTAGCCCAGACGCACAGCGCCGCCTTCGAGGGTGCACGCGGCGCGGCTGCGGTTGACGTCGACGCCGAGCACGCGGATGCCGTGGCGCTGCGCATCGCGCACCAGGGCGCGCGGCGCGTAGAACCCCATCGGCTGGTGGTTGAGCAGCGCGCAGAGAAAGGCGGCCGGATGGTAGCGCTTGAGGTAGGCCGTCTGGTAGGTCAAGAGAGCAAAGGCCGCCGCGTGCGACTTGCAAAAGCCATAGCCGGCAAAGGCGCACAACTGGCCAAAGATGGCCTCCGCGGTGGCTGTAGCCACGCCCTTGGCCTCCGCGCCGGCCACAAAACGCTCGCGCCAGGGCTCGAGCGCCTCAGCCGACGGGCTGCGCCCCAACAGGCGGCGGAAGCGGTCGGCCTGCGGCGCGTCAAAACCGCCCAGGGCCATAGCCACGCGCAGCACCTGCTCCTGGAAGACGATCACCCCCAGCGTTTCGCTAAGGATAGGGCGCAGCGCCGGGTGCAGGTACGAAACCGGCTCGAGCCCCGCGCGCCGCCGCAGGTAGGGGTGCACCATGCCGCCCTGGATGGGCCCAGGCCGCACCAGCGCCACCTCGACGGCCAGGTCGGCCAGGGTCCGTGGCCGCGTGCGGGGCAGCATGGCCATCTGCGCCCGGCTCTCGATCTGAAAGACCCCCATGGTGTCGGCGCGGCCGATCATGGCATAGACCGCTGCATCGTCGGCCGGGAGCCGCGCCGGGTCAAAGCCGGCCTCGCCCGCCTCACGCACGTAGCGCACGGCCTCATCGAGCATGCCCAGCGTGCGCAGGCCGAGGAGGTCGAGCTTGATCAGGCCGGCGTCCTCTACTGCATCCTTGTTCCACTGTACCACCACGCGCCCCGGCATGGTGGCCCGCTCCACCGGCACCAGCGACACCAACGGTGCGGCGGTGATGACCATGCCGCCGACGTGGATGCTCAGGTGGCGCGGGCAGCCTTCGATCTCGCGGCAGAGCTCCAAGAGCAGCTGCGCCGGGCGGGGCAGCGCTTCGGGGGCCGATTCTCTGCCGTTCAGCAGAGGCGGGCCCCATGCCGCCGGTTCGCCACACGCAGCTTGACCTGTCATTGCGAGCGCAGCGAAGCAATCTCCAGGCAGGGCAGGGCAGCCCTTCTGCGTTGGAGATTGCTTCGCTGCGCTCGCAATGACAGGATGCAGAGTCTCTGTGCTCGCAATGACCGGACGCAACGGTCGCGCCGTAGCCGCGGCATCGTGCCGCGCCGGAGTCTCTGTGCTCGCAATGACCGGATGCAACGGCCGCGCCGTAGCCGCGGCTTCGTGCCGCGCCGGAGTCTCTGTGCTCGCAATGACCGGATGCAACGGTCGCGCCGTAGCCGCGGCATCGTGCCGCGCCGGAGTCTCTGTGCTCGCAATGACCGGATGCAACGGTCGCGCCGTAGCCGCGGCATCGTGCCGCGCCGGAGTCTCTGTGCTCGCAATGACCGGATGCAACGGCCGCGCCGTAGCCGCGGCTTCGTGCCGCGCCGGAGTCTCGCGGCAACTGCCGGCAGGCCCCTCCGCCTGTGCGACCCGCCCCACCGCCGCCGCAACCGCCTCAGGCCGGTGGCCCTTGAGATACTGGGCCGCCTGCTGCACAAACGCCGGCCCGTAGCCCAGCGCCTTGGCCACCTCGCGCAGCGCGCTGCGGGCGCGGTAGGTGACCACGTTGCACACCATGGCCGTGTGCGCCTCGCCATAGCGCTCGTAGACGTGCTGGATCACCTCCTCGCGGCGGTCGGCGGCGATGTCGAGGTCGATGTCGGGCATCACCTACGGGTCGCCGCTCAAAAAGCGCTCGAAGAGCAGGTTATGGGCCAGGGGGTCCACCGGGCTGATCTGCAAGAGGCACGCCACCAGCGAGCCGGCGGCCGAGCCGCGCCCCTGCATGCGGATGCCGCGCGCCTGCGCCCACGCGACCACTTCCCAAACGACCAGGAAGAACGCCGCCAGGTTGGCCTGGTCGATGACGGCCAGCTCGCGCTCGAGCTGCGCCTGGGCGCGCGCCGTGTTGTGCGGATAGCGCCCCGGCAGCCGCTCGAGGCACAGCGCGCGCAGGTAGCTGCCGGGCGTCTGCCCGGGCGGCAGGGGGAAGGCCGGCAGGGCCTGCTCGCGCAGGTTGAGCCGCACCTGGCAGCGCTCGGCCAGGCGCAGCGTGTGGGCCAACGCCTCGGGCAGGTCGGCAAAGAGGGCGGCCATCTCAGCGGGCGTTTTGAGGTAATACTCGGCGTTGGGGCGGCGGCGCTCGCCCAGGCCCTCGACGGTGCTGTGGTGGCGGATGGCCGTGAGCACGTCGTGCAGGCGCTGCCCCTCCGGCCGGGCATAGTGCACGTCGTTGGTGGCCACGCAGGGGGTGGCCAGCCGCTGCGCCAGGGCCGCGAGGTCGCCGGTGAGCGCGCGGTCCTCCTGCAGCCAGTGCCGCTGCAGCTCGAGGCAATAGTTGGCCGGGCCAAAGGCCTCGCGGTACCAGCCGGCGCGGGCGCGGGCGGCGGCGTGGTCGCCGCGGCGCAGCGCCGCCGGCACCTCGCCGCAGGCGCAGCCCGAGAGGGCGATGAGGCCGCGAGCGTGGCCGGCCAGCAGGTCATCGCCCAGGCGCGGCAGCCCCTTCTGGCCCGCGAGCTGGGCGGCGCTGATGAGCCGGCAGAGGTTACTGTAGCCCTCCTGGCTCTCGGCAAGCAGCACCAGGTGGGCGCCGCTGGCCAGGGTCAGCTCGGCGCCGATGATCGCGGGCAGGCCCGCCTCCTGGGCTGCCTGCCAGAAGGGCACAGCGCCGTAGAGGCCGTCGTGGTCGGTGAGGGCCAACGCCGCCAGCCCGCCGGCCTGCGCCTGGCGCACCAGGGCCGCCGGCGAAGAAGCGCCGTCGAGCAGGCTGTAGTGGCTGTGGCAGTGCAGCTCGGCATATTCGCCCATATCGTTCTACCCACTGCGGTATTGGCAGCCCAGGGGCTGGCTGGGCTGTACGCTGCGCATTGGCCCAGCGAGGATCCTTTTAGGGGGTCAGACGGGGTTTGGCGCGTTGGCCGGTGGCCGCCCGCGGGCGGCCACCGGCCAACGCGCCAAACCCCGTCTGACCCCCTCCTGGGTTAGGGCCGGGTGGTGGCGGAGCAAATCAGCCGGCCGGCGGCAGGATGCACGATTCAGTCGTAGACCCTCTCTAGGAACCAGGCATCACGAACGAGATCATGAAAGACCAGGCACAGCATCCCCTGCCGGGTGAGGAGCTTGAAATCGTCGCGCCAGCACTCGCCCTCTTCGCGCCACCACCCCTGGCGGATGCGCCAGCGGTTGCAGACCTCGGCCACTGCCCACCAGCGGCCGAAGCAGCGGAAGGCCTGCGGCGTGCCACTGCCGGCGGTGCGCACCTCGATGGGCCGGCCCTCGGGCCAGAAGCGGCTCATCGCTTATCCGGATCGGTCCAGGGCTGCCACACGGCGCGCTGCCGGGCCAGCCGGGCGCAGGGGTCGAGCCGGCGGCCCTGCCAGAAGCAATCGGGGTAGCGGGCGGCCACCTCGAGCACCGACTGTAGCCATCCCTTGGCGGCCGACGCGGCGGCAAAGAGCGCCATCTGCTCGCCCTGGCGGCGGGCGGCCTCCCTGGCCCAGAGCCGCAGTTCGGCCACGCGCTCGCCGCCGGGCGTGGCCAATTGCGCCAGGAGCGGCGATGCCAGCGCCGCCAGCCCCGCCGCGTTGCCCGCCGGCTCGCTGGGCCGGCAGGCGGTGCGCCAGGTGCGGCCCCCCTCGCCGCCCACGAGCAGCCCCACCTCGCGGCAGGTGAGGCCGCGCGCTTCGAGGCCTGCCCCCAGCCGGGCCAGCGCGCGCTGCAGCGCCTGCAGCAGGGCACCGTCCCACTCGAGCGGCGGGTCAAAGGCGGCGCGCTGTTCGAGGGGCGGCTGCTCTGGCGCCGTGGCCGGGGGCAGCGGGCGCTCCTCGCCGCGGGCCAGCCGCCAGGCGCGCAGGCCCTGGCTGCCCAGGCGGATGCCGACGCCGGCCGAGGGCAAGCGCGCAAAATCGCCCATGGTGCGCAGACCCAGCACCCGCAGCTCTTGCAGCACCTCCGCAGAGAGCGGCAGCCGGCCGAGCGGCAGGGGGGCGAGGAAGGTGGCCTCGCCGCCGGGCGCCACCAGGCAGGCCTGCCCCACATCGGCCTCCTGTGCGGCCGCTGAGGCAGTAAAGCGCCCCGCCGACCAGCCGGCCTGCACCGGCACCTGCAGCGCCCTGGCGCGCCCGAGCGCCTGCTGCACCGCCGGCAGCGCCTCGTCGGGTTTGGGCAGGGTGCTCAGGGCCAGGGCGTCCCAGGGGCGGGCCTCGAGCTCGGGGCTCAGGCTGCGCAGGTGCCCCGCCAGGCGCTCCCAGAGCTCGCGGGCGTACAGGGGGTCCCAGAGAGCGACGTAGGCGCCGGGGCAGCGGGTGTGCGCCTCGCGCAGGGTGAGCCCGGGGCCGACGCCGCGCGCCTCGGGCTCGGCGCTGCAATCGCGCACGCGGCCCCCTTCGGCCACCAGCAGCGGCGCCTCCGGCGATAGGTTGGCCTGAAGGCGCGCGGCGGCCGCCGCAAAGTGGGGCAGGTGCAGCCAGAGCCAGGCTGTCATATCATCCCTCCAAAGTCGATGTTGATGCGTACGCGTTGCCCCTCACGCCCATTGCGCTGCTGCACGACCAGCACCTCGGCCTCGCAGCCCCACACGTCGCCCATGCGCCGCAACCAGCGCACCTGCTGCAGCTCTAGGCGCAGCCAGGCGTGTGCCTGCAGCGAAAAGCCGGGCGGGTAGCAGAGCTTCTCCGCACGGCCGTGATGCAGGGCCAGGAAGGCGCAGGAGGAGCGCCGCAGCCGCCCGAGCAGGCGGCGCAGTGCCGCGGCGGCCCAGCGGCCGTCGGCGGGCGCCTGCCAGAGATCGCCCACCGCGTCGAGCACCAGCAGCCCGAGCCCCTGCCGCGCCACGAGCGTCAGGGCAATCTCCAGGGCCTGCCGGCTGTGGTGCGGCCGGATGACGGGCAGGCGCTGCAGGTCCACGCCGCAGCGGGCCAGGCCATCGGCGTCGGCGGCGCCGGCCAGGTCGAGGTAGGCCACGCCCTCGCCCAGGCGCTGCGCCCCGGCGACGATGCGCGCGGCCAGGGTCGTTGCGCCGGCGCTGAGTGGGCCGATGAGCTCGCTGATGCGGCCACGGGGCAGCCCGCCGCCGGCCAGGGCGCCATCGAGCGCCGGCAGGCCCGTGGGCAGGGCGGGCCGCCGGAGAGGAGCGCAGGTGGCCTTGGTCAGGGCGGCGGGGCCATAGCGCAGGCTGACGGCGGCCACCGTCTGTTCCAGAGTCGTGAGTCTGTGTTGGGCCATGTCGTCATAATCCGGAACAAACGTTCTACTCTATTATAGCGTGGAAGAAGGGGGGATGTCAAGCCCCAAATCTTAAGGCAGGGCCGTTTCAAAGTCGGGGGGAGGGGGCCGGATTCCGAGCAAGAAGTGGCATGCGACGGGTTGCGAGTCTTAGAGGATTCTTGGAAGGGTGTGAGAAATCCCAAGAGAGGGTGATCCATC
>Ga0116159_1003870_pt1 | contig 13049 bp, 9 predicted proteins | sample AD_JPNAS1_MetaG_FD_89878 | JGI IMG/M metagenome (GOLD analysis project Ga0116159, IMG submission 89878) | Active sludge microbial communities of municipal wastewater-treating anaerobic digesters from Japan - AD_JPNAS1_MetaG | ecosystem: Engineered > Bioreactor > Anaerobic > Digestate | place...
CGGGCTCGGTCCACGACGAGGACTCCGTGTCGGGGTCGACCCGCTCGACCGGCACCTCTGGGTCCACGGACGTGGCCGGGGCTTCGGCGGCGTGCTCGATTGGCTCGGCGTGCTCGACTGGCTCGACCGGCGCAGGCGGCGGGGGCAGCGATGACACCTTCGAGGTCGAGATGCTCTCCTCGTCGAGGAAGTCGACAGCCGGCGGCTCCCACGCCCCCGGAGGCGGCGCGACCGGCATACCTGACTCGTCGGCGAAGAAGCGCCACCCGGCCGGGGCTTCCGGCCACGACGCGTCAGGCTGCCACCCACGCGGCGGCACGAAGCCCGGCGGCGGAGCGGGCCATGACGGCGGGGGCGTGAAGACCACGCGAGTGGGGTCGGTCATCAGGGCGTCCTGTCGTCGTGAGCGCGGCGACGCGCTGCTTCCTGGGCGGCTTCGCGGCGGTCCTGTCGAGCGAGCGCGGCGAGTTCCGAGTTGTATGCAGCCAAGTCTGCATCACCATCGCGGTCGGCTTGACGATCGTGACGGCGCGCCTCGGCGGCATCCGACTTGACCCAGGCCAAGACGACGAGCATCGCGAGCAGCAACGACGGGAAATCGCCGATGCCCCAGGCGATCGTGCCGCCCATGGCTTGATCGGCCAGCTTGTCGGGCACCCACGGCACGTCGACGATCCCGAAGAATCCTTCGGCGAGAAGGGTGTTGGTCGACATCATGGCGACGCCGAAGAACGCGTGGAACGAGATCGTCACAAAGAGCACGACGAGCCGCAGCGACGGGGCCCACTTGCGCGGGCCGGGGTCGGTGCCGACGAGCACCATGCAGAAGAGGTAACCCGCGAGCAGGAAGTGGACGATCATCAGCACGTGACCCGTGTGGGTCGTGAGCGCGAGCTCGAAGAACGGCGTGTAGTAGAACAGAATCAGGCTGCCGGAGAAGTTGATTGCCGCGACGATTGGGTTGGCCCAGGCCGCGGTGTACTTCGAGTGGACGATCCCCAGGACGATCTCGCGTGGCCCATAGGTGCCGTCCTTGCGGGTGCTCTCGGTGCGAGCCACGAGCGTGATCGGCGCGGCAAGGACGAGGAAGATCGGCACCACCATGGCCACGACCATGTGCAGGATCATGTGCCAGGAGAACGAAAAACGCCCGAAGACGCCCGGTGCCCCACACGTCGCCCAGATGAAGAAGCCCCACCCGATGATCCAGCTCGCGGTGCGCCCGACCGACCACTTGTCGCCACGCTTGTGCAGCCGCACGACTGCGCCGACGTAGAGGGCGATGGCGATGACGGCGACAGTGCCCCAGAGGTAGTCCCAGCGCCACATGGTCAGCCACGACGTCGCGGTCGGCGCCGACGGCATGGGGTAGTTGGTCAAGGCCTCGGCCACGGTCTCGGGCTTGGGCCGGATCTTGTTGGGGTTGCCGGTGCGGGCCAGGGCAGTCGCGATGCCGACGGTGCCGCCCATGACGACGAGTTCGACGGCGACGAGGCGCACGAAGGCGGCGACCGACCCGGGCTCCTGCCGCAGTCGCGCGATGACGGTGCGCCGCTGGGCCAGCCCGAGCAGTCCCAGCGCGACGAGCCCCACGACCTTGGCGATGATGAGGGCGCCGTATGCCGTGCCGAGGTCTCCCAGCCCTTCCATCCGGACGCCGGCGCTCACGACGCCGGACAAACCGACGGTGACCAGCGACCACCCGGCGATGACGGAGTAGCGCTCGATCACGACGGGAAGCCACTTGCCGAGGGTCGGCCGGAGGATGGTCACGGCGGCAAGGCCGCCGACCCACGCGATCGTGCCGACCATGTGGAAGAGCAGGGCGTTGACAGCGGTCTCGTGCTCGAGGGTGCTCGCGGCGTGACCGGCCAGGGCAAGCGGGAAAATCGCGACGAGGCCGAGGACCCCGGCCCACAGGGCGCCCAGCCGCTTGCCCGAGGTCGTGGCCACCACGACGGCGATGCCGGCAAGACCGGCGCTGATGATGCCCTCGCGCAAGGGCTCGATCGACCACACAAACGCCTGGAACTGCGTCCAAAAACCCTTGCTGCCCAGCGGCATACCGGCGATGTCGGCGAAGCCGAGGACCACCCCGATCAGTCCTGACACGATCCAGACGACGGCCGCGCGGGTGCCGACCGCGATCCCGCGGGCCAGTGCCGCCGGGGCGCGGTCGGGCACGCAGCACGCGGTGATGATCCAGAGGCCGATCGCCGTCGCCGCCGCGAGGTCGTGCACGGCGCGCACGAGCGGCAGCCCCCAGCGGACGAGCCCGCCGGGGTCCTGGATGCCGTCCACGGCCGGAGCCGCGGCGCCACCGACCATCGCCGAGGCGACGACGGCAAGAGCGGCGATCACGAGGGTGACCGCCGCGACGGGGGCGAACGAGCCATACGAGCGCGGTGCTGGGTCCGCAGAAGCCATGACGTCCACCATAGAAGGCAGCGGGTGCCCATGGTCGCGGCGGGTCGTGGCTGGCTAGATTCGGGCGTATGCCGCTGCGCCCACCGATGCCCACGACCCTCCCTCCCCTGGTCGATGCCTTCGAGGAGACCGTGCGGTCGGTGATCGAGCTGGGTCGCCAATGCTCGGAGGCTGACTTCGCCCGGGCGACGGCCTGCCCGGGCTGGACGGTCAAAGATCAGATCAGCCACGTCGTCGACCTCGAAGCGATCCTCGCCGGCGCTCCGGAGCCGAGCGTCGACGTGCCTGATTTCCCTCACGTGCGCAACGATTTTGGCGTCTTCATGGAGCGTGGCGTCCACGCCCGGAGGGCCGTCGCCGGGCCCGAGGTCGTCGCCGAACTCGAGTCGGTGCTCGAGCGACGGCTCGCGATGCTGCGGGCTCCCGGCATGTCCGCCGAGACGCCCGTTGACCCCGGGATGTCGATCGACCTCCCGGTCCGCACGGCATTCGACCTCATGGTCCTGCGGATCCGGGACGTCTGGGCGCACGAGCAGGACCTCCGCGCTGCCCTGGCCCGACCGGGTGGGATGGGTGCGGGCGGAGCGGTCGTGTTCCTCGACACAGTGTTCGGGTTCCTGCCGGCGCTCGCGGCCCGGCGCGCGAAGGTGCCGGTCGGCCACACCGTCGTCCTCGAGGTCATCGGGCCGGTCGCGGGTGAGTGTGGGGTGCGGATCGACCCCCGCGACGACGGCAAGCCGACGGGGGTCGCGTTGGACGCCGCGGCGATCGAGGCGGCGCGGCGGGAGCACGCCGACGTCACGTGGGTGACCCTCGACACGGAGTCCCTCGCGCGGCGGGCGGCCGGTCGCCAGAGTGTCGACGAGACCCGGTATGCCGTCCGCGGCGACACCGCGATCGCCCGGGCGGTCGTGGACGCGGTCGTCGTCACGCCGTAGGGGGGCTGCGCCCGCAGGACCAGGCCGGCAGCTCACCGTCCCCGATCTGCTGACCAATCTGCGGAAACGCGGAATACGCCGCGCCCGGGTGGGTTTATAGTTGCGTGCCGCAAGCAACTATCGCATTCACGCAGGAAAGGGGATGAGCATGGCAAGCACGACGCCGGTCGACACGTCAGCACCCGCCCTCACACATCTCCTCGGTGACCAGCTCGTGCGGATCGCCAAACTCTTTGCTGCCGTGCGGCATACCGCTCCTTCGCCCCACCCCGGTGTCGACCACACCCACTTCCCCGTCCTCGGCAACCTCGCGGACGGCCCCAAGCGGGTGTCCGACCTCGCCACGTGCGTCCACTCCGACGTCTCGACGGTGAGCCGCCAGATCACCCACCTCGTGGCTCACGGGATCGTCAGCCGCACGCCCGACCCCCACGACGGGCGGGTCGCCGTGCTCGACCTCACCGACGAGGGGCGGGCTGCCTTCGGGCAGATCGTCCGCACGCGGGGTGAATGGCTCTCGACGATCCTCGAGGGCTGGACGCCGTCGGAGATCGAGCAGTTCGTCACCGACCTCACCCGCTTCGGCGACGCCCTCGACGCGTCGCGCCGACCGACCGACAGCGCCGACCCTTCGGGGTAGGACCCGCGCCGGGACCACCCGGCATACCCCCTCGGCACCGCTCCGCCGCTGCCTGAGACTGCTGATCGCCCTGCCCGGCGCCCGTCCTGGACTCGCGCCCCACACGCCCTTTACGTGCCTTCTCTACAGGAGCCTCATGTCCACCACAGCCCGCGAGGTCGTCGGCCGCGACGAACCCCTCACCCATCGACAAATCGTCACCATCCTCATCGGCCTCATGATGGGGATGTTCCTCGCCGCCCTCGACCAGACCATCGTTGCGTCGGCGATGCGGGTCATTGCCGACCACCTCCAGGGGCTGTCGGCCCAGGCCTGGGCGACGACGGCATACCTCATCACCTCGACGATCGTCACCCCGCTCTACGGCAAGCTGTCCGACATCTACGGGCGCAAGCCGTTCTTCATCTTCGCGATCTCGATCTTCACGATCGGCTCGATGCTGTGCACGCTCGCGTGGTCGATCCCGTCACTCGCGGTCTTCCGCGCCGTGCAGGGCCTCGGCGCCGGTGGCCTCTTCTCGCTGGCGCTCGCGATCATCGGCGACATCGTGCCGCCGCGTGAGCGCGCGAAGTACCAGGGCTACTTCCTCGCCGTCTTCGGCACGTCAAGCGTCCTCGGGCCGGTCATCGGTGGCTTCTTCGCCGGCGCCGACAAGATCCTCGGCATCGACGGCTGGCGCTGGGTCTTCCTCGTCAACGTCCCGATTGCCATCGCCGCGCTCGTCGTCGTGACCCGCACCCTCCACCTGCACCACCACCGCCTCGACCACCGGATCGACTGGTGGGGCGCCGTCGCGCTGACCGTCGCCGTCGTGCCGCTGCTCATCGTGGCCGAGCAGGGGCGCGAGTGGGGCTGGACCTCACCGACGTCGCTGCTGTGCTACGCCATCGGTGCGGCTGGCTTCATCGCGGGCTGGTTCATCGAGCGCTCGATGGGCGACGAGGCGTTGATCCCGCTGCGCCTGTTCACCAACCGCACGGTCGCGTGGGCCTCGATCGGGTCGATCTTCATCGGCATGGGGATGTTCGGCGGCCTCGCCGCGCTGCCGCTCTACCTCCAGATCGTCAAGGGTGCCTCCGCCACTCAGGCCGGCCTGCAGCTGCTCCCGATGACCCTCGGCATCATGGCTGGCTCGATCTTCTCCGGCCAAATGATCTCGCGCACAGGGCGTTACCGCCGCTACCCGATCATCGGCGCGGGCCTGCTCGTCGTGTCCCTCTTCGCGTTCCACTACGTCACGGCCGACACTGACCTGTGGAAGGCCATGATCATCATGGTGTTCTTCGGGATCGGGCTCGGCTTCAACTTCCAGCCCCTCACGCTCGCCATCCAGAATGCCGTGAGCCCGCGCGACATCGGCGTCGCCACCTCGTCGGCGACCTTCACCCGTCAGATCGGTGGCACCCTCGGCACCGCGATCTTCCTGTCGTTGCTCTTCTCGGGCGCGCAGGAGAAGATCGCCGAGGCTTTCCGCACGATCGCGCCCGGCGCCGACTTCCAAGCCGCGCTGCGCTCTCCGGTCGGTGATGCCGCCGCCAACAAGGCTTTCATCAGCCAGGTCCAGGCTGGTGCCGCGTCCGGCAACCCGGCAGGTGGCTTCGGCAACGCCCTCAACGACTCGTCCTTCCTCGGCCTCATCGACCCGCGGTTGGCGCGGCCCTTCCTCGTGGGCTTCTCCGACGCCATGTCGACGGTCTTCCTCGTGGCATCGATCCTCCTGGTCTTCGCCTTCATCGCCTCGCTCTTCCTCCCCCACGTCGAGCTGCGCTCGGCCGCGGCCTTCCAGAAGGCCCGCTCCGAACGGGGCGGCTCGGGAGCCGAAGGGTCTGACGGGCCAGATGGGTCCACCGTGAAGACGGCGGACGAGGACGACTACGAGGTGCCCCCGCCGGCCATCGCGCACTAGCCGGACGGCATACCGCCAGATGTCAGAAGTGGTCGTCTCCCACCCTCGGGAGGCGACCACTTCTGCTACCTCGTCGCTATGTCGTGCCGGAGAGCGCGACTCCTTCGGCGATCATCGCGCGCCAAGTGCGCTCGGTGGCGCGGTCGGGCGCGGCCCGCATGAACCGGTCGCGCAGTGCTGTGGGGACGCGGCCGCGCACCTTCGTGGCCATCCCGGTCCGCCGAGCCAGCAACTGCACCCCACGCACGCGCCGCTCCCGCAGCCTCCGGTAGCGGCTCAGCGCGCCGGCGACCCCGTCGTCGAGCACGCGGGCGAGGACGATCGCGTCCTCGATCGCCATGGCCGCGCCTTGCCCGACGTTGGGTGTCATCGCATGGGCAGCGTCGCCGAGGAGGATGACCCGCTCGGTGCCCCACACGGGGCGGTCGAGTTCGCGGAGGTCGTGCTGCAGGGGCGGGAGGGTGTCGATCGCTGCCAGCACTTCGCCGGCCAAGCCTCCGTATGCCGCGAACGCCCGCCGCAACTCCTCCCACGGGGGTGCGGAGGCACCCTCGGAGCCCGAGCGCAGGAGGTAGTAGTAGGACGTGGTGGGCGTCATCGGGAAGACTCCGACCCGCGTGCCGTCGCCCCAGTGCTCGACAGCCCGGGCGCCAGCCGCGACGGGGACGATGCCCCGCCAACAGGTCTCCCCGGCATACCTGAGTGTGCTTGCGCCGCAGGTGATCTCGCGGACTCGGGAGTGCAGGCCGTCGGCGCCCACGACGAGGTCGGCTCGCCACGCCTGCTCACCCGAGGTGACGGTGACGCCACCGGCATCGGGCGTCACGCCGTCGACCGGGCTGCCCAGGTGGACGACGACATCAGTCGGCACCTGCGCGAGGAGCGCGTCGTGCAAGGCGGGTCGGGTCACGCCGTAGCTCGGGCCGAACTCCCGCGCCAGCCGGCCGAGGTCGACCGACCCAAGCAGCCGGCCCGGGGCGTCGCACAGGTCGAGGGTCTCCAGCGGCATACCCACGCCGGCCAGGTCGACGCCGAGCGAGGTCAGGGCATGGACGGCGTTGGGCGCGACGAGCAACCCCGCCCCGATCGCTTCGAAGCGCGGGGCGCGCTCGACCAGGCGCACCTCGTGGCCTCGACGGCCGAGAGCGACCGCCGTGGCGAGGCCGCCGATGCCCGCGCCGACCACGATGATGCGCATGTCAGCCTTCCCGGTTGGTGCTCGTCGAGGCGGAGACGGTCCCGTCCTCAGTCCCTCCCTCGGCCTCCGCGGCGGCGAGCCGGCGATAGGCCCCGAGCGCGAGCGCGACGGCAATCGCGCCGGCGGTGACCGGCACGGCATACGCCTCATGCGGGCCCCAGTGCTCGATCGCCCAGCCGCCGACGGCCGCGCCGGTCGAGATGCCGACGAGGATGCCGGTGATCGCCACCGCCATGCCTTCGGTGACGAGGGCCGCGGGGACGAGGCGCTGGGAGAGCGACATGGCCGTGATGAGCATCGGTGCCGTCGCCGAGCCGGCCACGAACATCACGATCGCGATCCCCCACAGGTCGGTGACGACGAGGGCGGGGGCTTCGAGGACGAACATCCCGACGGCCGCGAGCAGGAAGCGGCGAGTCAGCGTCGAGCGGAACACCCGCGCCCCGAACGCGATGCCCGAGATCGTCGACCCCAGCGCGAAGAGCGCGAGGATGACACTCGAAAAGCCTTCATTGCCAGCCGCTTTGGCTACTGCGACGGCCACGACTTCGTTGCCGCCGAAGATCACCCCGACCATCGCGAGCACGGTGGCGACGACGAGCATCCCCGGCCGGCGGACGGCATACCCCGCGGGCCGATCCTCGTGCGGCACGACCGGCGGCTCCGTCGCGCGCGCGGAGAGGAAGGCGACCATGCCCGTGAAGTAGAGCGCAAACGCCGCGAGGAGCCCCGCCTCGGGGAACCACAGGGTTGCGAGCATGACCCCCAGGACGGGGCCGACGACAAACGACGCCTCGTCCATGACCTGCTCGAGCGACATCGCGGTGTGGAGCATGTCGGGGTCGCCGGCGAAGACGTGCGCCCAGCGGGCTCGGGACAGCGGCCCCATCTCGGGCAGGATCGCCGAGAGGGCGTAGCTCACGAAGAGGGTCCACGCGGGGGCGTCGACCCACGACAGCACGACGGTCGCGAGGCCACAGAGCGTCGACCACGCCGCGAACGGCAGCACGACCCGGCGTTGACCATATTTGTCGACGACCCGACCGAGGATCGGGCCGGCCGCCGCGAGCACGAGGATCGCGACCGCGGAGATCGCCCCGGCCAGGCTGAACGAGCCCCGCCGCGACGACACCATGACGATGATCGAGACGCCAAACATCGCCCCACCGACGCGCGCGAGCGCCGCCCCGCCGAGGAAGGTCAGCGCTCCAGGGATGCGCAGGAGCGGACGATAGGCGGCGAGCATCACGACAGGGTATGCCGTGTGCGTCGCCTCCGCGTGCCGGGTGGGCAGCCTGTCCGGTCGGTGGCTCGCCCGAGACCGATGTCGGTGGCTAGCCCCAGACCAGCCCGCGCGCCGGGTCGGCCAGGATCGCGGCGACGTCGGCGAGGTACTTCGACCCGAGCTCGCCGTCGACCATGCGGTGGTCGAACGACAGGCCGAGGGTCGTGACGTGGCGGATCGCGAGGGTGTCCTGCCCGTCTGGCCCGGTGACCACCCACGGCTGCTTGCGGATCGCCCCGAAGGCCATGATCGCGGCCTCGCCCGGGTTGATGATCGGCGTGCCGGTGTCGACGCCGAAGACGCCGACGTTGGTGATCGTGATCGTGCCGCCGGACATCTCGGCCGGCTGCGTGCGCCCCTCCCGCGCCGTCGCGACGAGCGCCGCGATCGCGTCGGCGAGCTGCCGCATCGTCATGAGATCGGCGTCCTTGATGTTGGGCACGAGCAGCCCCCGAGGGGTCGCCGCGGCGATCCCGAGGTTGACGTAGCCCTTGACGACGATCTCCTGCGCCGCCTCGTCCCACGACGCGTTGATCTCGGGGTGCCGTTTGGCCGCCACGCACATCGCCTTCGCGAGCACGAGCAGGGGCGTGACCTTGACCCCCTCGAACTCTCGGTCGGCCTTGAGCCGCTCGACGAGGTCGACCGTCGGCGTGACGTCGACGGTGATCCATTCGGTCACGTGCGGCGCGGTGAAGGCCGACCCGACCATCGCCTGGGCGGTCATCTTGCGCACGCCCTTGACCGGGATCCGCGTCTCGCCCCGGGAGGGGTATGCCGTCCCGCCGAGTCCCGCGGCCGGCATACCTGCTGCTCCTGCTCCCGGTGTTGCCACCCCAGACGCACCGGCGAGGAAGGCGTCGATGTCCGCGCGGGTGATCGTCTCTCCGAAGGCGGGCACCTGGGCGAGGTCGACGCCGCGGTCTTTGGCGTATTTGCGGACCGGGGGTTTGGCCAGGACCGCGACGTGCTCGTGGCCCTGCCCCGACGGGCGGGCGAGCTCGGTGATCGGCCGGTTGTCGCGGCGGACCTCGGGGGCATGGGCGGCGACGAGCATCGCCATGCGCGCGGTCGGGAGCGAATCAATGTGTTCACCGGGCGGGGCAGCGATGTCGCGGACGATGGCGTCCTTGCGGCGCGGGCGACGCTTGGCCTCGGTCTGCTTGATGCCGTAGCCGACGAGCACCGCGGTGCGGCCGGTCGAGGTGGTGCCGCCGATGAGGCCTTCGCCCACTTCGGGGTCGGAGCTCGACCCTCCGTCAGCGGTGTCGCGGGTGTCAGCTGTGTCACCCGTGTCGACCGGCCCGCCGTCGAAGACCCCCGCGGCAGCCCGTGCCGCCGTCGAGGCCGCTCGAGCGGGTGCCGCAGCGGCCTGAGGGGCCGCAGCGGCCTGAGGGGCCGGAGCGGAAGGTGACCCACCGGCATACGTGGGGTCGTCGATTGCGATGATCGGGGCACCCACCTCGACGGTCTGTCCCTCGGAGACCAGGAGGGCAGCGACCGTGCCAGCCCACGGAATCGGCAACTCCACCAACGATTTTGCGGTCTCGATCTCGACGACGATGTCGTTGACCTTGACCGTGTCACCGACGGCGACGCGCCAGGTGACGATGTCGGCCTCGGTCAAGCCCTCGCCAGGGTCGGGCAGGTTGAATTCGCGCAGTCCCATGTCGGCTCTCTCTCAGTGCGCCATGAGGCGGTCGACGGCGTCGAGCACTCGGTCGAGGTCGGGGAGGAACTCCTCCTCGATGCGGCTCTGCGGGTAGGGCACGTTGTAGCCGCCGACACGCAGCACGGGGGCCTCGAGCGAGTAGAAGCATTGCTCTTGCACTTGGGCGGCGATCTCGGCGCCGATCCCGAGGAAGGTCGAGGCCTCGTGGACGACGATGCACCGGCCGGTGCGCCGCACCGACTCGAAGATGACGTCGGTGTCGAGGGGCGAGAGCGAGCGCAGGTCGATGACCTCGATGCTGATGCCTTCCTCGTCGGCGGCTTGGGCGGCCTGGAGTGTCGTGCGGATCATCGGGCCGTAGGCGAGCACGGTGACATCGGTGCCGGGGCGCACGACGGCAGCCTCGAAGAGCCCCCGCGTGGGCGCCGGGCCGATCTCGCCCTTGTCCCAATAGCGGCGCTTGGGCTCGTAGAAGATCACCGGGTCGCGGCATTCGATGGCTTGCTGGATCATCCAGTGCGCGTCGTGCGGGTTGGAGCAGCAGACGACCCGCAGGCCGGCGGTGTGCGCGAAGTAGGCCTCGTTGGACTCACTGTGGTGCTCGACCGCACCGATGCCCCCGCCGAAGGGGATGCGCACGACGATCGGCAACTCGACGTGGCCGAGCGAGCGGGCCCGCATCTTGGCGATGGTGCTCACGATGTGGTCGAAGGCGGGATAGACGAAGCCGTCGAACTGGATCTCGACGACCGGGCGATAGCCGCGCAACGCCAGCCCCACCGCCGTGCCCATGATGCCGGCCTCGGCCAGCGGGGTGTCGATGACCCGGTCTTCGCCGAAGTCCTTCTGCAGCCCCTCGGTCACCCGGAAGACACCGCCGAGTTTGCCGATGTCCTCGCCCATGAGCAGGACCTTGGGGTCTCGGTCCATGGCCGCGCGCAACCCGGTCGTGATCCCCTTGGCGAGGGTGGAGGTCACCGCTTTCGTCTCACTCATGTCAGTGCGCCCCCTCAAAGCTCTCCTGGTATGCCGTGAACGCCTCACGTTCGGCGGTCATGACGGGGTGGTCCTCGCCGTAGACGTACTCGAACATCGCCGTGCCGTCAGGGTCGGGCAGGGCAAGGCACCGCGCCCGCACGTCGGCGGCGAGCGCGTCGGCTTCCTGCGCCACCTGGTCGAAGAAGGCCCGGTCGGCCTTGCCCTCGTGAGCGAGCCATGCCTTGAGCCGCTCGATCGGGTCGCGGAGTTTCCAGCGCTCGACCTCGGCGGAGAGTCGGTATTTCGTCGGGTCGTCGGAGGTCGTGTGAGCGCCCATCCGATAGGTGAACGCCTCGATGAAAGTCGGCCCCTCGCCCGCCCTGGCGGCGTCGAGCGCGGCGGTCGTCACGGCATACACCGCGAGGACGTCGTTGCCGTCGACCCGCCACCCCGGGAAGCCGAAGCCGCGCGCGCGGTGGTAAAGCGGTGCGCGCGTTTGCTTTTCGTTGGGCTCGGAGATGGCGAACTGGTTGTTTTGGCAGAAGAAGACGATCGGGCTGTTGTTGACGCCGGCGAAGACGAGCGACTCGGAGACGTCGCCCTGGGAGGTGGCACCGTCGCCGAAATAGGCGATGACGGCGGTGTCGCGGTCGGGGTCGCCGGTGCCGACATCGCCGTCGCGCTGGACGCCCATGGCGTAACCAGTCGCGTGAAGGGTCTGGGCGCCGATGATGATCGTGTAGAGGTGGAAGTTCTTGTCGTGGGGGTCCCAGCCGCCGTGGTTGACCCCGCGGAACATCCCCATGAGGTTGACCGGGTCGACCCCGCGGCACCACGCGACGCCGTGCTCACGGTAGGTCGGGAAGGCGAAGTCCTGCGGACGCAACGCGCGCCCGGAGCCCACCTGCGCGGCTTCCTGGCCGAGGAGGCTCGCCCAGAGGCCGAGCTCGCCTTGGCGTTGCAGCGCGGTGGCCTCGGCGTCGAAGCGGCGGATGAGCACGAGGTCGCGGTAGAACCCGCGCAGGTCTTCGTCGGTCAGCCGCGCGGCGATGTCACGGTAGTGCTGCGGCGCGGTGTCGACGAACTCACCCTCGGGAGTGAGCAGTTGGATCATGTCGGGGCCGCCATCGGCCCACGGTCGAGCGTCACTCACGAGGCACTCCTTCTCCGACCGGGCGCTGTGGGCGCGGTATGCCGGTCGCTTCAGGCCGTGGGTCGCGTGCCGGGATCGCCGGTCGTGCGCCGACGGCGTCGTTGCCGTTGTCGTTGCCGTTGTCGTTCTCGTGTGCTGTGTGCTGTGTGCTGCCGCGGGCGGTGAGGGGAGGTGTGGCCCTGCTCACATCTCGCGTTCCCTCACCTTAGCGAGCGGGCCGCAGAATCTCAGCCCCTGGACTCCGCTTCTCACTCCGGGGCGGGTTGGTGTGCAACGACGCGAACAGATCTTCGCCGCTGTTTCGCGCTTGACCCACACCTTCGTGATGCCTGACCCGCCGTGTATGCCGCAGCAAGTCACGTTGAGGGCATGCAAGGTCTCACACCTGTCCGAATCGTTTGTCCGAATCGTTTGTCCACATCGTCGCCATCGCCACGCTCGTCGCCCACAGGACAGTCGTGTTGGCCAGAGTCCGTCAGTTACGGTGACGCACGGTTGGCAGGTGGTCCACCATCCCTTCACCCTCGACCCCGTGATCTCCGCCGGGGAGCTCCGCGCACTGGGCATCACCGCCCAGATGATTCCCGGGCTGGTCAAGCGTGGCTCACTCATCCCCCTCTCCCGAGGGTGGTATGCCACGACCGCTCCGACCACAGCGGCGCAGCGGCATCAGCTGCTGACGACAGCTGCTGTCAGGAGCTTTCAGGACCGGTGTGTCCCCAGCCACTACTCCGCGCTCCTCCAAGCAGGACTCCCCCTCTACAACGCCGATGTGACGACCGTCCATCTGGCGCGGGTGGATCGCGGCAACAGCATCAGCCGTCCAGGTCTCGTCGTCCACCGGCCGGTGCC
>Ga0116159_1003883_pt1 | contig 13031 bp, 8 predicted proteins | sample AD_JPNAS1_MetaG_FD_89878 | JGI IMG/M metagenome (GOLD analysis project Ga0116159, IMG submission 89878) | Active sludge microbial communities of municipal wastewater-treating anaerobic digesters from Japan - AD_JPNAS1_MetaG | ecosystem: Engineered > Bioreactor > Anaerobic > Digestate | place...
AAAAACGCGAAACGGCCGGCCGCTCCGGGAAAACCTCAAACCTGAAACCTCAAAAAAGACATCAAAAACCCAAGCAAATCCACATGGGTAAGGGTGAATTATGCCGCCTATGGGATGCTAGTGCCTCAATTCATTCCTCCCAACAACCTTCAGCCTATTTCTTGCTTTCTGTTGGTTTGTCAGTTGATCTGGACCACCATACCCCGCGGCCGGTAGAACCAGACACCCTGTTCATCCTGCACCACCTTACCCGCGCCCCTCACCATGACGTTCTCCGGCGCGAACGCACCCGTCCGGGTCCCGAAGTCGATCAGCTTGAGCCGAACCTCCCGACTGCGGTAGGCCTGCGCATCGACTTCCAGTCTGGCCCCCTCACAAACCCTCAAGGCATCTGTGGCCCGCAACACACCGCACCCCTCCGCACCCAACTCGAACCGCACGACCGACTGCGTGTTGTTCGTGAGCACGATGTTCTTCGCCACGCATACGCCGCCCGTGCCGATCTCGATCGCGCCGCGGCCGTAACCGCCGCACCAGAGCGTACCGTTGTTGGTGATGTTCAGCGATCCGCCCTCTACGCGCAGCAACCCCGCGCTGTCCGGCTCGAACGTGAACTTCGTGTCGGACAGAACATACCCCAACAGATTCGTGGTGATGCCGCCGACATACACGCTCCCGCCGAACACTGCCGTGCCGCCCGACAGGCGGTACTCGCCGCACCCGCCGCCCCAGCCCAGCACCGTCCGCCTTCCGTTGAATCCCCCGGCCGCCGTCACGCCCTGATTCAGCGCGCCGCCCGTCTGGGTCACGACACCCGTGGCACCCAGCCCCATGCCGGCCGTCATCTTGCCGGCGTTCGTGACCGTGCCGCCGCTGAGGTTGATCCACGCTTCCGCCGCTCCTTGGTTGTTCTTCCAGATTTCCCCGGCGATGATCCCCTCCTCGTAAAAGGAATCCGCATTCCACATATCTTTCGTCATGTCGAACAGCCCGTCGGAAATGTTCAGCCAGGCTTGCACCATCCCGTTGGAGATGACGCTTGTGCTGGAGTTTCCCACCACCGCCATGTGGAGTCCGCGCCCCGAGACTGAGGGCGCGATCACGCCGTTGCCCGAGAGGTTGACTGCGGCTTTTGACGCAGCGCTGCTGTTCACGTAACCGATCACGAAATCGCAACCTGTAGAGAGACGCCCGTTACCTGAAACATTCACCTCGCCCTCCGCGCCAAAATAACCGATGTTGAGGTTGCGTTTCGTCAGAAACCGGCCGTTGCCCGAAACGTTGAGCACCACCTTTCCGGCATTGTACCCAATGTAATCACTGTCGTTAAGCGTGTCCGCGACCATGCCCGTATAACAACCGTCACCGCAAACGGTCAGCGAGGAGTTCCCGTAAAAGCGGCTGGTTTGGGCCATACACACCGCATTTGAACCGACGACGATCTCCGCTGTACTGTTGTCGTATCCGCAATAGAGCGTGGCGTTCGTCACCGCAAACAGCGCCTGATCCAGAATCTGGAGTACCACATTCGAGCATGCCGCGCCGTTTCCAATCCGGGGCGCACTGCTCCCGGTCACAAAACACCGCCCGTTCCCGTTCAGGGTCGCCGTCGTATTGCCGTTCAGATAGAGGTTTTTGATCTCACACACGCCGTTGTCGCCAACCTCGAAAATTGCCGACCCCGCATCCGTGTTGCCGCAACGCAGGGTGGCGTTGGGGGCCGCGAATCGTCCGGAGCCCGTAACACGCAGCACGCCCAAGTTCGTTGTCGCGCCTGTGGCGTACCCGAGATCGAAATAGCTCCCCAGACAGGTGAGCAGCGCGTTTTCGCTCACCTCAACGATCCCGGTGTTATTGATGCCGCTGGGGGCGTTGTAAAGGGGAACGTTAACCGTTGCTGAATTCCCCACCGTAAAGACGGAATCGCCCTTCACCTCCAGTCTGCCCGCAGCGGGCGAGTTCGGTTGGCCGTACATGCCGATGGTTAGTTGTGCCACATCGACCCGGCTGGAACCCGCGGCCTCGAAATAGCCTTTCGCGTTTTCGCCGCGGGCGATATGCAACGGCGGATTCCCGCTGCCGCTCAACTGGAATACGCCCGAGGTGACGACAGCGGAGCCCGCGCCACAGAATCCGACGATCGCTCCTTTCGAACCGAACGTCACACCCGTGAAACAGACCGAGCCCCCGTCCACCCGTAGTTTCCCGCCACTCCGGGTTTTAAAAAAGCCTTGGAAGTCCGTTGTCGAACCGCCTGTGAAGCTCAGGCAGGCATTGCTCTTAATGCAAACCTCGGCTCCGGTTTCGATGAGAATGGCGCCCTTGGTGACGGCCAGCGTTCCGGTGTTCACATTCAGGAGCGTGGTCTGCGAAGCCGTATTCTGCGCCGTCAGATTCATGATCGCGGGCACCGGCGCACTCTCGATGTCCACAATATATGACGCGGTATTCAGCGTCAGACTGGCCTTGTTACCATCCGGCACCCCGTTGTTCCAGTTCCCTGCGTCATTCCAAACGCCGCCGGACGGGTTTGTCCACACCGTCGTATCCTGAGCCGAACCCCATCCGCACACCAGCACAGCGCAAAACGCCCCTACCATCCAGCCCCTTCTATCCCGTATCTTCATCGCTTGTCCTTTCATGATCTCAACGCCTCAATGAACCCTGACAAACCGAGCCTGTCTGACCGCACCTTCCAGGGTCTTTCGGACAATCCTCCGTATCAGCCCCTTCCCACACAACACTATGCTACGTCCGAATCGGAAAATCAAACCTAGAATTCGAGGTGGACTTGACGGACGTGTTCCCGCTGTCCTCCCCGTACCCTGCATGATCCGCACTTTAGCGTTCTTACCATGAAACACATAAAATTTCATGAAATCAAGATGGACGAAACGAACGTCCGCTCGTCCGGACAAGCAGACGCTTGCCACGGTTTCCGCGCGCGGCCCTTTGTCAAGCAAGTGCACGCTTGACCTCGACAGTCAGAATGAATACGGTTTTCGTTATGTACGGGTTTTAAGACGGGCACGATAACACTGTTAACCGCGAGGAGCACATGAGAGCGATACAGGCAGACATCACGACGCTACAGGTCGACGCGATCGTCAATGCGGCAAACACGACGCTATTGGGCGGGGGTGGTGTTGACGGCGCCATCCATCGCGCGGCCGGTCCCGATCTCTTGGACGAGTGCCGGTCGCTCGGGGGGTGCGCGGTTGGCGACGCCAAGATCACGCGCGGATACAAGCTACCTGCGAAACACGTCATCCACACCGTCGGCCCCGTCTGGCGCGGTGGAAACACGGGAGAGGAGCAACACCTCGCCAACTGTTACCGCCGATCCCTAGAAATCGCGCAAGAGCATGGCGTGAAATCGATTGCTTTCCCGGCAATCAGCACCGGCGTCTACGGCTATCCCATTGAAGACGCGACACGAGTCGCCGCGGCAACCGTGCGCGCCTATCTGCAGGAGAGCCAGTCGGCAATGGATGTGATATTCTGCTGCTTCTCTCAGCGCGACCTCGCGGTTTACGATAAGGAATTGGCGCGATAGCGCTTTGGGAAAAGAGAGGATGGCATGCGAGACGTTTGGATCGCTTTCGGATTGACATTGTTCGCGGGGCTGGCAACCGGTATCGGTAGCATGATCGCCTTTCTCGCCAAGCGTACCGATTACCGGTTCCTCTCTGTCGCGACCGGGTTTTCGGCGGGCGTGATGCTCTATATCTCTTTTGTGGAGATCTTCGTCAAGGGCAACGAGGCGCTGGTCGCGCGTTACGGCGACCCGCTCGGTCATTGGGTCAACGTGATTTCGTTCTTCGGAGGCATGCTGTTGATCGGGTTGATCGACAGCGTTATCCCGTCCTCAGAAAACCCGCATGAGATCCACGATGAAAGTGAAACGCGCGCCCTGCGCGAGGGGAGCGAACTGGAGCCGCACGATGATCCCGCGCATGGCAAGAAGCTGATGCGCGTGGGGGTTTTTACCGCCCTCGCCATCACGATCCACAATTTTCCGGAAGGACTCGCGACCTTCCTCGCGGCCCTGCAGGATCCCAAGCTCGGTGCCGCGATCGCGATTGCCGTCGCGCTACACAACATCCCCGAAGGGATCAGCGTCTCCGTGCCGATCTATTACGCTACGGGCAACCGCCGCAAGGCGTTCTGCTACTCCCTGCTGAGCGGCCTCGCCGAACCGGTCGGCGCGGGCGTCGCCTACTTCGCGCTGCGTCTCTTCGCGGGCGGCGAAAACGGTGCGCTCCCGCCTGAAATCATGGGCATCCTCTTTGGCGGTGTGGCCGGCATCATGGTCTACATCAGTCTGGACGAGCTGCTGCCCATCAGCCGCGCCTACGGCAAGGGGCACGACAGCCTTTTCGGCGTCGTGGGCGGCATGCTGGTGATGGCCCTCAGCCTCCTGCTGATGCGATGAGCCGGTTGGCGGGGCATGCGAGTCGAGCGCGTGATTTTTGGTTTCAGAGTTTCAAGGTTTCTGGTTTCATCCAAATCAGGATCGGGATCGCTATCGCTTTCGGGATCGATTGCTTCACCACGGGACACTTTCTTGGATTTCAGGGTTTCAAGGTTTCTGGTTTCATGCATGGCTCGGTTTTTCTCACAGAAGGTACAAAGGGCATGAAGGTTTTTGCGGCATGGTTTCACTCAGCATTGCCGGACACTTGCCGGAACATTACCGTTTTGTAATCGGTTGTGAGCCCGAAGATCGCGGGAATCCGTTTCCGGCCGGTCGGCGCGAGGCCTCTTTTTCAATCTCATCAGGAGAGAGTGCCCGTGTCCAGATTCTCACCTCGTCCATCAGGCCGATGAAATATCCCGGCGTGCTGGTTGATGCGGGCTCGCCACCCCAGGCTTCCCGCCCAAGGATCAGGGGTTCATGGTTGACGATCCGGTCGGACGCATTCTGTTTTTCGGCGACTTTTTTTCCATTCGCAAAGAGCGCAACGCCCTTGCCGCGCCGCACGACCGCAGCGACATGCGTCCATTGCCCCTCCTTCAATACGGGCTCCGATACGAAGTTGAACGACCATTGGTGTTCGGTGTCGGTGGCCTCAAAGCTGAGCCTGGCACCGTTCTGAGACAGGATGAACGGCGCCTCGCAGCCGGAAAACCGCTTGCCGACCAACCCGCGCCTGCCCCGCAGGGTTTCTGGCTTGATCCAGAGCGAAACCGTCATGTCCGGTGCATTGAAAACGATCACCTCATTCACGCACAGCCAACCTGTGCCGTCGAACCTTCCCGCACGGCCCCCCACCCCGTTCGACACCGTTGTCGCGCCGCCGTTGAGTCTGGCGCGGAAACCGTTGCCGGAAACATCGGCGACGTTCATTCGTTCGGTCTTCTCAAAGTCCCAGACGGCAACCGGCTCCGGGCGGTTGAAAAACGGGTGACGGCTAAGACGTTCCTGAGCGATACGGCGTTGCTTCAGATCATCCATTATCTCTTCCCGGACCTTCTCAAACGTGTTGGCGTGAAGCCAAATATTCGTTGCGTGTACGCTGACAAAAATGCCCTGCGCGGAATTCGCCACATGGTTTCCTTCCACGATGGCGTCGCGCGTCGCGGCGCCGACACGGATGTGCGCCTGGCTGTCGAGCCGGTTGTGCCGCACGACCGACCCCACGTTCAGCGGCCCGGTGTAAGGGGCGCGTCTGTACCCTGTGATTTCGAGAAGCGCATCGGACGCCCTATTCCAGTGGTAATAGTTGCCCTCTTTGATCGCGTTGTCGCGGAACTCGCAGAACCAGTTCGGTTGATAGCCGTGATACCATAACCCTATGCCGCGGAATCCGGACATGCGTGTGCCCGTGTTCCGCACGACGATATTTTCCACCGCCGTTCCATAAAACTGCACAGCCCCACAGTCTGAGAATTCATTCCCGCTGAGAATATAATGTCCTTGGAACATCGTGACGCAAATATCCGAATTCGTGCCCGGCACCACATCCCACGGACGGTCCACGATCACGGACTGCTCACCCTGCCCTGCCACACGGCGGTATTGCCCCGCGCCTTTGCCCGCAAGCACAAACACCCCTGCACCGCGCCAGTCCTGCCCGCGCCAGTTCGGCTTGCCGTCAAGAACGAGCGTCGTTCCATGCGCCGTTACGGCCTTTCCGGAATATGCCTCGCCACCGGCGTCCGATGTCATCGCCTCGCGGTCCCAGCCGTGCATCCGTTGCAAACGGTTATCCGCATAATACACATTTTGCGAGAAGCGTGAGCCGTCGAGACAATTCAAGCCGCCGCCGGTGGACATCAGATCCGCACCGGTGATCTCGTTGTTCTCAAAAATCAGTCCGTCGCTTCCCGAGATGCAGTACCAGCCCCAGCGACCGTTGAAAAAACGGTTGTCGGCAACAAGTCCGCCACGTACGCGGCTCAGAAACAACGTGCGCCCGGAACCGTAGAAATCACACTCCGTGATCTCAATGCTGCTCCCGCCCATCCTCACCGTATCGCCGCCTCCTGTGGACCATTTCATCGTTTCGCGAAAACGCGCGTCCACCTCGTCAGGCGTCAAATGTCCGCGATACGAACTGGCCCGGACACGCACACGCCGCAGAAACACATTCCCCGCGTCGGGTTTGTCGCCTAGGTCTGCGGCGATCACATGATGGTGGTGGTGCGCGTAGATCGTCAGGTCCTCCAGTCCGAATGAATTCGTTCCCTGTACCAGTGCCCAAGGCGGATTCCGCATATCCGACCATGCCAGCGCGACCCAGTCCGACCGCTCGCCCCGGAGCACCGTGCGCCGCGGGATGTTCAAGGTGTCGGAAACCGCATAACGGCCCAGCGGCAAATAGACAATGCCTCCGCCCTGAGACTCGGCTGCCGATAGTGCGTTTTGAATCGCAACCGTGTCGTCCTTCACGCCGTCCGCCAGGGCGCCGAAATTTGTCACATTGAACACGTTCTGCGGCCAGACCTCTTTGTTTGTGACCGTCAACTCCACTGGTGCGCTCCATCCCGCACGGCCGCCAGCGCCATTGTGGGCAAACAGGCGGTACGATCCTGACGGCATGTCCTTGGGTAACACGGCGCGCGCCGCATGACCGTCCGTTTCGAACGCAAGGGAAACGACACACGGTCCTTCGATCCTGATAACCGGTTTCCTGATTCCGTCTTTTATTCCCCAGCCAAGGTTCTTCCCGAAAAACCGGATCCACCCGCCCGGGGTCACGGCAGGACCGCACTCCCCCTGCACCCACCAGATCTGCGGGCGGTTCATGATATGCTCAACCGCAGCGCCCCCTGCGGCCAGACGAAGCCTGAGCAACCCCGGCTTGAAATCCGCTGGCACGATGAATTTTGCAGACTGTTCGGCCGCCTGAAGCACATCCACCGGGGTGCCGCCTCTGGGCCAAACGACGTTCTCTTGCAACGGCTCTTTGGCCCGGCCGTCCGGTAGCCGCACAATCTCGATCGCTGGGTGGTCGCCAAGGTTTTCGCCGATCACCATCGCCGTCTCACCCGGACGGACCGGCTCACTAGCCCAAAAAATCACCGGCCTCCGGTCTTTTTCATCAGCCCGCACATCAAGACAGGCCGCAAAACTGAGGGCCGTCACCGAAAACAGTGAAATAAGAACCTTCTTCATCCTGCTCCTTCTCACGGGTGATCAGAAATCCGGGCACTTGTGCCGCCGGATACTCATCTATTTCTCTCCGATGCAACAGAAATCGCCCAGCGTTCTCAGATAGATACGGTTTTCCAGAAAGACCGGCGTGGCGAACACCCCCGACGGCAGTTCGTTGGTCACGATCGCCCCCGCCATCCGCCCTGTCGGAAGGATATATCCCTTGCCTTTGCGGTCAAACAGGTAGAGCTTGCCGTCTGCCAGCGTCGGCGAAGAATAGAACGGCACTTTGAAGTCCTGTTCCCAGAGCACGCGCCCGTCAACCGTATCGTAACACCGCAACAGACCTTGGTCCGCGACCGCATACAGCAACCCCTCGTACAGAATCGGGGAAGGGACGTATCCGACCTTCGCGTCACTGGACCAGCGGATATGGCTTTTCGTGACCTCTCCTTTGCCGTCCGCGCGGATGGCGAGCAGGATCCGGTTCGGATATCCGCCGGTCGCGTAGACCGTATCCCGGTCAAAGGCCGCTGTCGCGACGCAGACTTTTTTCGCCGGTCCTGCACACTCCCAGAGCAGTGTCCCGTTCTCGGGATCGATGCCGCGCGTGTATGTGCCGCCCAGTTGCAGCAACTGTTCGCGCCCGGCAATCACCGTAACCACGGCCGGCGCGTAGCCTTCGTTGACGGCACGCAGCTTCGTGCGCCAAACCACTTCGCCGGTTGCCCGGTGAAACGCTGTCAGATAAGACCCTTTCGGGCCCTCGACCGGAATGATCACTGCTGACTTGTAAATGTTCGGCGACGCGGAAAAACCTTGAATTGTGTTGTACGGGGCAACTGTCTGGCGCCATCGGATTTTCCCCTCCACATCCACGGCCACCATAACGACCGACGAATCGGTTTGGTACGCCACAAAGACCCGCTCGCCGTCGCAGGCCGGCGTAGACGAGGCTGGCGAATTGTCGGCATGAACTTTTGCTGAAGCCCCTATGTATAGCTCGGCCTGCCACACCGTTTTGCCGGTATTCCGGTCGAGGCAAAAGAGCCAGAGCGTTGTCTGCCCCTGCGTCTTGATCCCTGAAGTGATGTAAATCCGGTTGCCGACCACGCAAGGGGACGAGTGCCCGACTCCCGGTATCTTTACCTGCCACAGGATGTTCGAACCGGCGCCCCATGCCGTAGGCGGCTTCTGCCCGGGGGGCGCGATGTTGTCGAAGTTCGGCCCCCGCCACCACGGCCAATCGTTTTCAGACTTTTTCACGGGAGCAAGCGTGTCCCAACCCGCCTTCGGCGCGACATCGGGCAGCCCCCCCTCCTGCGCCATCACCGTCAGCACACTAAGTAAACCCAACTTGATTGCGATGTTTTTTTTCACGCTCGTATTACTCCTCGCCCCGAAGCTTTCCGGACAGAATCCCTGATTCCAAGCGAAGCCAACGATCGAAGCCTTCGCCCGGCATCCGAAGCGTCAGGGGTAACTAAACATAAAAAAAAGGATCGTATCAGTCAACCGCAACCTGACCAGGACGATCCCCAGATTTTATGTTTTATTGATATTCGTCCTGCGCGAATTTGACTTCCGCCCGGAACATCAATCTTTTATAGTGATCATGTAAAAGAAATCTGTCCCCTATCACACCTTCGAAAGTGTGATAAAACGACTGGAGCCAACTGATGAAACCGTTGATGTCAATCCAACTCTTTGCGTTTTTTGCCGCCGCGGTGGCCTACGGAGAAAGTGTAAAGCCGAAAATCGTCGACGCTCTCCAGCCGATCACATTGAAACAGTCGGAGCTTTCAGGCGAGATCGGCAGGCGGATCAACGATCTGATCTATACGAACTTCATGGCGCTTGATGTGGACGGCTTTTTCGTTGCGCCGTTCCGGTCGCGCCCCTTCACAAACGGCTATCACTATGTCGGCGTTGGAAAAGTCATCGAGGCGGGAAGCCTGTTCGCCGCCTATACGGGCGACCCGAAAATCGCGGATCGGACGCGTCACCTGATTGACGGCATGATCGGAACGCGCGATGCCGACGGATACATCGGCGTGTTCAAGCCCGAGCCCGATGATCGTCAGAACCACTGGAACTGGGCATTGCATGAGCAGGAGTATCTGTTGCTCGGATTAACCCGCAACGCGCTTCTCACGCACGATCCCAAGATGTTGCAGGACGCGCAAGCGCTCGCGGATTATATGATCCGTACCTTTTCGAAAGATCCGCATCCCGAGCAAATCTGCACCGCCGGACTTCCCGAAGCCTTTCTCGTTTTATATAAGGCCACAGGCGACACGCGCTATTTCGATTTTGCCGCCAATATCCGTCATGGTAATGGTACGGCCGAGATTAAATGCGCGTCACTGCGGGATTGGCGCCAGACTTTCGAGACCCGCCCCGCGCATGTCTACGTGATGCTTGCGCGGTGCTACGCGCAGGCGGAACTCTACCGTTACGACGGGGTGGCGTCACTCATGGATATGTCGAAGTATATGCGCCACGAATTGCTGCGCCCCGGCGGCGGGCTCAATGTGGTCGGCTCGGCTTCTGACGGCGAACACTTTTCCTATACGCAGAACGGTGCGGGGGCTATCGGCGAATCGTGCGTGACAGCGTATTTGCTGCGCTGGCTGGACAGCCTGATGCGCCTGGAGGGAGATCTCCGGTACGGCGATCTGATGGAGCGTACGGTTTACAACGCGCTTTTTGCGGCGCAAGACCCTGCGGGAAGGAAACTCCGGTACTTCACGCCGTTTACCGGCGTCCGAGCCTATTATGGGCAAGATGGTTTTTGTTGTCCGGGTAATTATCGCCGCATCGTGGCGGAGTTGCCTCAGAAAGTTTATTACCGGTGCTCGGACGGCGCATTGTCGGTCAACCTGTTCACGGCCTCGAAAGTGACGGTGCCGGTCTCTCCCGATGCGACCGTGACGCTTGCACAGAAAACGGATTATCCGAATACCGGGCATGTGGTGTTCCGCGTGACGCCGTCAAAAGAAACCGTGTTCACCCTGCGTCTGCGAATTCCTCGCTGGTGCCGCACCGCAACCGTCACAGTCAACAACGAGTCTCCGCTTTCCGTCTTGCCGGGTGCCAAGGCTTTCGAACTGCGCCGTGTGTGGAAAACCGGCGACACGGTGACGCTGGATATGCCGATGGCGTGGCGGTTTGTCAAAGGCCACCAGTTACAAGAGGGGAAAGCGGTGCTGATGCGTGGTCCAATTGTGTATTGCCTAGGCACGGCACAAAATAGCGAGGTACTGGAAAAATACCCGAATTTTTCTGGAGTGGTGATTGATCCAACCTGTATCGGAGAGATAGAAAACGACACGTCGATTCGCCCTGACGGGAAAAAGGTCAAGGCTCAGGCAAGGGTTGAAGCACCTGGAGCGGGGCGAAAAGGTTCGCCGCACGTGACGTTGACCTTTACGGAGTTCATCGATCCGACGGGCATCGCCACCTATGTGCATCTGCTTGACCTCAACAAAGCCGAGGAAGACGAACTCGTGTCGGACTGTTTTGCCAAACCGTGATTGTTAAAAGGAGCCGGGATGCCCCGCAGATCGTACCTTATGTCCGTAGTCGCACTGTTGCTCGCAACCATAACGCGGTGCGCGGAAACCCCAACTTGGCGTCCGGAAACCCGTTGGCGAGGCTTCAACCTTCTCGAACTGTTCTCGTACCGGGGACAGCCGGCCGCATTTCGGGAACATGACTTTCGCCTGATCAGCGAGTTGGGGTTCAATTTCGTTCGTCTGCCCCTGGATTACCGCTTCTGGATTTGCGACGGAAACTGGGAAGCGTTCGACGACTCTAAACTCGCGCCCATCGATCAGGCGATCGCCTGGGGCAAGAAGTACGGCATCCATGTGCAGCTCTGCTTCCACCGCGCGCCGGGTTACACCGTGGCCCAGCCTTCGGAACCGCACAACTTGTTTTCCGATGAACACGCGCTGCGCGTCTGTTGCCATCACTGGAGCCGGTTCGCGCGGCGATATCAAGGGATCCCCTCGCATGCAGTGAGCTTCAACCTTTTCAATGAGCCCGGCGAGGTTGAGGAAGCGGCCTATGCGAAGGTGGCGGGTGCGCTGGTCGCCGCCATCCGGACGGAGGATCCGGACCGCTTCATTGTGGCGGACGGCATCGCATGGGGCGGACGCCCCGCCCAGTCGCTTTTCAAACTCGGGATCGGGCAGGCGATGCGCGGCTACAAGCCCATGTCGATCTCGCACTATCTGGCGAGTTGGGTCGGCACACCATCTGCGGAGCCGATATGGCCGCCGCCGCAGGCCGTCAGTCCACTTTATGGGCCGATCAAAGCTCCGCTGAATGTGCCGCTGGTAATGGAGCGCGTCCCTGCAGGAACCCTGACCCTGCGGCTCGGGATGGTGTCGGGCAGAGTTTGCCTGCGCGTGACCGCAGATGAGGCCGTGGTGCTGAAATGTGACCTAGACCCGAAACCGGGCACCGCAGGCTGGACAAATGTGGTGTACAAAAGCGAATGGAAAATTTCGCAGGGGCGATGTCTTTCCGTGTTGAGCGTGGATCTTCCGAAGGGGGCGCAGCGGCTCTCCGTCAGCATTCCCCAAGGCGATTGGGCGCAACTCTCCCAAGTCACCTTGACCGGAAAGTCGGGTCAGGCGGAATCGCTGTGGTTTGAGCAAACGTGGGGCAAGACCAACCGCGTGTTCCGTTTTATGGGATTCGGCGCATGCCCCGCCTTCCAATCAGGCGCGGAGGCTTGCGACGGGCTTACCTATCTCCGTCAGAACGTGATAAACCCTTGGCAACCCGCCTTTGATGCAGGGATTTTCACGATGGTCGGCGAGTTCGGCGCCTTCAAGCATACGCCCCATCCGCTAGTGCTGAAGTGGATGGAGGACAACCTGAAACTCTGGAAGGAAGCAGGACTGGGCTGGGCGCTGTGGAATTTCAGAGGGACGTTCGGCATTCTCGACAGCGAGCGCGCCGACGTGCGTTACGAAGAGTTCCACGGTCACAAACTAGACCGCAGGATGCTGGACCTGCTGCAGAAATACTGACCGTTCCGTTAGCGCCGACATGCAGAGCACAAAGGGGGAATGGATTGCGGGCTCCGCCCGCGTTAGTTCCCAAGTTCGTGGGCCGGGTTGTGTCCCGTGGTGAAACATCGATCCCGATCCCGATAGCGATCCCGACCCCGATTTGGATGAAACCATGAAACCCCGAAACCCTGAAACCCAAGAAAGTGTCCCGTGATTAAACAATCGATCCCGATCCCGATAGCGATCCCGATAGCGATAGCGATTTGGATGAAACCATGAAACCATGAAACCATGAAACCCCGAGACCCTGAAACCCAAGAAAGTGTCCCGTGGTGAAACAGTCGATCCCGATCCCGATAGCGATCCCGACCCCGATTTGGATGAAACCCTGAAACCCTGAAACC
>Ga0116159_1003885_pt1 | contig 13031 bp, 8 predicted proteins | sample AD_JPNAS1_MetaG_FD_89878 | JGI IMG/M metagenome (GOLD analysis project Ga0116159, IMG submission 89878) | Active sludge microbial communities of municipal wastewater-treating anaerobic digesters from Japan - AD_JPNAS1_MetaG | ecosystem: Engineered > Bioreactor > Anaerobic > Digestate | place...
TGACACTGGTTATCTCCCCCCCATTTCCACGCGGGCCGAAAAGCCCGGCTCGACGCCAAAAAAGACCCGTCGCAGCGGGTTAGGGTCGCTCACGAAACGCGCGCGGGTTACCCGCGATTACCTGACCAGGCAGGTGTCGGCGAAAGCCACGACCGACATCAGCAGGGTCATTATGGCCGCGATGAACCCGGCCAAAGCGAACTTCTTCACAGGCTTCACCTCCCCGTGTTATTGCGCTACTCGGGAGGCTCAGCTCATCTTCCGCTCTCATCTCGTCCACTGCGACGGGCAAAACTACGCTGTGTTTCTCCAAGCTAACCCGCGCTATCCTGCGCTGCCTCGACTCGCCGTCACTGCGTTGCCGCCAAGCGCTGTAGTTGGCGGTTGAGGGCCTGAAGGACCGAGTGCGCCACGGATGTGGGCACGTCGTCTTTTCTGTAGGCCGCTCCTATGTACCTAGTTCGTTGGCCCGTGGCCACATCAGTGACGGTGATCTCAGAAACCACCCGGTCGCCCGACAGCTCACAACTGGCCTGAAGGCGATACCCATTGCCCATCATCGACTCCAGCGCATCCACTGTGGCGAGCTTGACTATGTCGCATATGAAGTCACCGTCGGAGCATCCCGACGCTGTGCCTACATGCGACTGCCCCATGTAGTCAAGATGGACCTCGGCGGTCACAGTGCGGGATGGGCCGTATTCCAGTGAAATCCTGCTGAGCACAGGTCGGGACCCGGAGCATTGCCCCACGTCTTCCTCGGCTGCGCTTACCTGCGCTATGCTCACCTTCCGGTAGTCGACCCGCTCACCCACATCCAGCAGATAGATGGTTTCGATATCCTTCTTCATCCGCTTGATCTCGTCTTGATCAAGGCGCCCGGAGATCATCACATGGATCTCATCACCATCCGCTCCCTGTACGATTCTGGCCCGGGCCACCCCGGGCAACTGGCACAGGTGCTCTTCAGCTCGAGAGAGCTTGGCTTCGCGCTCACCGCCCATCACCACACCTCCGATCATCCACGCAAGGCGCTGCGAAGCATTCCGAAAGACAATTCTACTCACTGCCGCGAATCCCTTCAAAAGTGTGGGATGCGTAAGGTATAATTGAAGTTACTTGCGCCGAGATCGGAGAGATGCTGGACATGTCGGGAGACTCACGCTCAAGAACCGCATCAGTGACCGCCCTGGTTTTCACAACTACTATGTGGGGCCTATCTTTCATCAGCACCAAAGTGCTGCTTCGGCGTCTGGCTCCTGTTCAGGTTGCGTTTCTTCGCCACGCGATAGCGTCCATCGCGACGTGGATCGCAGTGGCCGTCGCACGCCCCCGTATCCGGGTATCGCTGCGCGACCTTCCCACCATGTTAACTGCAGCCATTGTGGGAATACCTGTCTACTACTACTTCGAGAACACAGGGCTGCTGTATCTGTCGGCGGCAACTGCTTCCATGATAACCGCGTCCACTCCGGCCATGACTGCGGCAATAGAGAGCACATTCTACCGCAAACGTCTTCCCGCCGCCGGATGGGTCGGGATACTCGTATCGGCAGCAGGCGTGGCGCTAGTGGTCCAGTCCGGGGCCGCGCAGGCCGCCGTCGGGGGCGCTGCAGGGAGAAGTCACTTCCTGCTCGGGGCGGCGCTGCTCTTGGCATCGGCGTTTGCGTGGTCACTGTACACCATCTTCAACAAACCCAATGTCGCGTCTTACGGCGCCCTGACTACGAATGCGTACCAGATCACGTTCGCGACCATTGTTCTGTACGTTGCCTCACTGCGAAACGGCATTCCGTGGGGGGAAGTCTCATCCAGTCCCGACATCCTGCTCAACTTGGCGTATCTGGGCATCTTCTGCTCGGCCGCCGGTTACCTACTGTACCTGTTTGCGCTGCGATCTTTAGGGCCCACGGTGGTGTCGGCATTCATCAACCTGGTGCCGGTGTTCGGCGTGGCGGGAAGCGCCCTCATCCTTGGTGAGCGAGTGACATTGGTCCAGCTAATGGGGGGCGTCATAGTCGTACTGGGAATATTCGCAGTTGAAAGAATGCAAGGAGACTCATGATGAAGAGATGCACATTGCTGGCATGCGACATAGACGGTACGCTGCTCAGAAGCGACGGCACTGCGAGCCTGCGCACTCGGCGGGCGCTGCGCCTTGCCGAGGCATGCGGAGCCAGGGTGGTCATCGCGACGGGAAGAAGGATCGCATCGACCACGCCTGTCGCGCGCAGCCTGGGCATAGACGCTCCGTGCATCGCCCATTGCGGTGCAGTGGTGTATGATCCGGAAGACGAATCCATCCTAATGGCCAGACAAATACCGAGGCAAGTCGCGCTTCAAGTATGCCGGCTTGCAGGCAGTGTGGGCGCGGATGTGGCTGTGCATGAATCTGTACACTTGGGTAGATCCATATTCGTCACTACGCAAAGGGAGTTCGAGCACGCGGCAGAGCACTGGCCGTATATGATCCCCTACTACCGACTCGCGCACGACTTCGAGCAGGCATGCCGCGCCGACCCGGTGCAACTATGCATCATGGCCGATACTCAGGCCATCCGCAGCTTAACACGGCAATTGGCTCGCGAGATGCCGGAGGAATTGTCCGTCGTGGACTATGGAATAGTGGAAAACGGCAAGCACATGTTGGACGCATTTGCCCACGGTGTTAACAAGGCCGCTGGATTGGACTTCGTCGCCGATCTGTACGGCATCGCGCAGTCAGAGGTTGCGGCCTTTGGAGACTCGGTCAACGATGTCGAGTTGATAGGTTGTGCAGGACTCGGAGTGGCCATGGGTAACGCGCCCGTCGATATCCTCCGCATCGCCGACGTAGTAGCCCCGTCAAACGACGACGACGGAGTGGCTGTCTTAATAGAAGAGCTGGCAACCGCCGGGTTACTAGGGCACGGCGCCGCGCCCGGCAGCGCGAAGCGCGCTAGTTCGCAACGGCATTGACCGGTTCATACAGGTCTTCCGAGACCAGCCTGCGCTGACGCCCCCCTTCGGGCGCCTCCGTTTCCGCCCACACCCTCACTCGGTACCCGGGCGCGCCGAGGCTGGCTACGGCGCCGGCCCCAGGCAGGGGCGGAGACTTGGCTCTGCCGGTGGGATCGGGGGGCGCGACGGGCCTTGGAGCAATCACCTCGACAACCTCGGTATAGAGCCGCACATCCGGCGCAGCCTCATCGCCCTCAAGCCATACGCACACGCTGTCTGCTCCGACCCGGGCGCGCACAGTCACCGGAGTCGCCAACACATTCACCCAACGAAGATCGGCTGCCCCATAGGACACGGTGGCATCCAGCCCGGCGGGAAGATAAGGCACAGGCCGCGAGTGCGCCCGCCGCTCAGCGATCTCCACACCTGCAAGCAGCGCGGCGTTGTAGAGCGTTGACGACAACTGGCATATGCCGCCTGCGATGCCCGGCTCGCTCCGACCGTCCACGATGACTCGAGCTGGACCGTAGCCCAATTCGCTGCTGCGTTCGCCGACAGCTTTGTTGAACGAGAACTCCTGCCCGGGCCGGACCGTGGTCCCATCCAGCTTCTCCGCCGCGATCGCTATATTGGCGTTGCGACTACGCTGGTCCGGATCCAGCCGGGTCGTGCAACGCCCGATGACGTACGGACCGCTCCCGGCGGGTGAAGCCTCACCCGCGGCCGGCAGAGGCTGAAGCGCAGGCGCAGATACAGAGGCGCTCTGCCCGTGAGGACCGAGGCCGGGCACGAACCCTAGTCCGGCGACCACGGCGAACGCAATCGCCGCCACCGCTAACACGACCATGCAGCGCAAGCGTCGCCGTCCATCAGACACCTGAACTCACCTCACATAACGAGACAGTGGTCATTTCAAACGCGTAACCGCTATCGATGAGCTGTTACCGCGGGCACGCAGACCGGGGTAGTACATGGACCATGCCTGCGTGGGCATGACCCTGTACGAGCCAGGCCTTTCTGGAACCAGAACATACTCAAACGTCTGAGTCTTTCCTGCCGGAACGCGAGTGGCGAATACCACCATCTTGCTGTCGCGCGCCTCGCTCCTGTCGTACCAGTAGTACCAAGAGTAGGCATCAACGGATTCCTCGGATATCTCAAACCCGGACGGAACCGGGTCTTCAAACGCCATATACTCCAGGTCGCTCAGGGCCTGCACGCTTACGCGCACAAGCACTTCCTCGCGCACGCCGACCTCGCCGTCTACAGGGGTCACGGAGTATTTCTGCCCCTTCGGAGCCGGAGCGTTCCGGTCAATCCGGAAGTACTCACGAGTTATCACGGCGCAGTCTCCGTCGGCTTCTATCTGGTCCTGCGGCGCGTACCACTCGGCCCGCGCCGAGTAGAGGACTGCACCGCCCTGAGCCCTAACCGCGATCTTGTTATGGCCGGGTACAATCAGGTTTGGATCGACCGTAATCGAAGTCGACGTCGACGCCGATGTAGCCTCCGATAGCGAGCCGCCTACGGCGCCGCCCAGGGTCAGGCTGACCGCCTCTTCGCCGTTCACACTGACCACGACCTTGCGCTCAGCGGAAACGTCATCGCCGGCCTGGATCATGTACTCCACCAATGCGAGCACAGCCGCAGCGGATTCGCGGGTAGAACGCCACTCTGACCCGGTTCGCGCGGAGGCCAGATGGCGGGCGGCTTCAGCCACTAGCGGGCTGGTAGGATCCACCTTGAGCAGCGCCATCATTGCCCACGCCGTACTCTCGGCAGTCTCATTCCGCCACCAGCGAGCGGTATCCTGGGTCTGCCAGTAGGCCTGGCCCGAATGGCGCGTGGCTCTGGCGCTCAGCAGCTGCGCTCCGGCAGCCGCCATGCTGTCCTGACCCACGCGAGATGCAGCTAGGGTGATGTATGCGGTAGTAAGCGGATCAGCCACAGCGCTCGACGCGTGAGATTGCCTGCCGAACCGGATGAACTCACTCAGGGACGCGCCCTCCAATCGGCCATGCTCCGCCAGAACGAACGAGGCAAACGCGTATTCTCTGGCATCGGCTTTCCTGACGCGCGCGAGCGATTCGGCGAGATAATCGAGAGCCCTCTGGATCGCCTGGGCGCTAACGTCAAACCCTGCTTCCTTTGCCTTTCCCAGCCCGAAGAGGACGTATGAGGTCATCCAGATATCGCTCTGATCGAATTCCCACCACCCGAATCCGCCGTCATGATGCTGGTACTTGTACAGCCTGGCAAGCCCTGAATCGACCATCCGGGCAAGCTCAGCCTGGCTGCGCGGCAAAGCTACGCCGAGATGCGTGAACGCCCGGTGGGCAACGATGTCCGGCATGAAGGCGCTCATCGTCTGCTCCACGCATCCGTAAGGGTAATTCACAAGGAACTCCAGGGCTTGCTGGACCACGCCGGCGTAGCCCGGCGATACCTCCAGTTGCACACGGGTAGCGCCCTGGAGCGCGTCCCGGGGCGACTCGAATTCAAGCAGCGCACCGGATTCATCGGAAGGGCGCGCCTCGCCCGCCCATATCCGCTGGTTCTCTTCGCCGAACGGCAGCACAGGCACTGTCATCTCCACCGCGTCCTTGAGGAACCAGGACCTCGCGGCAAGCGACAGGGTCGCCTTCCCCACCATGCGTGGTTCGATCTCCCACTCCACTGAAGCTTGGCCGTGGGCCGGCACTGTGACGTACTGCTTCGAGCGCCCAGCGACATCGGCGCCGTCGGCGCGAAGCGTTACCGACACGCGTCGCGCCCGGTTGGTGTCATTATGAACCACGCCTGCCACCATCGCCTTATCGCCCAGCGTGTAGTGCCTGGGAAGCCCGAGCCTCGCCGAGAGAGGCATGGTGACGACTACCTTATGCTGCGCTTGCCCGACCATGGTCGAACGCGCATGCGCTCTCACCGTGGCTCTCCACGTGGTAAGCGAATCCGGCATTGTAACACGCAGAACTGCGTGACCGTTAACGTCAGTCACCACTGACGGGAACCATGCGGCGGTGTCGGGGAAGTACTTCCGGGCGCTCTCTGCCCCGCCTCCCTTGTCGGCGCCGCCGTAGTAGGTCACAGGAAACGAGTTCTCGGTGCTGACTGCCCTTTCGCGGCGTCCATGGAAGAACTTGCCGATGTCGGGCGTGGTGTCGGGCCGGACCGCGTATATCGACTCGTCTACCAGGCCTAAGGATATCTCGGCCTGTACCGCGTCGCCCTGAGCGTTCTTGGTCTTCACAAGATACGTTGCCACCTCGCCGGGGCGATACGAAGCCTTGTTGGGCTGTATCTCCACGATGAGGGACGTCTCGGGCGCTGCAACCGAGATCTCCCGTGAAGCGGTCTGCATCACTCGGGACGCAACTGCCGTGGCAGTCACGTACGTGTTGGGCGCGTACTCCTCCACGATGGGCAGTTCTACCGTGGCTGATCCGTTCTCCAGTTGCACCACGCGCACATGCCGGATATCGCGATCCTCCACAGTGAGCAGCACAGAGGAAACATCAGCAGGCGCAGTGATAAGGACCTTGGCGACCTCCCCAGGCTTGTAGCTGGACTTATCACACACTACCGCGACATCGCTGCGCCACACAGCCGCAAGACGACCGGCCGTGCCTGACACCCAGATGTGGGTCTCGGCTACTATGCTATTGCCCCGCTCGTCCACGGCCCTCGCCACGAGCACGTAATCGCCCGCCTCGGCCGCCGCCAGCTCCACCGCGGCCTCGCCGGAAGACGAAGTCCCCACCGCGCACGTGGCCACCGGCGTGTCGGTGTATCCTGTCTTATCGTAGGTCCTTCTCATCATCACCAGTTCGAGCTTCCGAGACACAGCCGAGCCGTCCAGCCCCGCGGTTTTCACCCGCACCTGGAAACGATCTCCCGGGCCTACAAGATACGCGGATGTAGATACGCGCATATCGAACAGACCCATGGCGACCAGGGCCGAGCCGCTGCCCGAAGCCTGCTTGTTGGTGGCGTCGACCACATCCACAGCCAGGATGTACTTGTAGTTGCGCCCGTCGGCACTGGGCGCCTCAAAGGAGATGAGAGCTCGACCCTGAGCGTCGGTGCACGCCTCACCTGAAGTGACGAAATCTTCGTAATAGTCACCGTAATAACCGTAGTCAGCGTGTTCGCCGTAGCCATCATCGCCGTCCGCACCCGACTGCGCCGAGCCGATTGATCCCACGCGCTGCCGGTAAACCCTGTATTCGACTCGGGCGTTCGCCACCGGAGCTCCGAAATAGTAACTGGCTTCGCACGTGGCCTGCAACATGTCGCCGGCGATATACCTATCGCGGTCGAACTTGACATCCACTGACCACTCGGGCTTGCGATACTCTGCCACACTGAAGCTCGACCAGTGTTGCTCGCCGCCGATGGTAGCGATTATGGAGTAGCCGCCTAGCGGCGGTTCGCTGCCCAGGGTGAACTCGCCGTAGAAAGAGCCCCAGTCGTTCGTGACGAGTTCCTGCTTTGACAGAACGTTATCGCGGGGATCGCGAATCTCGACCTTCACAGCCTGCCCGCCGGGAATGGTGTAACCCGGATCGCCCATGGTTCTGGCTATACCTTTGAAGCAGACAGTGTTGTTGGGCCGGTAGATCGGCCGGTCGGTGTAGATGTAGATTTTCTGCCGGCGCGCGTCGAACCAGAACGATGAGTAAAGGACTGCGAACTCATCGCCCCGCCCGCCCGTAACCATGGCCGACGCGGCGGGCTGAGACAGCGGAATCGAGAAAAGCCCCGAGTCGTCTGTCATGCCAGTCGCCGTTCGGGTCGCGGCGGTTTCCGCGGAAGGCTGGTCGCCGTCGTCCTGCCCCATCAGTTGGACTCGCACAGGCACGCCGGAGGCAGGTTCTCCGGTCTTGAGGTCAGTTGCGTAAACAAGCAGGCGCCCCGCAGACTGCTTGGATATCAGACCAATCCCGCTGACGGTGAACCACACCGTATCCTGCTGTTTGAGCTGCCGAGACCGGGTCACGGCCACATATGCCCCCGGCGGCAGCGGGTCCAGCTTGACTGATGCTTCCAGGTTGCCTCCGGGACTCGGGATCCTCACGTTCACCGTGCGCACAAGCGACTTCCCGGGCACCCGAGCCGGGTTCACGTTCCATATGGCTTCGGCGCCGGACTCGGAGAAATGACGTGCGCCGTCAAACCGGTATATGTCCAGGTAGAGTTGACTGACTCCCCTTCCCCTGATTCCGAGTTCAGCCTGCTCGCCAGGCAGGTAAGTCCGAGCCGTCGCAAATAGCCACACATAGGCTTGCCGGGCGGCCATGGCAGGCGCCGAAGCAAACAGGCATGCCGCTATCAGCAGAACGCCTGTGAGGCATAGAACGAGAATCCGCGCCAGTCGGTTGTGTGTGCCCACGTGGAATACCCCCCAATAGCCCGAGGCCGCTGCGCAAGTTCAGCGAGCCTCCGAACTTGACCGTCTGGAACCTATACATCTCATACGGCATACGCGCGTCTATACCTGCCTCGGAAAGGGCCCAGCTGATCTGTTTTGCATGAGTGAGCGCCTCGCCCGGAAGTATCACGCCCGACCTTGCCCCGGCACGCACAAACACTCCGTAGGACCTGGGATCCCAGGGTGTTCCCGGCCAGACCCTCTCGAGGCGACCCACGATTGACACCGCGTAGCTGCATCGAGACAGTTCCCACGCCTCAATCGGTGATCGCCTCAGGTCGCGCGCAGCCGCGGCGGCGGCGAAGTGGGATATTTCCTGAGCCAGGCTGGGAAAATGCGCCCATATGGATCCGACGCAAGCGCGCACGGCATTGTTCCTGATGATCGTGACGAAGACCCCGGCAGAACGCCGATAGAGGATGCCGGACACGGAGTCGGGGACTCCTGACGCGCTGATTACATCCCGGGCTGCCGGCAAGGGGTCGCCCCTGACCGAAGCCTCAGTAAAGCGCTGGGCCAGAGTCAGGATGACACGTTCCATGTGTTCGTGGTCGGCGCCGCGAAGTTCAGCCAGAACATCACTGTATGCGTCGACTACGGCGGCGCCGCCCGAGCCGCCGGGGATAGGCTCGCCCGACTGACCTTCAGCCTGGTCCTGGCCCCGGCTGGGTTCGGCCTCAGATCGCGATGTGGGCATGCTCACCTGCTCGCGCGCCCGCGCAATGAGCATAATCCCCGCCGCAATAGCTATCACAACGATCAGGAAAATGGTCACTGCCGACCCGCTCTTGCGCAATGACAATTCATCCCCCGGTTCCTGTTGTCGCGTTTCTACATTCTACAGGGCTATCGGGGAATCCTACGCGACGGCCAACGCCAACTCAAGGCGTTTACTCCATTCACTGCACGTTCATGCCATGCATTACCTTGCCTGTGCCCCCACGTCCGTTCAGCCCCTGCCCAGGCAGCGGATGGCCCTCTGGGTCATCCACATGCACGCTTTCCGGGTCCACATGAACGAGCACGCCTCGGACATTGGGGCACTCCAGCCTTATTGCGCCTTCAACCTGCATCGCTATCTCGTGGCCCATGACCACGGAAATAGAAGGGTCCACCCCTATGCGCAGGTCCACGTAAGAATCGCCGCCGTACTTACGCATGGCAATTGAATGAACATCGCACACTCCGCCAACGCTGGCAGCCGCGACCCACACCGAGTTGATAGTCTCGGGATCCGTCTGCGCATCCATGAGCTCGTCGGATGAAGCCCGGATTATCTTGAGTCCCATCCAGACTATCATCACGGCAACCACAAGTCCTGCTATCGGGTCCAGTATGGGCAGGCCAAGTCGCCCTCCCAGTATGCCGGCGAACGTGCCCACTGAGGAAAGCGCGTCCGACCTGTGGTGGAAGGCCTCGGCCATGAGAGCGCTGCTCCTGATTCGCCTGGCGGTAGCCGCTGCGGTCTGGAACATGGCCTCCTTGACGACGACTGAGGCCACTGCCGCTATGAGTGCAATCAGCCCAGGTCGCACGAAATCACGGGCGATTATCCTCCGCACGGCCTCGATCGCTATGCCTGAACCGGCAACGATCAGAATCGCGCCTACCAGCTTGGCCGCCACCGGCTCAGCCTTTCCGTGACCGTATGGATGGTCCTCATCCGCCGGGCGCTTCGATATTCTGAAACTTACGATCACTCCGAACGTGGCCAGCATATCCGAAGCCGAATGAGCAGCGTCGGCCACCATGGCCGAGCTCTTGCCTATGATGCCCGCGGCCAGTTTGAAAGCGACCAGTGCAAGATTGGCCGCCATGCCGCGCCACGATACTGACTCGCCCGCTCTGAACCGGTCGTCACGGGTGTCCTCGCCAGGCATGTATGCATCCTCCCCCGAAAATCCTGTTTGTGAAATGGCGAAACGGCGCCCGCGGGACCTGTGGATGGATCGCAGTCCCGCGAGCGCCGTATATGTCCGACACCCGCTGCCCCTTTGGGCCCGATGCCTCGCCAGGGAAGGCTCAGGCATCTGCTCTGAGCAGATCTCATCATGCACGATGGGAGTGCTCGGTACCGGGGTTACGTTCATCATGTATGCTATCCTATCGAACCCTAAGCGTCAAGGCAGGCACGAGCGGCCCGGCGGCTTCATCCGGGGTTTCCCGCCGTCGGCGGCGCGGAATAGGTCCGGCAAGCCCAGGATAGATTATGCGAGGATTGTCACCAGTATCCTGTGTGTGTGCGCATGCCTGCGCGTTCCGGAAAGGTGAGGATGCTCGTGTCATACCCGGCAAGCATAGTCAGACGATCACGGTTTTCCACTAATTCCCGAGCAGTTGCCTTAGTGCTTGTGTGCGCGTTCATGTGGTCTGCCTTTTGGCCGGCCGCGGGAGTGGCCGCGACCGTCCCGCGCGAGGCGGTCAAGAACGGGTCGCCATACCTCGTCATACACCTGGACGCAGTATCGTCCGAAACATTCTTCGAGCTGTACGACTCGGGCTGCCTGCCCAACATCGAGGCGGTTTTTAGGAACGGCAAGGTTATCCGCCAAGCCGTCTCCCCGTTCTGCCCGGGAACGGAAACCCTCTACCTCAGGCTAGTCAATGGAAACGGCCGGTTCGATACCTGCCCGACAGCATGGGAGTACATCGACAGAATTACCGGTTCACACACGACCCATGCCGAGACTACAATCCATCTGTTTTCGAGCATGCCTCGATATGCATTGACTCAGGCGATCCATGCTCTGCCCGGGCTGGAATGGCTGTCCGGATGGAGCCTGCTCAATATGGGCCGGCTCATGCGCGACTACGATGTCGTTCAGTTCTTCTGGTTTGCTACGGACGTCCGAGGGCACATGTTCGGAAAGCAGTCGCAACAGGCCAGCGTAATGCAGCTAGACAGGTTCATCAGGAATCTCACGCGTCAGATCGAGGGCGAGCAGTTCAACCTAGTCATCTATTCTGACCACGGCATGTCGGATTTCCAACGCATCGTCGATCCCGACAGAGCCATGGCCGAAGCGGCGGCAGGGGATGCCCTGCTCTGCTACTATCCCAACCTTTACCTACGCGATCCCGCGTACGCGGAACAGGTGGCAACTGAACTAGCCGGCAGCGACCAAATCGATTTCGCCTTCTATCGATCTGGCCCAGGGCTAGTAGTTGGAGTCCACTCGGGAGGCAGGCTCCTGTTTTCCATGAGCCCGGCCGGCATCGCGTACAGATTCGAAGGCAGCGATCCCTTCGGCTATTCCGATCTGGGCTACACCGGCGAGCCCTTGTCCGACCAGTCGTGGCTGGACCTCACTGCCAGCACGAGGTACCCGGCTGTTCCCGTTCAGATATTCCGCTACATGGAAAGCCCCCTGTCCGGCGACGTGGTGGTGGTGATCGATCCGCCCAAAGGCTTGCTCACGCCTGGCTGCCCTGTAGGCTGCCATACCGGGCTGACCGATAGCGCCGTCGCGGTGCCCGTCCTCCTCGTAGGCCCCGATATCGACTGTATGGACATAAGCGACCAGTTCTGGCTGCACACTCTGTATCGCGATATTCTCCAGATCAACCCGCGCGGGCTCAGTTCGGAGGATCGTGAACCTCACTACGCGACAGCCTCGCCCCGCAGCGTCAGCCTGGCCGTCTCGCCCGCTCGCCAGCTCTATGTGCGCGCAAACATCGACGACGGGGGTTGGGGCGTTCTGGGCGAGGCGAGCGTAATCCGCACGTTCAACCTCCGCGCATGGATCGGGGCCGGAATCGCCGCCCGCCGAACTTTGGAAGACACAACCGCCAAAACCGCAGGAAGCAGCATACAAGCAGCGCTGTCCGCGAGGGCGGAAGTATTTCTCGGTCCGCTGGTGCTTGAATGGCAGAACACCCTCGCTTCCGCGGGGCGGTGTTCGCGGGTATCGATCCGCTACGAGTTCGAAGGCGGCAGCCTGATCGAGTGGGTTCATCCAACCCAACTGCGTGTGGGCATAATGTGGTGACCGACGCGCTCAGCGAGCGCAGTGATCTGAAGGTAACGCGAGACACGCGGAGAATACTAGTAGATACACCGTCAATCACGACACCGCGGAGGTATTTTCTTGAAACCGAATCAAGCTTTCTCTTTAGTGACCGATGCTGTCGCGGTCTGCATCATCCTGGGACTTGCTATCACGGCTTCCGCGTCATCCTCAGCTCCCGATGCTCTTGGAGTTGGCGGGGAATCCAAACCTTACGTCATCTTTCACCTAGATGCCATCTCCTCGGAGGTCTTCTTCGAGATGCTCGACGCCGGGCTGTTGCCTAATATCGCTGCCATCTTCTCGGACGGTGTTGTCATACCGTACGCACTATCACCGTTTGCTCCAGGTACCGAGATGGTGTACCCTCGCATGAAGCGCGGGACTCCGGTGAACTCTGATGATCCCGTAGGATGGAAGACGATCAACCGATACACTGGGGGATGGAGAACTTGGTTCCAGAATTGCCTGGCGCTCTGGAAGTGGTTTCCGCGGTACACTCTCACGGAGGCAACAATCGGCGCCATATTTGAGCCCGTTTCGGCACTGTCAATCGCAAATATCCCCCGCATGCTTAGGGACTTCGGTATCGTCGAGTTCTTCTGGTTCGCAACTGACGCCGTTGGGCACATCAAGGGGATCGAGGCGCAGAA
>Ga0116159_1003887_pt1 | contig 13026 bp, 9 predicted proteins | sample AD_JPNAS1_MetaG_FD_89878 | JGI IMG/M metagenome (GOLD analysis project Ga0116159, IMG submission 89878) | Active sludge microbial communities of municipal wastewater-treating anaerobic digesters from Japan - AD_JPNAS1_MetaG | ecosystem: Engineered > Bioreactor > Anaerobic > Digestate | place...
AACGGACATGGTGCGCCAGTTGCGTTTGCTGGGCGGCCAGGCGAAGCTTGGCGACAAGATATCGTACCGTGCGTTCGAGCCGGCCTACCGGAAAGAATTTGACGGCCACAGCGCGATCGAGACCATCGAGGAACGCAATCTGGAAGGCGTAGCGACGAAAGTGTTCAAAATAAGGAGCGCCGTTCCTGAATTGGGCGTGGAAACCGTTTCCATCGTGACGGAAAAGGGACTGGTCCTGGAAGACACGGTCGCAGGGATCATGGTGATGCGCTTGGAGCCAAAAGAAATGGCCCAGGACGTGCAGTACAGCAACGACGTGTTGGTCTCGAACGCGGCGTTGCTCGATGCGCCTATCGAGAAGCCCGGGAACCTCATCGAACTCGCGCTGACGTTGCGCGGCCCCTTGTCGGAGCGGCATAGCTTCCATGACTCCCGGCAGGCCTTGGTGACTCCTGCCGACGGCGGGCCCTTCTCGTTTGTGGGCAAACGTCTTGCCGCAGACGCCATAGCGCCGTTGACGCTTCCCTTGGCCGATATCCCCGAGGATGTGCTGCCGTGGACGAAACCCTCGACGTTTGTCCAAAGCGACAACGTGAAAATAGTCGCCAAGGCGCGCGAGATCGCCGGCGACGAAAAAGGCGCGTTCGCCGTGGCAAGCAAGCTCTGCGCATGGACCCATGCAAACGTCCGGTCGACCTTCTCGGCGCGTCTATCGAACGCGCTGGAAGTGCTTGAGAATCCAGAAGGCGACTGCACGGAGCACAGCGTATTGTTCGTCGGTCTCGCGCGCGCTGCCGGAATCCCGGCGCGCGAAGTCGCGGGGTTGGTGTATACGGAAGCCCCAAGGCCGGGCTTTTACTTTCATCAGTGGGCCAAGGTTTGGATTGGAACATGGGTTGACATGGACCCCACCTTTGGCCAGCCTCTTGTCGACCCCACGCATATCAAACTCTCCGAAGGCGACCTGCTACAGCAAACCCAGCTTATTTCGATCATCGGCCAAGTGCGCGTCGAAGTCGTTCACAAAAAATACGATACCCCAGGAACGGACGCTCCGGACAAATAGCCGGTGGATGGTTCGCTTCCCCCCTTGTAATCGAGGCGACCCGGATTTAGAATCGAAGCCATCGGAAAAGGCAGGCTCGCAGCCTCTCGGGAGGCACGCATGACGCTGGACACCTTGATCACGCGCATCGGGGCGCGATGGATTGTCGCCGGGAACGCTTCGCATATCGCCATTTGCGGGGCGTATGCGGGGGACCGTGTCAGCGATCTGCTGAATCATGTTTCCGAAGACACCCTGTTGATCACCCACCTTTCGAACTCCAGCCTGATTCGCCTTATCGAGCTGATGGATGCGCACGCGATTTGTCTTGCCGGCGGCGTGGAGCCGGACGAGGGTCTCGTAACCGTCGCGCGCGAACAGAACGCTTCCTTAGCGGCATCGCCTTTTGGAATGTATGAAACCTGCGGCAAAATATACGCGGCATTGTCGGGGTTGCCGCCCGGCGGCGCCCCATGAATACGGCCATCTATGCGATAGACGGCGGGAATTACGAGCAGGGCGGCCTTGCCTCGAAGCAGCTCAAGGAAATGCTCAAGAAAATCGGCGTCGATGCGTCGGCGGTGCGCAAGACGATGATCGCCGCCTACGAGGCCGAGATGAACGTCGTCATTCACGCGCGAAAAGGAGTGATGAAGGTTGCCGTCGATCCCTCGCACGTGGACGTGGCCGTGATAGACGAGGGACCGGGCATTCCCGACATCGATCGCGCCATGACGGAAGGGTTTTCGACGGCTCCACCTGTCGCCCGGGAACTGGGTTTCGGCGCGGGGATGGGGTTGCCCAACATCAAACGAAACAGCGATCGTTTTTCATTGCAGTCGACCGTCAACCAAGGTACGCATCTGCGTTTTGCCATCTATTTCGCCCCGCAACGGACGGAGGCCTCCGTTCCCAATGCCGTCCATATTCTCAACGAAAAATGTCGGCAATGCCTGATGTGCCTGCATGCATGTCCGACGCAGGCCATGCGCATGCGGGACGCCCAGCCGCGCATTCTGGATCATCTGTGCATCGACTGCACGTCATGCATCGCCGTGTGCGAAGCAGGGGCGCTCGTATTGAATTGTCCCCCCCCGCTCGCATCCCCGGAAGTTGCGACGGTCCTGGTCGTGCCGGCTTCTTTTTTCGAACAATTCGGGGCGGGACCTGGCCCCTCGGAGATCGTCGCGGCGTTGCATGGCATGGGTTTCGCCAGCGTTCGCAGCAGCGCGGAATGGGAATGCGCCCTCCGCAACGCCGTGGACGAATATGCGCAGCGCGGGGCAGTGGCACGGCCCGTCTTGTCGCCGGTGTGTCCGGCCATAGTCAACCTTATACAGCTCAAATTTCCGTCGTTGATTGCGCATGTGGCTCCCTTTCTCACCCCCATCGAGGCCGCGCGCGAAGAATTGAGGGCGACGTCTGCCGCATTCGTTCCCGCGTGTCCGTCGCAGCAGACGGCCCTGCGCGCAATCGGGACGGCGTCGCAACGCGAGATCGTCGATCCCCATACGCTCCGTTCTCTTGTGGCCCCACGCGTCGCGGGGACCAAACGCGCTTTGGCGGATGCTCCGCAAGGCGCATCCGCGCCAGCGTTCGAGGTGAGCGGCGTCCGGCACGTTCTCAAAGTGCTCGACGCCATCGAAAACGGCGAGATGGACGACTGCGACGTGATCGAGCTGTTTGCGTGCGATCAAGGATGTTTCGGATCGCCTATCTGGAAAGAGGCTCCGTTCGTGGCGCGCCGTCGGTTTGAGCGAACGGGCGGAGGCGTCGGCGCAAATGACGCGGCCTTGGCTCTTCCTCGCGAGAAGACGCTGCAACCACGTCCGGGGCTGCGGCTCGATAGGGACATGGCTCGCGCCATCGAGAAGCTTGCGCAGATCGACGAACTCGCGCGCACCCTACCCGGCCGTAACTGCTGCGTCTGCGGCGCGCCAACCTGCGCCGCGTTGGCCGAAGATGTCGTGGCGGGCAGGGCAACGGTGGATGCGTGTGCGTATAGGCAAGCGTAACGACGTCGGCAAAATATGGCGCTTGTTCTGCGTCAGGATCTCCCGGACCATCCTGGACTCTGAAGTATCGCACGTGAGGAGTGCGCAGTATGGCGGCTGCTGCGGTGGCGAAGCGATGGGGTGGATGCGTCGATGCCGCGACGAAGGAGAAAAGGAGAAGCCTCGGGTGAGTAACGCGAACGTTCAAGGCAATCTGGGTGACGTCGCATCCGCGTCAGGGCGACGGGTGAGTTTGTTGGCGGTGGCCAGCCTTATCCTGGGACTGGCGGCGTTCGCATTTCCCCTTTTGCCCTTCGTGGGCGTTCCGCCTATTGTCTGTGGCGTTCTTGCCTTCCGTCGGATTCGAGCCTCCCACGGATCATTGACGGGGGGACTCTATGCGGGAATAGGCATAGGATTGGGAATTTCTGCACTATTTGTCATGGCATTGTTCTTCCTGCGCACACCCAACTAACCCGAAGTGTGCGTCGTATGGCTTTTGTGGGGCTACTATCCGAAGTGAGGAGTATGCAGCATGACGGTGGCTGAAATGGCGGACGCGTTGGGGTTGGAAAATTTGACGCCGGAAGTTGCGTTGGACCCGGATCGCGTGGTGACGGGCGGGCATGCGGCGGATTTGTTGAGCGATGTTCTGGCGCATGCGCGGCCGGACGGGGTGTTGATCACGGTGCAGGTGCACATGAACGTCATCGCGGTGTCGGTGCATGCCGATCAGGCAGCGGTCATTTTCTCTGCCGGGCGTCGTCCCGATGATGAGGTCCGTCTAAAGGCGATTGAAGAGAACATTCCGCTATTCGCGTCCGATCGTTCGACGTTTGACATTGCGGGCAGACTGTATTCCCTTGGCCTTCGAGGGACGCCCATGTGAAGCTGTTCGAGGCGGATCTGCATATTCACACGGCGTTGTCGCCATGTGCGCTCGAAGAGATGACGCCGCGCAGCATTGTCCGGCAGGCGCTCTATGAGCACCTCGATATGATTGCCATCTGCGATCACAACACCGCGGGCAACGCCGCCGCCGTGAAACAAGCAGCAGGAAACGCTCTCGCAGTCGTCGCGGGCATCGAAATCACGACCGCTGAAGAAGTCCATGCGTTGGGTTTGTTCCCCGACGCGGAATCGGCCGAATGCGTCGGGGAAATCGTCCGCGCGACGCTGCCCGATCTTTCGCGCAGGGCTAAGAAATTTCCGGAACAAGTTCTCTTGAACGCCAAAGATGAAGTCGTGGGCGCAGAGACCAAAATGTTGGGCGCGGCGTCTTCCTTGACGTTGAGCGATGCCGTGGCCCTCATCAAAAGGCATGGAGGTCTGGCGATCGCCTCGCACGTGGACCGACCATCTTTTTCGGTGCCGAGTCAACTGGGCCTGTTCCCGGAGGGGGTCGCGTTCGACGCCATAGAGATCAGCCCCATCGGGCTTGAGGAGAAACGTCACCGCCTCTTTGACCGCCTCGGTTTGCCGATGCTTGTCTCCTCCGACAGCCATTTCCTCTCCGATATCGGCTGCGGTCTCAGCATGCTGCGCATGCGCGAGCCGGTTTTTAGCGAGTTGGCCCTGGCCCTGAGGGGCGTGGGCGGAAGGCGGTGCCGCATTGCATGAATTATCGTTGCACATACTCGATCTTGTCGAGAACTCCATTCGGGCCGGCGCGTCGATTATCTGTGTGACGGTCTTCGAGGAACCTGACGCCGACTTTTTGGAGATTTGTATCGAAGACAACGGTCCTGGGGTAGACGTTGCGCCCGAGCAGGCGATGGATCCGTTCTATACCACCAAGGCAGGCAAGCGCACGGGGCTGGGGTTGAGCATGTTTCGCGCGGCGGCGGAGCAAGCGGGTGGACGTCTGGAATTGTCGCGTTCGGAATGGGGCGGCGCGGCCGTGCGCGTCACGATGCAACTGGGACACATTGATCGCGCGCCGCTAGGCGACTTGGCCGGCACGCTTTCGATGTTGGTGTGCGCCAACCCAGGGATCGATTTTTGGTGCCGCGTTTTTTCCCAAGGCGCCGATCAGTGCATACGATCGGGCGTTTTAGAACAGGAAATTTCCCGTAACGGCGGCGATGAATTTGCCGTTGCGAAGCGATATGGCGAGGCCGTTCGCATCGCAACTGCCTCGCTCAACGCGTAGCGTTTTATTCGCGGCACATTTCCGAAACGCTATGTCTACCGCGAAAAACATCACGGTATCCCCTCTTGGAGCGGGTCGGCTGCTTTCTGTTTGCGCATAAATCGACGTTTAAGCACGGCGCGCTGCGTGTTTTTCTGGAATCTATTGTGACAAATTCATTGGATAAGACGGTATTTTTTAGAAAAACGCCTTTGAAACTTGCTATAATCCCACCTTCCTTTGACTTGTGGGCCCATAGTCTTGGCTCGCGATTCAAAATCACTGTTGGGCGGTTGGTCGTTGCAGTTAGGTAGAAAGGGAAAAGTTCATGGCCAAGAAAGAAGTAGCGTGCGCTTGTTCCGAAGAAGCGAGCGAGGAGGAATTGCTGGCTCGCGTCGATGACATCATCGCCGAGTACCGCGACAAACCGGGCGCCCTCATTCCGGTGCTCCAAATGACGCAAGCGATATTCGGATACTTGCCGGAATCCGCGCTGAAGCGGATCAGCCTCGGTCTTAACAAGTCCTACAGCGAGGTTGCGGGGGTCGTCGGATTCTACTCCTTCTTTTCGACCGTTCCGCGCGGCAAGCATATGATTCGGGTGTGTCTGGGAACGGCGTGTTACGTGCGCGGAGGCAAGCAAGTCCTGGACGCGCTCAAACAGAAGCTGCAGATCGATGTCGGCGGCACCACGCCCGATCGCATGTTCTCCCTCGAGGTGGCGCGGTGCTTTGGCGCCTGCGGCCTTGCGCCGGCGATCATGGTGGACGACGACGTGCACCAGCGCGTGAAGCCCACCAAGGTTCAGAACGTTCTGTCGCAATATATCGAAAGTGAAAAACAAGCCGCGAAGGAAAAGGCCGCAACCGCGCGCAAAGCGCGCTAACCGTCAGGGGGAAGGGGCATATGGCCAACAAGATCAAGAGCCCGCAGGACCTGCTCGCGCTGAAGGAAAAAGCGCAGGCGGAAATCGACGTGCGCGCGGGCGTGAAGGACATACAGATTACGGTGCACATGGGCACATGCGGCATAGCCGCGGGCGCTCGTGAAGTCCTTGCCTCTTTGGTAAAGGAACTCGATGCCGGCGCGGTGAAGAACGCGACCCTGCGCCAGACGGGGTGCGCGGGCCTGTGCGATCGGGAACCGATGCTCACCTTGACGGACAAGGCCGGGCAGCAGTTCCGCTATGGAAAGCTCGATCCGAAGAAGGTCCATCGCATCGTGCGGCAGCACGTCGTCGAAGGAACGCCTGTTATCGAATGTCTTATCAGTAACGCCAAATGAAGCCCTTATTCATCATCACGAAGGAGAGGAAACAGGAATGAGTAATGTGAGGTCGCATGTTCTCGTATGTGCGGGGGCGGGCTGTGTCGCTTCGGGCGCGCTGGAACTGAGCGCCGCGATCCAGGCGGCGCTGCAAAAACACGGCATCGAAGACGAAGTGAGCGTCGTTGAAACAGGTTGCCTCGGACCGTGCGCGGCAGGCCCCGTGGCGGTGGTGTACCCGGACGGCGTCTTTTATCAAGGGATCACCGCCTCGGACGCCGAGGAAGTCGTCGAGGAGCATTTGCTCAAGGGCCGCATCGTCGAGCGCCTGAATTTCAAAGTTCCCGCAACCGAGCAGATCGTGCCGGCGTTGCAGGAGATTGGATTCTTCAAGCAACAGCAGAAGATCGTGCTGCGCAACTGCGGCGTGATCGATCCGACCCGTATCGAAGAATACATCGCGCGTGACGGCTATCAGGCGCTCGCCAAGGCCCTGACCGAGATGTCGCCGGACGACGTGATCGAGATGGTCAAGCAGTCTGGTCTGCGCGGTCGCGGCGGCGCGGGGTTCCTGACGGGACTCAAGTGGAGCTTCACCCGCAAGGCGCCGGGTGACAAGAAGTACGTGCTGTGCAACGCCGACGAAGGCGATCCCGGCGCCTTCATGGACCGCAGCGTTCTCGAAGGCGATCCGCACAGCGTGATCGAGGCGATGGCCATCGCGGCGTACGCCGTGGGTTCGGACCAAGGCTACGTCTACGTCCGCGCGGAATATCCCCTGGCCGTCGAGCGCCTCAACAAGGCGCTCGATCAGGCTCGCGAACTGGGCCTGCTGGGCGAGAACATCATGGGGTCGGGCTTCAACTTCGACCTCGAAATCCGTATGGGTTCCGGCGCGTTCGTATGCGGCGAAGAAACCGCACTAATGCGTTCGATCGAAGGCAAGCGCGGCGAGCCGCGTCCGCGTCCGCCGTTCCCCGCCATCAAAGGCCTGTGGGACAAGCCCAGCCTGCTGAACAATGTTGAAACCTACGCGAACATCCCGGTCATTCTGTTGAAGGGCGCCGAGTGGTTCGCTTCGGTTGGCACCAAGAAGAGCAAAGGCACGAAGGTGTTTGCACTCGCGGGCGCGGTGAGCAACACGGGCCTCGTCGAAATTCCCGTCGGCACGCCGTTGGGCGAGATCATCTACGATATCGGCGGCGGCATCCCGAACGGCAAAAAGTTCAAGGCCGCGCAGATGGGCGGTCCGTCGGGCGGATGCATCCCGAAGCAGCATCTGAATGTCCCGGTCGATTACGAGTCCTTGCAGGAACTCGGCGCAATCATGGGGTCCGGCGGGCTCATCGTCATGGACGAAGACACCTGCATGGTGGACATGGCCCGCTTCTTCCTCGATTTCGTGCAGGATGAATCGTGCGGCAAGTGCGTCCCGTGCCGCGTAGGCACCAAGCGCATGCTCGAGATCGTCACGCGCATTTGCGAGGGCAACGGCGAGGACGGCGACATCGAGAAGCTCATCGAACTCGGCGAGCAGATCAAGGAGACCTCGTTGTGCGGGCTTGGCCAGACTGCGCCGAACCCCGTGCTCAGCACGATTCGCCATTTTCGCGACGAGTACGAGGCACATATTCGCGACAAGCATTGCGTCGCGGGCGTTTGCCCGGGCCTGGTGCGCGCCCCGTGCATGAGCGCATGCCCGGCGGGCGTGTACGTGCCGGGATTCGTGTCGCTCGTTGGCGAGAAGCGCTATGCAGAGGCGTTGAAGGTGCATCGCGAACGCAATCCCTTCGTGTCGGTCTGCGCGCGCGTATGCTTCCACACCTGCGAAGACAAATGCCGTCGCAGCAACCTGGACGATTCCTTGTCGATTCGCGGTCTCAAGCGTTTCATGGTTGACCAGGAAGTCACGGTGCAATTGCCCGAGATTCAGGACAACGAGGAAAACGCCAAACGCAAGATTGCCGTGATTGGCGCGGGGCCGGCGGGCCTGTCGTGCGCCTACTTCCTCGCGCGGCTGGGCTATCGCCCGCGCGTGCTCGAAGCGGAGCCGCGGCCCGGCGGCATGCTCGTGCAGACCATCCCCGCGTACCGCCTTCCGCGTGAAGAGCTGGCCCGCGAGGTCCGCATGATCGAGCGCATGGGCGTCGACATCGAAACCAACATGCGACTCGGTCGCGACTTTACGCTCGACAGCCTGCGCAAGGAAGGCTACGAGGCCGTCTTCGTGGGCGTTGGCGCGCCGGACGGCACGCGCATGCGCATCCCCGGCGAAGAGGCCGACGGCGTGACGGAAGCCATTCGCTTCCTGCGTGAATACAACCTGCGCGGGTCTGTGCCGGTGGGCAAGAACGTGGTGGTCATCGGCGGCGGCAACGCGGCGGTCGATGCCGCCCGCACCGCCGTGCGTCTCGGCGCCGAATCGGTGACGATTCTCTACCGTCGCACCCGCGACGAGATGCCTGCGTATCAGGAAGAAGTGGAAGAGGCCGAGCACGAAGGCGTCCACCTGCAAACCCTCGTGGCCCCGGCGGAAATCGTGGTCGAGAACGGCTGTGTGGCGGGCGTGAAGTGTCATCACATGTGGTTGGGCGAGTTCGACCGCAGCGGCCGTCGCCGTCCCGAGGCGGCCAAGGATGACCAAGCCTTCATCGTCAAGGCCGATCAGGTCATCGCGGCGATTGGGCAGAGCTTGGACGTAGAAAGACTGCTCGATGGCGCGACCCCGAAATTGAACGCGTGGAAATTCCTTGCCGTGAATCCGTTGACGGGGCAGACGTCGATAGAATGGCTTTTCTCGGGCGGCGATTCGGCCAGCGGCCCGTCGTCGGTGGCCGAGGCCGTGGGCGCCGGCGAACGCGCGGCGATAGGCATCGACAAGTACCTGACCGGCAAGGAGCATGCATTCTGGCGGACGTGGTGCGAGGTGGATACGTCATTTGATCCGGACGCAGACATCCCCGATTACCCGCGCGCGAAAATGAAGTTGTTGCCAATCGGCAAACGCCGTCACAATTTCAATGAAGTGGAATTGCCCTTTACCGAAAATGTGGCCGTGCGCGAGGCGAAGCGTTGCCTGCGTTGCGATTACCGTGGAAACCAATAGCCGGTCTCGGCTTGAGATAGGAGATGCACGACGATGCCAACCCTGACCGTTGACAACGTATCGGTGGAAGTGCCGGACGGCACAACCATCTTCGAGGCCGCCCGCAAGGCCGGCGCGAAGATTCCCAACCTTTGCTACATGAAAGACCTGCAAGCGATCGGCGCATGCCGCGTGTGCATGGTGGAAGTCGAGGGCGCGCGCAGCCTTGTCGCGTCATGCGTGGCGCCCGTTGCCGAAGGCATGAAGGTCAAAACCAACACCCGCAAAGCGCGCGAGGCCCGCAAGACCGTCGTCGAACTGCTGCTGTCCGACCACGAAGGCGATTGCCAGACCTGCGATCGCAACGAGGACTGCGAACTGCAAGCCCTCGCGCGCGACATGGGCATTCGCGATATCCGCTACCCCGGCGAGAAAAGCAAGCGCATTCTCGATTCGAGCACCCCCGCCCTGATGCGCGACACGTCGAAGTGCGTGTTGTGTCGCCGCTGCGTGACGGTGTGCAGCGAAGTCCAGGGCGTGGGCGGCATTTTCCCGCAGAGCCGAGGTTTTGAAACCGTGGTCGGCCCTGCCTTCGACAGCACGCTGGACGACATCGTCTGTGTGCAGTGCGGCCAGTGCGCGGCGGTGTGCCCGGTGGGCGCGATCGTCGAACGCGATCAGACGGCGGACGTATGGGCGGCGCTCGACGACCCGAACAAAACGGTTGTGGTGCAGACAGCCCCTGCCATTCGCGCGGCGCTCGGCGAGTGCTTCGACTACGAACCCGGCACGCTCGTGACAGGAAAAATGACGGCGGCGTTGCGTCGTCTCGGCTTCGATGCGATATTCGACACGAACTTCACAGCCGACTTGACGATCCTCGAAGAAGGCACGGAACTGCTGACGCGACTGAAGATGGCGCTTGTCGACAAGGAGCCGGTCGCGTTGCCGATGTTCACGAGTTGCTCACCGGGATGGATCAAATACATCGAGTACTTCTACCCCGACATGCTTCCGAACGTGTCGACGTGCAAGTCGCCGCAGCAGATGTTCGGCGCGCTTGCGAAGACGTACTACGCGGAAAAGATCGGCAAGAAGCCGGAGGACATGTTCGTCGTATCGGTGATGCCGTGCACCGCGAAAAAATACGAATGCCAACGTCCCGAGATGAACGCCAGCGGCGTGCAGGATGTCGACGTCGTGCTGACGACGCGCGAATTGGGCCGCATGATCAAGCAGGCGGGCATTGACTTCGACAGCCTAGCCGATGAGGAGATGGACGCGCCGATGGGATTGTCTTCGGGCGCGGCGGACATTTTCGCGAACACGGGCGGCGTGATGGAAGCCGCGTTGCGCACGGTATGGGAAGTCGTGACGGGCAAGGAACTTCCCTTCGCAAACCTGCACGTGGCGCCGGTGGCGGGACTCGAAGGGATCAAGGAAGCCAGCGCGACGATCGAAGGGGCCCTGCCGGAATGGTCGTTCCTGAACGGCGTGACGGTGAAGGTGGCCGTGGCGCATACATTGGGCAACGCGCGCGAACTCATCGAACGCATTCGCGCGGGCGAAGCGAGCTACCACTTTATCGAAATCATGACCTGCCCAGGCGGCTGCATCGGCGGCGGCGGACAGCCGCGCGTCACGACGAATGACGTGCGCAACGCGCGCATCCAGGCTATTTACAAGGAAGACGAAGGAAAACAGCTCCGCAAGTCGCACGACAACCCGGCAATCAAACAGATCTACGCCGAGTTCCTTGGGCATCCGCTGAGCGAAAAATCGCATCACCTGCTGCATACGCACTACCACGAGCGTTCGCGGGTATAATAGGAGTGAAGGGCGGCGCGTCGGCTGGGCGGCCGACGCGCCATCCCCAAGAAGCTGTTCTGCAATGGCACTGTCCAACCGCCGTCGAGGATCCGGCATGGGCATCGTCTCGGCCATACCCGAGAAGTGCAAGCGCTGCTATGCATGCGTGCGCGAATGCCCTGCCCGCGCCATCAAGGTCGAACAAGGACAAGCCCTTGTCCTCGAAGATCGCTGCATCGCCTGCGGCAACTGCGTCAAAGTTTGCACCCAGAACGCCAAGCGCATCCTCGACAACACCCAGGAAGTATGGCAACTTCTTGCGGACGCAAACCCTGTTTTTGCGTGCTTGGCGCCTTCCTTTCCCGCCGCGTTCCACGAAGACGACCCAGGATCGGTGATTGCCGCCGTGCGGCGTTTGGGCTTTGCGGAGGTTTGGAACGTAGGTTTTGGCGCAGAACTCGTCGCTCGTGAATACACGCGTCTGTATGGCGACGTCAAGCACGCCGCTGGAAGAGTTATCGCCACGCCATGTCCGGCGCTTGTCGCGTATGTAGAAAAATACCTGCCTTCGCTGCGTGCATCGCTCGCCCCTATCGTCTCGCCGATGATTGCGGCGGCTCGTGCGATCCGCCATCGTCACGGCTCTGACGTCCGCGTTGTGTTCATCGGGCCGTGCATCGCCAAGAAAAACGAAATTCGCGATCCTTTCGTCGCCAACGCTGTCGACAGCGTCTTGACCTTTAAGGAGCTATCGATGATGTTCGATGCAAAATCGATAGACCCCGGCGCGCTTGCTCCCGAAGAGTTCGACAGTCCCCCGTGCCTCGTCGGCGGCGCATTTCCTATTTCGGGCGGCCTGCTCCGGACGGCGGAAGTCACGCCCGACGTCCTCGATAACGACATTGTCGTGGCCGAAGGCAAGGACCGCGCGCTTGTCGCCTTGACGGACGCCGCGGAAGGTTCCAGTCAAGCCCGCTTTCTGGATTTGCTGTTTTGCGAGGGGTGCATCAGCGGTCCGAAAATGCTGAACGAACTTGGCCTCTATGCGCGCAAGGAGCTTCTGGCTCGCTATGTGAACGAACAGCGGCAACGCGTGCAGCGCGAGGACTATCTGCGCGGCATGGAGGAGTTTCGGGCCCTCGAACTGGGACGATCGTTCACCGCGCAAGACCTGGAACTCCCGCAGCCCACCGAAGAGGAGATCATGGTCGCGTTGCTCGACATGCACAAATTCGAGCAAGAAGACCACCTGGACTGTGGCGCGTGCGGTTATCCGACATGCCGCGCAAAGGCGATCGCCGTGTGCCAAGGCCTTGCCGAGCCGAGCATGTGTTTGCCGTATATGATTGACGAGTTGGAAGACGCCTGCGAACAGTTGCAGGCCTACCATCGCGACCTGGAGGCCGCGCAGCAACGCCTCGTGCAATCCGAGCGCCTCGCCTCGATGGGGCAGCTCAGCGCGGGCGTCGCGCATGAACTCAACAACCCGTTGGGCACCGTGCTTATCTACTCGCACATGCTGCTGCGTCACATGAAGGAAGGCGACGCGAGCCGCGCCGATATCGAGATGATCGTTGGCGAGGCGACCCGCTGCAAAAACATCGTGCGCGGCCTGCTCGATTTTGCGCGCCAGTCTCGCGTCACGAAATCGGAGGCGGACCTCGCGCAAATTATCCGCGAAGTCGCGGCGATCATG
>Ga0116159_1003888_pt1 | contig 13026 bp, 25 predicted proteins | sample AD_JPNAS1_MetaG_FD_89878 | JGI IMG/M metagenome (GOLD analysis project Ga0116159, IMG submission 89878) | Active sludge microbial communities of municipal wastewater-treating anaerobic digesters from Japan - AD_JPNAS1_MetaG | ecosystem: Engineered > Bioreactor > Anaerobic > Digestate | place...
CATTGATTTCTCACTGTGAATTTTTCAATTTCAAATTGGTTTGTTAATGGGTTCCAAATTAAATCTTCAAAATAGATTTCTAATGGAATATCGGTTTCAGTAAATAATGTTTCTAATAATTTCAATGCTTCTTTATAAGAATCAAATTCTTTTATAGTTTTCTCAAAGGGTGTTTTATAAAATTTTACGAGTTTCCAAATCATATGAATATTGCATTACATAAAAAAGATATGAAGGAATTGTTGAATCATCTAAAATCTAGTGCTAAGAAACGAAATATAGAATTCTCAATAACCATTGATGATTTGAATAATTTAAGTTTTCCACTGGTTTGTCCAATTCTATCTATACCATTAGCTTTCAATAGAAATGCCGCAGAAGACAATAGTTTTTCTGTGGATCGCGTCAACTCAGATAAAGGTTATGTAAAAGATAATCTTGTGGTGATTAGTCAAAAAGCTAATCGAATGAAAAATAATGGTACTCTACAAGAACTAGAACAAATGGTGAAATTCTATAAAAATTTAGAATAGATTTTCTAAGTTCCAAATGCCTTGTTCAACAATACAATTACAAATGCGCGGTCTTGGTAACATTTTTCTTTTCTTAGCACACCAAATAACTACACCATAATCGGGATCTTTTTCATAATGTTCATATAGATCCTCAAATTCATTATACAAAACTTCTTCAGCATCAGCGCATGGACCAAAAATATCATTTACGTTTAAATTTATAGAAAATAATTGTTTTTGTTCTTCAGTGAAATCTTTTCGCCACCAATGGTTGTTTAGAAAAACTGTACCATTAGCTAATAATAAAGCTAATACATCATTCTCTTCAAATTCAGTAACTAATTTTCCTTCCAAATTTTCATAAGTAATTCGTGGATATACTTCTAGACGAAAAACTTTATCATCATTCATGATAGCAAGGTATTTAAATTACCAAAAAAGATATTAATGTTTCTCTGAACAATCGCAGTGGATTGATTAAGAATTTGATGATTCAATCCAAAATAAGCATCTAAAAAGCAACTGGGGTCTTTACATTTCAACATCTTTTTTAGATAGTAATCGGCGGGAATTTTAAACATATCTGCTCCTAAAGGGTAAATGTAATTGATTTAATAGAATCCCAACGGAAAGATCGCCAAGCTAAATTTTCTAAATCAAATACTGTTTGTGTAGTTTCTGATTTTTTACTTTTCTGATCTGAATCAAAAGCAATGTGTTCTTGAATGATTTCTGGGTTCAAGGTACATTTCATGATTCTAACAGAACCATCTACTTTTGTAAAGCTGATTTCAACGGGTCCATTTCTCAATAATCTACGAAACCAATCTTTATCTGATTCAGTTTCACATACTAAAAAATTGTCACTCATGTTGTGCTCGCATTAATTTTATTAAGATAATTGATAGATTTGTCAAGATATGATTTCCACCATGGGGTAGAATTTTCACATTTTCTCAAAACACAACCATAAACTTCTTGGCCAATTAGATTTGTTGCATAGCCGGTGGGATCACCAAAAACTGCTTCAAATTCTCCATCGAATTCTGGTCTACCATTGTCGCCTTTCTTGAAAATTGCTACGTGATATTTGTCACCAAAATCACTTTTTTCAATTGGATTTCCAGGCGGTTGTTCTAACTTAAAATAAGCAAATTTCATTTCTTTGTTGGTTTTACCAGGAATGAAATAAAATCCATCAAAATCTAAATCCGGAGTTTCGATCATTGGTTTTCTCCTTTCTAGAATAGCGTTTCTTAGATTCAACAATTCTCATATGGTATTTAGAAGTACGAACTTCTTTAGCTAAACTATTTCTTCTTTTGATATTAGTTTTCTTCATCTAAAATTCTTTTTATATGTCGATCTGCATGTGGAAAGGTATTGATTTTCTCACAAAACTTTAATTTATGTTCAACCTTAATTAATTGGATTTTTTGTTGCAATTCTACTATTAAACTTTCTAATAGACCAATGCCGTAAAATAAATCATCATCTTCCATTTTAGAAGACCAATCAAATAAAGTAGCATCAGAAATGTTTAATAGAAAAGCCAAATTCTCAGCATTCTCGGGATCTTGTAAATTAAACAGAAATTTTTTCAATATCTTATGTCCATGTAAAAATGTAGTATACCAGAAATTCTATCTGTTGTCAAGGACTTCTAATAAATATATTATTCAAACAGAGAATTTGTTTATGTCTAAATCGAATACTAAAGAACTTGCGCAATGTTTAGCTTTTGCCTATTTTGCAGAGAATCCTAATTATACACAACCTAATCATGATATCAATTTCTATTCTCTATTTGATTCACAACAAAATGTCACCAAATATAAAGTAAAATATCTATCAAAAACTTTTCCTATTGATGTTGTCAAAAAAGATTTTGTTGTCACAAAAACGATTAATGAGAAAACTAAAAAAGAAACGACTTCTTATCACATCACAGCCAAGAAAGTTTATAAAGTTGCTCTAGAATGTGTTAAAAAACAACTGTTCAAAAATTCTTTAGATTCTTATTATTTCCTAGATCAGAAAGATCCGTTTGTATTATTATTAAAAGATGAAACTCTTGCTAATATCAAGAAAGCATTAAAACTTCCCTTCAAAATTGATATCTTATCTTCTGTTGATATCATAGCAGTTTCTAAAACTACCAAAAAAACTATTGAACAAGAATTCAAAAAAACTTTTGATGCTAAAACTATTATTGAACAAATATTTATTAACAAAAAGAACTATGCGGAATTGATTGAGAAATATCTTATAACCGGGGATCTTTATCCAATTTCATTAAAACTTCCTTCTATATTATCAATAACACCAAAAATTAAATTAATATCAAATAAAAGAACTATTCATGACAAAATTGATATCGATCCCTATATTAAATTTTTATCAATAATACTTAACAATCCAGAAAAATCTATGTCATTGATTAATAAATGTATAGAAATTGATTTTGATAATTTCAATATCTATAATGAACAATCCTGGATTTTTCCAATTAATTTCAATTATAATAAAATTATTAATCCATTAACTAAAAAACCATTGGAAAATTATCAACTACGATTTGATCTCAGAGCACAAGGAAAAGGTGCTGGTTGGAATGGCATGTTTCATAAAATTACTAGAGAACATAAAGATGTCCAATGGGTAGGTGGTGTCGGACCAGTGACTTTTGAATTCTTTGCTAGGAAATTTCCAGAATATCCAGCTATTATTAAAAAAGTTGCTGATATCAGAGTTAAAGTTTTTGAAGATATACTAAAAGAATATAATATCAAATCAGATGATTCTCAAGATATCATCAATATACTAAACAGACATAGAATTATTAATAATAAATCCGTCTTTGATAAACTAATAAAATTCTTCGAACCGTATCCATCAAAAACTAAATTAACATTATATCAACAATATAAAGAAAATGTAATAAATGCTATTACTAAAGAAACTAAAAATTATTCAAGAGATAATAAAGAAAATTATCTAGATGCCCATTTTATTCATGCACAAATTTCTTATTTTCTGTTAATGGGCGGCTATAGATTCAAAATCTATTTCAAACAAAGAATGTTTTTAACACTATTTGGTTTGATTACTAAACAATCACATAAGATTTTTAGTCTTTATGATTATATGGGCATGAAAACAGCAATTGAAACTGAAATGGAAACTCAAAACAAAAAAATTGCGGCACAGTTCTCAACCGCACCGCATTATATTATCAGTTAAAATATTTTAATTGCATTTAGATAATTGATTTTATTCTTTTTCAATTGATTTGAATTTGCTTGTTCAGAGCCACAAATGTTACATACTGAATAAAAAAAAGACACTTCAACTTCTCTGTCATCAACATTAACTTTATTCGTGTCTTGTTGTTCAGTTAATACTCCTTCACCACAAATCGGACAGGGTTCCATAGTTAATTTCACTTAAATGGTCTCGGTGTATTCATTTCCTGACGATTGAAAGTCTTAGCGTCGATTTTGGGACTATTGGCTTGCGCCTTCATATAATCATTAACATCTTCAGTATTGGCGTAATAAAAAGCAACAATGGCGAAGTATGCAATTACGACCCACCAAGACCTATACTTAAACCAACCAGTGTTTGATAATCCATAAATTGCACCTAGTACAAACGAAAAAACATTTAGTGTTTCGAAACTAATTGAAAAAAATGTATTAAATTCAGCAGGAATACCGTACATAATATATAACTCCAAAAAATTAAAAATAATTGTTATTTAATTCACATAAAATTTATAATGCCTTCTTAATCTCCTGTGAAATATAATATAAACATTGATTAGCTACAAAATTCTTTGATCCAACTACTTTATGAGTAACTAGATAAGGATATGCTGGATACAAGTAACCAACCCAATCCCCATTTTTATTTAATTCCATTTCACATAATACTTCACAATAATTTGAAAATCTAATAACATTGGGTTCTGGTTCATAAACACGAATCCCAAGACCCAAACCTTTTCTAACTATTTGATTAGAAACCATATTTTATCAATTGTCCTGGTGAATATTTGTGTCTAGATCCGTCATTTTGATAAGCTAAAATCACGATGTTGTCACCACTATCAGTAACCACTTTTTCTATGTAGATGTATCTCCGAGTAAGTACATCATACGCTACCCGGTATCGGTTGTCAACTAAATTTCGATGAAAATGTGAATATTCTTGTTTAGAATGAAACATCCAGAAAATCTCCCGTACCTAAATAAAAGAAATTAAAACGAAATTGTTGTGGTAAAAATTTACCTAGTCTCCGAAAATGTCAAGGGAATTTTTAAACAAAGCAACATTATTTAGATTTGGGAAAGGGGATATGGCACCAGCATACGATTCAATTGATGTCACTTTGAGTACCATTATGGGGCGTATTGATAAATCAGAAAAAGATATCAATGAAACCCATTCACGCATTAGAGAAATTATTAATCGTGTTGATCAATTAAATTTATATCATGATGATTCTAAATCTCGATTAATTTCCCTAGAAGAAGATAACCATACTTATAGTAAAAATCATTATGAGGTTAGAAATAAAGTGGAAATGTTAGAATCAAAATTAGATGATATGAGAATGAATCTAACGAAAGTTGTCGAAGGCCAAATCGATATTCTAAATTCTAATGCTTCTACCCGTGAACAATTCTCTGCGGTATTAACATCACAAGAAAAACAACATAAAGAATGGATGAAAAATATCAGAACCTTTATTTATGTTGGTGGTGGTATTCTATTCTTAATTTCACAATTGTATGCCAAATATATTGGTAGTGATACGGTATTAGATACAATAATTGGTATGGTTAGAAATCTGTGAATTTAAGATTACGTATTATTTTAATACTTGTCTCTATAGAAATATTAACTTTAATAGCAATCTTAGCATCAACCAGTATTTATTATTATCAAGCACATTTACATCAATTTGAAATTCGTGCTACTGAAGTATCGAAACTTTTATCAGTAGCTGTCGGTGAAGCTTTAATGGTTCAACAATATTCAAGTTTAAGTGAAATTATTGATGCTGCTTTTTTTGAAATAGAAGGGTTGGATTATATTTTAGTAACCAAAGAAAATGGCGAAGTATTGGCCGAAAAACGTCGTGGTCGAGATTTAATATCAACCCATAAAATCTCTGTATCGAGCGTAATTACCATTGGTTCCCATGCTAATATCATAGCTTTGTTAGATGTTACCTATTGTACAGACGCATTATATGACCATATACATGATCATTACTTTATATTAATAATAATTGGTCTTGTTGGAGTTTCATTTTCTAGTTACTGGACTTATCATATATTAACTAAAGTTACCAATACCATTACCACAATTTCTGATAATGTTATTAACATTATCCATGGTGAAATTCCTAATGAAATCCCAACTACCCGCGAGGATGAGTTGGGAAAATTAGTTAATAACTATAATAAATTAGTCCATGAATTGCGCGGAATCTCATAAATTATCAGCAATATCCTTATCGTAACGAATACTTAAAAATATTGGTAAAAATAAGGATTTCTTGTTCGTCCTCTTATCAAAAATAACTTCATTGTATTTGACGGTAATGATTTTGCCAATAATGTCTTTACCAATTTCTTCTCGTTGTTGATCAGAAAATCCAGATCCAACACTGAATTCAACTGATCCAGCACGACATTGTAATGATCCTAATTTTCCAATGTATTTACCAGTTCCTTCTACCCAACCAATAACTTCACAATCAATGTCATTCTCAGCTTTCATCTTGATCCAATTCTTAGATCTCTTAGCTTCCCAAATTCCATTGCAATCTTTCAAAATAATCCCTTCTTTACCTTCTTCCAAATATCTACCAAATATCTCTTCTGCTTCAGTATAAGAATGAATAATAGTGGTCTTGATTAGTCGAATATATCGATCATCAAGATTCCTATTACTTAAATCATTAAATCTATTAATGGCAGTCTCGTTCCAGAATTCTCTGTGAAAATTCTCAACAGGAATGTAATCCCAAATAATAGCACGAATACCACTAGCTTCTTTATCACTAATGGTCCCACGAATACACTTGGTAAATATTCCATTACCTTGCTTGCGACTCATCAATTTCCAATCATCAACAGCAACTACTAATTCTCCATCAATCACTACTGGATAATTAAATGTCTTACCCAATTTCAAAAAAGCATCAACAAATTCACTGTTGGGTATCTCAAAATTATTACCTGATCGAGTGAAAAACTTAACAATTCCATTCTCAATAATAGCGTTAAATCTCCCGCCATCTACTTTTTCTTCACATATGACTGGATATTTTAATCGATCTATCAATTTCTGTTCAAATTTTGATGCCAACATTACCGGATATACAGGAATCAAATTGTTCCATACAACATTAACAGTTGCATTGGAAATTCCACAACGTAAATCTTTGTTGATGATTTTCTTAATGACTTCGGCATCATCCTCAGATACCTCCGATAAAATATCTGATAAATGTTGTATTGCAGCATTTCCAGTAATTCTGCGTTCAATAATTGCTTCCAATGCAATCAATGCACTCCGCAAATCTAATTCATTACTACAATGATCATATTCAGGAATCTTTTTGATGTAAAATAAAATAAATGGATCTAATGCTAATCGAATAACATCTTTCAATAATCCATTGTTCCTGTGTAGTCGCAATAATTCAATCTTGTAATTGCGAGAATTGTTGGCAGCTAATTCAACTAAAATTTTATTAATCATGTCTAATACTCAATTGTTTGTTGATTTCAGTAATCTGGTTTTCAGTGGGTTCTAACCAATTCCTCATTTCCCGCTTCTTTATTACTCCAGCAGAATTGGTATTACTCTTTCCATACAAATAAGTCTGGTTGTTTTCGATGAACCGAATAACATAAAAAGATTCTCCAGGATATCCCCAATACTCATTGATCAATTCTTCAATAATCATAATTATCCTACTGTATATTCAACGCGCTCGATGCCCGATATACGAATCATCTCCTGACATATTTTGCATGGACAGGCGTTTTTTGAATTGCCCAAAGAATCATATCTTTCCACGACGAGTTTGTAAATTTTGCGACCCCTACTTTTAAGTATGACATTTATTTCACTATGCAAAAAAATTCTTGCAGGTTGTCCAACTTTTGCAGCTAATTTTGCCTGAATTGGATGTGTTCGTGAGAAAGAATTATATGCTGTTGCTATTATCCTACCCCGACGATCATATGTGGTGGATTTTATTATGTGTTGCCGGTTTTTGCGATGACGAGACATATAATATAACCAGAAGTTCACTAAAGAAACTGTAGTTTACAGCAACAGAGTTGTGTTGTCAAGCAAAATTTTGTAAATTTTAATTTTGCTAAATAGGAATGACAGTCGCGGTTCGGCAAAACCCACTGTCTCTAGACATTTCAACAACAATCTAAGGAGACTATTATGTCCAGCATCAATATTTATGGTGTTTCGCCATCATCCGATTCTATTGGACCCTATCATTACATTTATCGTATCACCAATATAGTAGAAAATAAACACTACTATGGTGTTAGAACATCTAAAAATATTTTACCAAAAGAGGATTTAGGAACAAAGTATTTTTCGTCGTCATATGATAAAGAATTTATTCAAGATCAAAAGGATCATCCAGAAAATTATAAGTATAAAGTAATTAGAATTTCTGAATCTAGACAAACTGTTTCTGAGATTGAAGTTTATCTACACAACAAATTTAATGTGGGAATAAATCCAAATTTCTATAATCAATCCAAACAAACCAATTCAAAATTTGATCGTACTGGAAAAATTACCGCAGAAGATGCTGTCGGTAATCGTTTTTCTATTTCGGTAACAGATGAAAGGTTTCTCAATGGTTCTCTAACTTCGCTATTTAAAGGACAAGTTACCGTCAAAGATTCTGAAGGACACATCTTCAATATTTCTAATACAGATGACAGATTTCTCGATGGTTCTTTGATGTCAATCACGAAAGGAACCGTAGTTGTTAAAAATTCAGAAGGAATTATATCTAGAATATCTTGCAACCATCCAGATTATTTGTCGGGGAAACTAGTCTCATTTGTATCTGGATGTACTAATCCACAGTTTAAGTATTATAAACAAACCCCTTGGGGAATTTTTGATTCATTAACGGCACTGGAACCAGAAATAAGTTATAGTAAACTGTTTGATTGGTGTAAACGCAATAACGAAAATCCAGTAAATAAATGTTCTTACACTCAATGCAAAAAACTCCAAGAGACATTTGGACCTGATTGTATTGGCAAGACTTATAAAGAATTGGGATTTGGATTATTAACTCCGGAACAATATCAGCAATTAATAGTTTAATCCATAGTGATAGCTACTAAAATCTGAATTAGTAGCTATCACTTTTTAATCCTATCCTTTCTCTAAATTTTCTCCAATAGGCTCTTGATAATTTTTCTGTGCTACTTCCCGAATTTCTAAAATCTTATCACCTTTCTCTACATAAATCTTGCTATTGCTGTTATCAAGATTATCTGCCGCAGCCATAATCAATTGTTCAGTTCGAATGTCAAACTTGATGCCTTCAATGAATCGTCTAATATTGAATCTAAATATCCGCCAATAACTCTTGATACTAATCATTCATCTAACTCCATTATCTTCTGCCCGAATATTTCCCAACAAAAATCAAATAAACTAAAATCAATCACAAATAAATTAATCATCTCGATACTCCAAAAAATTACCTTCATTAACAATCTTGTCTACTAATCCCATCAATACTAATCGACAATCTTCTCGACTTAAATTGGAATTTAATACATCAATCTTACCATCCACTAATTTAATGTCAATATTGCCATAACCATATTGATTCCAATCAAAATCACAATTGATCCGACAATTACTGATATTAACAATAACTGGATTGTGGCCCCGATAATTGTTCATCAAAATCTCTCTAATGATAATATATCTATATTCCCAGTATATACCCGATCCCCAATTCCACCAGCCTTAATTACCAAATACTGCGATACTTTCTTGTCAGCAAAAAATTGTACTACCGAATCAGCAGATCCCTTAATAACAATCGAATCAATGCCACGACGATCTATCAAATAATATCTAATCATTTCCAATTCCTCTAAATTTACCCACGATGATACCGCAGGATTCTCTCGATTAACTTTCGGCCTACCTCGTCCACGTATCATAAATCCTCCCCGAAATTTTGTTGATGATATACAACAAAACTTAATAATCGATTCACTAATTCTTCTTGATCACAATACTCTAATAATAATCGACGGAAAAATTCATTCTGTACCTCAATCGGAAATTTATCAAGTAATCCAAATATTCGATATACCTCATCATAATTCATCTAAAAATTGCTCCTTAATGATCCAGTCTAATTTGTCGGGAATGTCTGCTTCTTTTACAATTTTAGCACAATCAGGACACATCGCAACATCTTTCGGTTTGTACCAGGTGTTGCAGCTTTTTCTACATACACAGCAGTTCTCTAAAATTGATTCTTCATCAGGACACTCAGGATATGGGTTGGATACGAAGACCATAATCAATACACCTCATTAAAATTATGACTAATAAAAAATAACATAGGGTTCTCCAAAAGGTTTATAAAAGGATCACGAGTGGATTATATTACTACGGGGGAAGACCGAAGTCAAGAAAATATTTACGTTAACATGAAATTAATTTTGTGCTGACAACCAAAAATTCAGTTTTGCTAAATAGGTGTAGATCGCGGGATTGCCGTCCCCATCTACTCTAGACATTTCAACTAATAATCAGGAGACTACTAATGTCCAGCAAACGTATTTATGGTTTTTCACCTTCTTCCGAATCTATCGGCCCATTTAACTATCTTTATCGTATCACCAATATAGTTGAACAAAAACACTACTATGGTGTTAGAACACCTAAAAACAAACCCCCAAAAGAAGATCTGGGAATTTCTTATTTTTCGTCGTCTCATGATAAAAATTTTAAAGTAGACCAGAAACTCCATCCGGAAAATTACAAGTATAAAGTAATTAGAATTTCTGAATCTAGAAAATCTGTTATAGAATTAGAGATTTACCTCCATTATCTGATTTTTAATAAACTATATGTTAATCTATTGTAAAATTAATATAGTTTAACGGTTAAATGATAAATACAAACCTTATTTTTATACACAATGATAATATGTTTGAACTATAGCTTTAATGGTTTCCTTACGCTGTCGTTTTGGACTATAGATTCCTTCAAGTTCATTGTGTAATTGATTTCTTAGAACATCTAAGAAAATTCTATTTTTTATATTAATGGCACTATTATGATCTGCATTACCGGTATGACCACAATCGATGCATTCAAATTGTTCTTGGGTTTTACGATTTTCCCGATCAATACAACCACAAGCAGGGCAAGTTTGACTAGTGTATGCGGGATTAGTTAAATGAACTCTAATGCCCCGCTTATTGGCTTGTTCAATAAACCAATTCTTAACATTACTAAGTCTCAGTAACTTAATTAGACGGGAATACTTAATATCAAAATCCGGGTGTTTTATAAAAGTAGCACCAAAAGCTAAATTTAAATCTTCCATTACTATATCAGAATAGCCATTGACGACTATCTCATCTAAAATTTCCGAAATTAATTTCTTAAAGTACCATTCATTTCTTCTAGCCATCTTTGCAATTTTTTGTTTTTGTTTTTCTGATTTGATCCTACTGCTATCATGTTTCTTTAATTCCTTAACGGCTTGTCCTACCCATTTCCGGTCATAGTCGATTTCAATACCATCTGATAAATAACAAAAATTATGCTTTACATTGACATCGATGCCCAAGATGTCTGTAAAATTATTAAAACTATGACCTTCAAAATTTCTGGTGGTTAAGATGTCAATTTTATTTTTAGTAACTTTAATGTAACATTCGGCCTTAAATCGTATTAGTGATTCTATTTCACCGTGATATTTTTTGTTAATTTGTAATGGTAAATAGATCCGTTCTTTACCGAGCTTGTAACAATACCACCACTTGAATTGGCGGTTGGTTTCATCTTTAAAGATATAAGAATCTTTAGTTTTACCGTTTTCTGATGTTGATTTCCGATAAGTACCGGTTTGGAATTCGATAACTTTAAGTTGATTGATAATTCTTTTCTTAACCCTTTGGGCTAATTCGATAATTCGACCACTAAGACCATTTTCAATGTAAGGTTCTAGTAAAGATTTAGCTTTTTCTGGTAGTTCTTTATTGAAATCGCAGAACGATAAGTACTTAATTGTTTTAGATAATTTAGTTCTTTTCTTTATTATTATTTTTTCTTTTACATCACCAGTTTTATTTCTTTTTGTGGCTCTTTTATAAAAAGTAATCTTAAATTCTTCTTGAATGAACAGATCTTTATTTTGATTAAGTTTTTTAATTTTGTTTTCATAGAGCTTAATGACATCTTGAAATAACGATTGGGTTTCCCAAGCTGAAACGTCATCGATTTTGAACTGTTTATAATTCGTTAAGAATTCCTTTTTATTGAATAATAGGGCTTCGATATTTTTGTGGATGAATTGGCTCATATTATTTTTAATAAATTTAATTTTAGAATCAATTTCTTGAATCATATTAAATTTTTCATTATTATGAAAATAACTAGTAAGCCTAATGGTTTTCAAAGCCACGATTAAATTGAAACCTCCAATTCTAAATCCTGTGCAACTAAATCTAATTTTTTCTTTTTTCTCTTCGAATACATTTTCATAGAAAACGAATGAATCATAGAAACCAAATCTTCAAAAAATTCCTGTTCAGTAGTTTTTTCTATTGAATCATTTAGTACCACAACATGCGTTCCAAATTCAGAAAACAACTTTGAAATAAAATCAAAATTAATTCTTGTTAATCTATCTTTATAAGTTATAAAAATTTTATCTATTTTATGTAACATTACTAATTGAGTTATTATTTGAAATTGTTTTCTTTGTAAATCCATTCCAGAACATATTTCAGAAAATGTTTTAGAAATGATAATGCCATTAATTGTGGCAAATTGTAATAAAGTCTCTTCTTGGTTGATTAAATCTTGTTTCTGTTTATGGGTAGAAACTCTTGCATAAGTTATATTAATTCTGGGCGAAGAATTGGTTTTAAGTGAAAAAACATCTTCTTCTAAATAATCATATTGGCCGTTATGTAATTTAATAACTCTTAATTTTTCATCTCTAACATATCTTGAAAGTGTTGTTCTAGTAATTTGTAGATGATTCAAAACCTGTTTTGCTTTCATATTATTTATATATTTTCAATTTAACATTATCATATTTATATTATAAAGTTATAACATTTTATCACAATTTTATATCATTTCGTGTTATAACAAAAAATACTTAACTAGTCAAGCATTATTCATTCAACAAAATTTTTGTGGATTCTGTTGAATAACTCTCCGGAACTTC
>Ga0116159_1003894_pt1 | contig 13009 bp, 13 predicted proteins | sample AD_JPNAS1_MetaG_FD_89878 | JGI IMG/M metagenome (GOLD analysis project Ga0116159, IMG submission 89878) | Active sludge microbial communities of municipal wastewater-treating anaerobic digesters from Japan - AD_JPNAS1_MetaG | ecosystem: Engineered > Bioreactor > Anaerobic > Digestate | place...
AAAGAGGGTTAGCAGAAAGAGGATCCGTGAGCATTCTCTTGAGCAGATACCCTAGGGGGGATGACATTTTTCCTGTCCATTTTTGGTACCTAACCCATGACATTTTCCCTGTCCATTGACACCCTTTGAGCCAACTAAATTATTTTTCTTGAAATATTCATATATATCCTGGCCCTTGCCCCATGAATTAGATCGCCAATTCATCGTAGGCCAATCACCGGCCATATCACATTTCCCCAAACCTCCAATTGTACCATCAATTCGCATTCCTAGATTATCAGGATTTCCTAAAATTTTTTCAGAGCTAAGGCGGCAAACTAAAGAGAAAGAACCCTCATTTGCTATTGAGATTTTACCCTTCCCTCTCACTGCTATTGCTAGCAAGTTTTTTGATCCAAGAACAGCGCCTGCTCCTGTCCTTCCCGCAGCCCGTGAACCGTTACCAAACATGACATTTGAAAAAAGAACCATTTTTCACCGGCAGGTCCAATGCAGGCAACCTCATAATCATCCCCTAGTATCGCTTTTAAGCATGATGTTTTTTGTTGAGTCGTAAGGTGTTTCAATCTGAAAGCTTCTTTAAGCTCTACGTTCGGACCGTCTATAACAATATAAACAGGAGTATCGGCCTTACCTTCTATTATAATTAGGTCATAGCCTGCTTTTCTAAGCATTGGTTTCGCTATTCTAAAACTGACCACTTTTCGTGGAAACGACAGCCGAAAATTGACCACCTGACCATCGCTCCGTGTATCATCGGCGAAAAGTTTACAACTGTCGAGGATACCGGAGGGGGAAAGGATGCTGGAGGTGGAACAGTACGAATACATAAGGACCGCCCATCGTATTTACAACAAGAACGTCAGTGAAATAGCCAGGGAAACGGGTCATTCAAGAAACACCGTCAAAAAAGTCCTTAGGGGCGAATACACGGGCTATTCCAAAAGGAAAACCCAGCCCTGCCCTGTGCTAGGTCCCTTTCGCGACGTCATCTACAAGTGGCTTGAGGAGGATCTGGGAAAGCCCAAAAAGCAGCGTCACACGGCAAAGCGAATATACACCCGCCTGGTGAAAGAACTCGGCTTCACCGGAAGCGAGACAACGGTGCGCCACTAAGTTGCGTCGGTTAAGAGGAGCCTGGGTCTCAAAAGCAGCGAAGCCTTCGTTCCCATGGAACCCGTTCCGAGGGGCGAGGCGGAAGTCGACTGGGGCAGCGCCACGGTCATCCTGGGCGGCGAAGAAGTTCGTGTAAAGATGTTCTGCATGAGATCGAAGTACTCCGGCATGCCCTTTGTCCGCCTCTACCCCTGCGAACGTCAGCAGGCCTTCTTTGACGGGCTTGCGCGGGGTTTTGAATACTTCGGTGGCGTCTTTCCGGTGATGATCTTTGACAACCTTACGTCCGCGGTGGAGAAAATACTCCTGGGCAAGGACAGAAAGGAGCGGGAAAGCTTCGTCCGCTTTCGTTCCTGGTACACCTTTGAGGGTCGCTTCTGCACTCCGGGGCGGGGCAACGAAAAGGGCGGCGTGGAGGGCTTTGTGGGCTATGCCCGCCGCAACTACATGGTCCCTCTTCCCCGGGGCGAAAGCCTGGAAGAGATCAACGACCGACTGCTCGAGGAATGCATCTCCAGCGGTGAGCGCAAAATAAGCGGTAGGGAGGGGACAATAATGCAGCTTCATGAAATGGAAAAAGAAACCCTCGTCCCTCTCCCCCGGCACCCCTACTGCAACGAGCGGACCGTCTCCGTCAAAGCGGACAAATACGCCACCGTCATGGTGGACAAAAACCGTTACTCCGTCCCCGCCTCCTGCTCCGGCCGCCTGCTCAGGGCTGTCATGACCGTTGGGGAAGTAACGGTCTACTGCGGGGAAAAGCGTCTGGCCGTACACGGCAGAAAGTACGGCAACAACCACTGGGTACTCGACGGTGACCACTACCTTGAACTCCTCCGGGAGCGCCCCGGAGCCTTCCGTGACGCCCGGCCGCTGAGCGAATGGAGAAAGACCTGGGGCAGATCATTGACCACCCTTCTGGAGCAGTTCCTGGACCGCCATGGTGAAAACCGGGGCGTCAAGGAGTTCATCGACGTCCTCCTCCTCACCAGGACCTACGGTCAAAGCCGCCTGGAGGAAGCGGTCGCCCGGGCTCTTGAAACGGGTCTTGGCAACGCCGCCGGGATCCGTCACATCCTTGAGAGCGCCGAAAGGCGGGAAGAAACGGCCCCCCCGCTGGAGGACGGCAGATGGAAAGTCTTCCCCGCAGCCGACATTTCGGCTTACGCCGTATTGGGTTCGGGACAATGAACGCCGGCCACCTGCTGCAGCTTCACGAGAACCTCAAAAACCTCAACCTGGGCAACATGGCCAAGCATCTTGAAGAAAGGATCCGGCAGTCCGAGGCGTTGGGCGCCAGCTACGGGGACTTCCTCCTGGAACTCACCGAACTTGAACTCCAGATCCGGCTTGAAAGCAGGGAAAAAAGGCGGCTTAAGGAGGCCCGCTTCCCCCTGGTCAAAACCCTTGGGACCTTCAACTTCGAAGAGGCTCCGCAACTTGACAGAAGACTCATAGGGAAACTTGCCGCCGGAGACTACATCACCGACCGCAGAAACGTCCTATTCCTCGGCAAAAGCGGCTGCGGCAAAACTCACCTTGCCACTGCCCTTGGCATAGAGGCCTGCCGGGACAACAGGAGGGTCCGTTTCACCACGGCCTGCAACCTTGCCAATGAACTTCTGGAAAGCCGGGACGACAAAACCCTCACCCGTACTCTGGGCAAATATGCCCGTTATGACCTGCTCATTGTGGACGAACTTGGTTACGTTCCCTTTTCGAAGGAAGGAGGCGAACTGTTATTCCAGGTCTTTGCGGAACGGCACGAGAGGGGATCTGTAATAGTAACGACGAACCTTGGATTCGGAAACTGGACGGAGGTGTTTGGAGACCCCAACATGACGGCGGCCCTATTGGATCGCCTGACTCACAAGGCACACATCATCGAGTGCACCTGGGAGAGCTACAGGCTGAAGGAAACATTGAGGGAGGGGAGAAAGAGAAGGCAGATAGAACTTAAAACGACGGCCGCTGAAGAGTGAATGGGGTGGTCAAAATTCGGCTGTCGTAGGTGGTCAGTTTTGCATTGACAAAACTAAAGCATGGACCCCCAGTCGCTTCCACTCCTCGATTCACCCCAAATTTCTGTCAGTGGTCATTTAAAGCAGAGGCTCACACTTCCTGAACCTGGTGCTTGAGTTCCAGTCAATGGGCCCGTTGTAAAAATAATTTTATTTTGGGAGGAAAGGGGATCTACTCCTTTTGGCAGTTCCTCAAAAAGGATTTTTGCGGCAAGACCAACACCGCCTAGATATTTTTTATTCTCCTCAATATCCATTTCTTCTATCTTAATGAGTTTGTGAGTTAAATCGATCCTTAACTGCTTCCCCTCATAACCATATACTTTTCCCACCACAAATCATCTCCGGTTTCTTTTAGAAATAAGCTTTTCCAAACATTCCCTTCCCTCATAAGCGACATAAAAGAATTCCTCCAAATTCCCTATAGAGGCTTTTCTGGGATTGAAGGCTGACATCGAATACATTGTCTCCGAACGTTCCAAAATATATTTCGCAACAACAGGGATATCTTCCTCTTTCATTCCAAAATTTTTAAGATCAGAGGGTATTTCTAGGTCTTCTAACAGATCAAAAGTCTTTCTGATAGTCAACTCAGCTGACCTCGCTTCTGACATTTTATTGGTTTCAATCCCCATTAACTCTGCCATTATCGCAAGCTTCTTTTGACCGTAGGCACTTGATAGGTTGAACCAGAAAACATAGGGAAGTAATACTCCACAAGCAGCACCATGAGGCATGGAATATTTTGGTGAAATCCCCTCCGATGCGGCGTGACCAAGAGTGGCAGGTCCAGCTACTCCAGGGAAGCTGATAACCACACCCCCAAGCATAGCGGCCATAGCCATATTCCATCTTGCCTCAAGATCTTCGCCTTCTTGATAAGCAGTTCTTAAGTTCTCAAAAACAAGCTTCACACCTTGAAGAGCTAACGCATCAGAAAGGGGATTTGCTTGCTTTGAAATGACTCCTTCAGCACAGTGACTCAAAGCATCCATTCCAGTGCTCGCTGTCGTTTTTGGAGGTAATCCAATTGTTAAGGCGGGATCAACGATTACTGCCTCAGCCCGTACCTTATCCCCTGTCACCCATGTTTTCGCAGATCCAATATAACCTTCAGCCGTAGTAACAACAGCTGTATTTGAAGCCTCGCTCCCAGTACCAGAGGTTGTTGGAAGAAGCAACTTGGGTTTTGAATGTGTCAAGAGTTTATTGCTAGGAGCAAGGTAATCTTGAAAATGGTCACTGGTTCCACCGAAACAGGCTGCGATTTTTGCCCTGTCTAAACTGCTACCTCCGCCTACTCCTACAACTATTCCAAAATCTTTTTTTGAAGCTTCGTTAATAACTTTTTTGACTTGTTTAATTGATGGCTCTGCAACTTCAGTTGCGTAAACCTCAACGGTAAAATTATTTAATTCAAGTGAATTTAGCACTTGGTCTACTAAACCTGATTCTACCAAAAACTTGTCGGTAATAACAATGGCATCACGGTTTAAAGAAATTTGCGTTGCCATCTCTCCGCATTTTTCCGTTGCATCAAAGCCAAAAAGAACATTGGGCGGCATTCTAAATTCACATATTCGGCTCAACCAATGTTTAGAGAAGATTTCTTTCATTATTCGCAACTCCTTAAAAAAGGGATAAGAAATAAAACATTCGTTTGACTAAAACATTTCTTATCGGCTATGAAGAATCAGTGCAGATAGCTGACAAACAAATTTAAACTACCACGCTCTTCTACAAGATTTAAAGAGACTTTTGCATTTTTACAATAAAACGAATATACAAAGGCACGAGACCTAACAAATCTCAGCAATCTTCCCAAGATTGCACAACTTAAGAAAGAGTTAAAAAATTTAACGAAACTAGGTTTTTAAAATGACAAGCAATAGGTATATTTAATTTAAATTACCCAACATGCCATCTAATAATTTTCATTAACAACTTGTCATATTCCATCCTAACATGAATCTGGAATAATCTACCGATAAGCCAATATTTTTACTTTAATTGAGTTTTGCTTTTGCGGCATCCTTCCTGATTTGATCCTTCTGTATCTCTCCTCTTCAAGTATTTCTTATTAAAGAATCAATTTTTAGTATCAACATCGCACTTGGCCTAAAACCAATAAGGTTTATCCCACAGCCTAAGCTCTTGTCCGATTCCTTTTCTACGAGCATTACAAAAAACCTGGTAAGCCCAGCCTATATCTTCTACAGGCATTCCTCCTGTTACGAAAATAATACGATCTTTTCCATTTTCTCGACCCGTAACGTCTCCTGAAGCAATATCACCCAGATTAAGGATATCTTCATTATGTAATTCCCCATCAAGGACCATTTTTAGAAGCGGAGCGGAAGGTGCCCAATCGAAAATACTTTTAACCCCTTTTGGATGCTCTTCTGCTTCAGTCAACCAAGCTTGGTGCATTTCCCAATTGTCAACAACAATCCTGTTTCTTCGGTATACTTGGTCATGCAACTCCGCCGTTCCAGTGAGAGTCATAAGAGAGCCTTCTTTTAGCCATTCTGATTTAATGGAAGCTTTGGCTGCCCCTGATGTGGCAACACTTATAATATCTGCTTCAATGATGCTTTCTACCAAAGACCCCACAGAAACAACCTCAATATTCAATAGAGAAGACATCTCTTTAGCGTATGAATCCATTTTTGTTTTGTTTAGATCAAAAACAAAAACCTTTTTTAAAGTTGGGACAGCCTGCCAAATGGCCATTAGGCAGGTTCGACTAATAACACCAGCACCCACACAACCACAAACCTCAGCTCCGGTGCGGGCTAGATACTTAGCCGCAACTCCTGAAACTGCCCCGGTGCGCATTGCACTGATAAGGTTGCCTGATAAAACAGCAAGAGGTTCAGCTGTCTCAACATCGTTGAGCATCACGGTCAGGATTGACCGCGGTAACCCCCTCTGCGGGTTATCTACATTTGATCCGTACCACTTTTCCCCACAAACTTGGAAACGACCACCTAAGTAAGCAATCATGGCCATAAAACGACGATCTGGCCCTTGAATCGGCATATTGGGGAAACGCTTTTCCTCAGGGAACCATATCATCATTCCATGCTCGTTTCCCCGAGGTCCTCCCATAAGATAGTCTCCTTTACCTAAAAGGCAGAAGACCTCATCAATCACTTCTAGACATTGTTTCATATCTAAAACACCCGCCTCAATCATATCTGTCTCAGACAGGTAAAGAAAATTTACTGATTTTCCTTCCACAAAAATCTTCCTTTCTTCTTAAATTTAATGGAAACTCGTTACTTCTTCAATTACTGATGCAACTGACAAAACTAACTTTTCTTTACCGTGGTCTCCTATAATTTGTGCTCCAAAGGGTAAATTTCTACTATTTCTCCCGCAGGGGATACTTATTGCAGGATTCCCTGTAACACAAAAAAAAGAAGTAAAAAGCGTTAACGCATTCCCGATTCCAACTTCCTTTGATCCCAAGAAAATGCTTGAAGCATCTATCCTTGGGGCAACGCAGGGCGTGGTAGGAGTTAAAAGGCAGTCGACCTCTTTAAAAACCTTTTTCATTTGTTCTCGATACATATTCTTAATCCGCCTTGCCCTAACATAATCCTCCGCCAAGAAAAACTGAGCCATGGTCAGGCCATTTCTTATGTCACTCCCATACTTATTCCATTGATGGAAATAACGCGAATGATAGCTAAGACCTTCAACTAATTGCAAGATAAGAGATACTGTTCTTGAAAAACGAAGATCTGGAAAGGTAATGGACTTAATAATGGCTCCTTTGTCCCGAAGCACATGTTGAAGCTCTTCCATTTTTTGAGCGATAGAGGGTTCCAACCCCTCGAAAAAGAAGGAAGATGGAATTCCAATCCGTAAACCAGCAAAGGAATAGGAAACTTTTGCTTCATTTGCTAATGTGTTAATCAAGGAGGACAAAACGATTTTTGAATCATTAACCGTTCTCGTTAATATCCCGACATGATCCAATGACCAACAATACGGAATGACTCCCTCACACGAAAGGGTTCCGTAGGTGGGCTTTAAACCAACTATTCCACAAAGAGATGCAGGAACTCTAGTAGAGCCCCCTGTATCAGTTCCAAGAGAGAAAAAACTTAAACCGAGAGCAACAGAGGCTGCGGATCCACTACTACTGCCCCCTGCAAGGTAATTATTGTTAAAAGGATTCGCCACAGTTCCAAAATGAGGGTTGATACCTGTAATACCATATGCAAATTCGTGTTGGTTGGTTTTCCCCAGTAAAATTGAACCTCTCTCTTTAAGTTTTTGAATTAAAAAAGCATCTTTATGAGGGATATAATCCCCCAACACTTTTGATCCTCCAGTAGTTTTAATCCCTGCTGTTTCAAACATATCCTTGCAACAAAAAGGAATTCCATGCAAAGGGCCACGATAATATCCTTTCCCAATCTCTATTTCAGCTTGGTAAGCTTCCTCCAACGCATTTTTTTCACATACAGTTATGTAAATTTTGCTATTCTCATTACAATCCTTTATTCTTTGCAAGGAGTCCTCGACTAGCTCGACGGGAGAAATGTCACCATTTTTAATTTTGGGGTATACTTCCTCAATTGTTTTTTCCATTCCTGTCCTCCTATTCTTTAAAAGGGGTCTATGTTGAAAAGGTCGATTTTACGGATCTCTTTAATTTCTTCCAATATTTCTTGAAAACTAGGAACGACTCCGTGACCTTGTTCTAATAAATTATTAATTCCCTCGTTAAGAACAGAAAAGGAGGGTAGCTCTTTTATCATGTTATTAAGAGTTTCTTCTGACAAAGGCCGCATCCATTTCACCTTCTCTTCTTATAAAACCTGCAGAGATTTATCCATTTCAGTAAGATATTCAAAGCCATCTTTAACAACTACAATTGAGTCGCCTACGCGGCCTGCTACTCCACAATCAAGTGAAACAGCCCCATCCACTGCAAAAGTCATCCCCTCTTCTAGGATAGTGTCATCATCAATTCTAAGCTCAGGTTTTTCCAGTCCTGAGTAACCAACAGATCTTCCAGTTCGATAACAGATCCCATATCCCTGTTCTGCATAATAATTGGACGCAGCTTTATGTACATCTGAGGCCTTGACTCCTGGACGAATCATTTCAAGAGCTCTCTTTTGCCCTTCTATCGCCTGATAATAAACTTGTGCTTCTTGGTCAGTGTATCCACCAACAAAATACTGTCTGTCAAAACCCAAATGGAATCCTTTGAAATAAGCCAACTTACAGAAACACATGTAAATGGATTCGTTTTGTTTAATTTTTCTTGTTGATGCCCTTTTGTGAACCATATGCATATAAGGTCCAGTTTGGAGAATTATTAATTCATGGATAAGAGGAGAGAACATGCTGTTAAAAACGCTGTCTTCCTTTGAAAGGAACTCAGCTGCTTTTCGGGTTCCTCCTTCGTTTACAGCTAACGCCACTTCAAATTCTGGCACTCCAACCCCGATTGCCTTCCTTCCAGCTTCACACATGGCGACCGCAACTTCCCCGGCTTGTTTCATAATTGATATCTCTTTGGGAGTTTTTATCATTCGCTGTCGGGATAGCAATGGAAAGATGTCTTTTTTGACCGCGCTAGGGAAATTATCCTGAAGGAAATTCAACATCACTGCATGGGTTTTATCATTCTCTAATCCATAAACAATTTCTTTTGTTCCTAAAACCTGACTGATGTAATCTCTCCACTCGCCTTTTTCGCCATCGTTCCAAGGGAATATTCTTTTAACCCAAGTCATTGCACGGACCATATTTCCCTCACATGAAGGTGTAATAATACTGCAATCATCATCTTTAGGAACAATTAGAATCATTGGTCGTCCATAATCCATTCCGGAATCATCGTGCACTCCAGAAAAATAAAATATGCTATCTTTATCTGTCAAAATCGCTACATCCACATTGTGTTCGCCTAACATAACCTGTAGTTCTTTTGTTCTTTTCTCCATAAGATTAAGCATTAAAAGGACCTCCTTTATGATCTTTTACTACCTATTTACCTGAAGTGTAAAACCTCTTGGTCTTTAATTAATTGATAATATTTCTATTTTTAATAATTTTCTAGTGTCCTCTATAAAGTGTTGGCAAAAAAAGACTTAATTGGGGAACAAAAGTAACAACGAATACTAATGGAAGATGCCCAAGAAGGAGAAACTTCATTGCTGGTTTGAAATAGGCTTGAAGAGGTATTTTTGTCACACCTCCCGCCATGTACAATAAAGGCGCACAGGGAGGAGTAATATTTCCTAAACCTAAATTGGTGCCAACAATTGCTGCAAAATGCAACGGATTAACACCAATTTTTTGTACAACTGGCATTAAAATAATGGCCGCCAGAACACCACCAGAAATGTCGTCTATTACCATTCCCATTGCAAATAAAATAAAATTAATTATTATCAATAAAATAATTTTGTTTTCCGAAATTCCCAGAAGCATTTCTGCGAATTGATTAGGAATTCTCGCTAATATCATGCCTCTACTCATAACAAAAAGGAAAAATAAAACAATTACTACTGAACCAGAAAGTTTTGAAGAATCGTAAACAGCTTCATAGAATTTTTCCCAACTCAAATCTTTGTAAATGAAACGACCAACAAACAAGGCGTATACAAATGCAACTGCCCCTGCCTCAGTTGGTGAAAAAATACCTCCATAAATACCGCCCAAAACAATTAATGGCATAATAAGCGCCCATATCGCTTTTTTCCCAGTGCTAAGTATTTCTCTGTAAACATCTCTTGCAGGCATTGGAGGATTTACTTTAATTCTTATATCATTTCTTAAGAAAAGAAGATTCAGCAAGGAATAAACGGCGGCTAGGAGAATACCCGGAATCATGGTCGATAAAAAACATTCTGCAACAGATTGTCTTGCTGCAATAGCAAAAACCACCATGGGTATGCTTGGAGGTATCATTAAGGCTAATACTGATGAGACTGCGATCAAAGCTGTAACATAAGAACTTTCGTATCCTTCTTCTAACATTCGAGGAGCAATAACCTTCCCAATTGCAGCTATCGCTGCAGCAGCACTTCCAGAAATCGCGCCAAATAATGCACAAGCGACAACAGTGACTACACCTAACCCCCCCCTTCTTCTACCAACAAAAGCATTAACAAAATCCAGAAGCCTTTCCGATATACCACATGCTCCCATCATCGTTCCGGCTAACACAAACAAGGGCAAGGCAAGGAGAGAAAACGCGCTGATTTGAAAAAATCCTTGACTTGCATGGTAAGAAATATCACCTCCACCGGCTAAACCATAAAAAATGGCTCCCATCCCAAAAGCAAAACCAACGGGGATTTCCAAAATAATTAATATTAAAACCAAAAAAACAGTAATTAAGAACAATTCCATTATGATTCATCCCCTCATTGTTCCTTGCCTGAGACAAAAAGGTTAAAAGTCTCAAGCAAAATTTGTAGAAAGAAATAAAAACCACTAAGACCGAATCCCGCAATAAGGCTTACGTCCCAAAAATATCTCGGTATTCTCATGTAAGAGCTCAAACGGCCGAGATTTATATTAAAAGCAAGCATCCTGCAGGCAAAATAACTAATTATACAGGTGGTAACAAAACAAATAATTGATCCGAATAACCTAACTACATTAATAGCAACGGCGTTTTTGCATACAATTGTTACTATCCCGCCACCAATATGGCTTCGTTCTCTTGTCGTTAATGCAACTGCCAAAAAATAAACCCAAACAGCAAAAAGAGGAGCCATTTCTTCAATTCCCAAAAAGGGAAGTTGAACCACATACCGAAGGAGTACTTGAAAAGCCATTAATAGAGCTAACGCAACCATTGAAACAACCATGACTATTTCGATAATCTTTACTGGGATTGTTTCCAATTGATAAATTTTCTCAAATTTGGCATAGGGGGCTTTCTTTCTGCTTTGTATAGTTGGAATTGGCGTAATCAAAGGTGGAATTTTTCTGTCCATTGGTCTAACGGCCTCCAGATAACTTGATTATGGCTTCTGGAGATTACCCAAGAACTCCTCAGTAATCTCCAGAGAAGCCTATCTCAAAGAGTCAACTGGTTATGTATCTATTTACAATAAGAATATTTTTAAAATTATTTAGTTTCTTCAGCCTCGGCAACAATCTTTTTAATTTTATCCATCATTTCTTTCCCCGCTATTTCTTCAAAAAGTGGCCATTCTGCATCTCGAACAATTTGTTTATACTTTTCTTGTTGTTCCTGTGAAAGGGTAATAACATCCATGTTTCGGTCTCTGCACTCTTGAAGTTTCTCTTCTTCCTCTGTCTCTATGTTGATCCAAGCCCATTCCACAGCCATTTTTCCAGCTTCCCAAATCCATTTTTGTTCTTGTTCAGAAAGCTTTTCAAACCATAATTTGCTTACCACAAAGAAAACATGATCCAAATGTTCCTTGGTGTATACAAATGTCCCTAATACATCTGAAAAAGGAGTAATATCACCAGCGGGACCATAAGCTCTACCATCCACGGCGCCGGTTTGTAAGGCCGTGTGCAACTCTGAGAAAGCCATAATTACTGGGGAGAAACCTAAGGCTTTGTAGCGTTCCACTCCCATAACAAATTGAGGAATTCGCATCTTAAATCCTCTCGCATCCTCGGGGAAATTCATTGGAACTGTCAATCCCCTTCTTACCGTGAATCCTGCAAATCCGTTTGGAATAGTTCCTATCATTAGAAGATTAAGATCTATCAGGATATCCCGGTAAACATCAATCAATACTCCTTCGGGTCCAAAAATGGCTCTGGCGGTCTCCCAGTTATCCGCGACGAAACCAAGAATAGAAAGATCCAAACGAGGGTCTAGTTCTGAAAAATTCCAAACCATCGTCATGGGAATTATTCCTTGAATAGCTTGGTCAAATTGAGTCGTCCAATCCCCTAAGTCTCCCCCGGGATGATAAAGAACCTTCATTGAATCGTTAGAAAGGGCGCTGATTTGTTTAATAAACACTTCCGAAACATCGTGGAAGAAATGATCTAAAGGCATAATATGAGATAGAACGAACTCTTTTTCGTTAGCATGAGCAATGTTGAACCATTGACTTGCAAACAGAAGCGACAGACAAACAAAAAGAAATGCAAAGAGTTTCTTTTTCTTCATTCCAATCCACCTCCAGTTTTTTCTTTAAACTTTCCTAACTTCTACAAAAACCATCCAACATCGCTTCTAATTAAACTTGCTTAGTTTCATCATGTCAATTAGGCTTAATATTACCTTATCTAGCATAACGAAATAAACCATTTTTTTAAAAGTTTATTTTTAATTTTGATTGCTTAATTGATTTAATTCCTTTTTGAGCATCTTCCGAACATAAGAACTCATGGCCCAAAAAAGAGATCCTTTTTTAACTTCAACTGATTTTTTGGACAGCTAAGTAGCAAACAGAACTTGACCAACTACGATCAGGTAACAGAGTTATTCTCCTTTTTCGTCTCGTTAAACGGGATATCAATTTTTGGAAATATTGAGGTTGGGAAGCCGGAAGGAGGAAATGAACCCAAATTTCTTTTGAGTTTACTAATTTGTTGCAAATAGCTTGTTATAAACAATATTCTTTTCTCTTTGCGGAAAATGTTTTCGAAGAATGGAAAGAAGGATAATTTATTATCATTTTTGATGTCACAAATTACATGTCGATTTTAAGGTGATTGCACCCTATTTGGCACAGGTGCCAGGATGGCGCCATGGACTCCAAAGCCTATGAACACTTGATCCGTACCGAGTCTGCAGCCAGGAAATTCATGTTGGGCTTTTGCTGGAAAAACCAACAAAGATTTTGTCCTAAATGCAGACAAAGAAAACTTTACAGGCTTACTGACGGTAGACGTCG
>Ga0116159_1003910_pt1 | contig 12984 bp, 16 predicted proteins | sample AD_JPNAS1_MetaG_FD_89878 | JGI IMG/M metagenome (GOLD analysis project Ga0116159, IMG submission 89878) | Active sludge microbial communities of municipal wastewater-treating anaerobic digesters from Japan - AD_JPNAS1_MetaG | ecosystem: Engineered > Bioreactor > Anaerobic > Digestate | place...
AGAAAAAGACCTGACATTCATTTTTGAGAAATCTTTGAATGATACACAACACATTCTTGATATTTCAAATCCTAAAATCAAAGAACTTGAATCAAAGATTGAAGAACTTCAGGAACAACTTGAAAAGAAAGAAGATATTGAAGAAGAAATTGAAATTCTATCAGACTTCAAACCTATACCGATTGACAATCAATATTCTTTCAATGATAAAGTCTCAAAAAGCATTGTGAAGATGACAAACAACAGGATTGCGGAGATAACAAAGCAAGGAGCAACCAAAAAGACAAAAAATGAAGTGATGAAAGTTTTAATTCAGAACGATTCACTTCAAACAAATGAACAAGTGATTGATGACTTTGAGGAACTAACATTCGAAACAATCTATTCACTACTAAAAAAGAATGACAAATTCGATATTCAAATGATAAAAGACCAACTCACACAACAAAAAGGGAATAGGCACAAATCTGAAATTGATGACCTTATTGAAAAAGCAATTCAGAAGGGAAGAACAACTTTGTTTCAAGTTGAAATTCCTGAAACCTTAAAAGATACAATCAAGGGAGACTTTGACAGAATAGGAATCAAAGAACCATTCCTTCCCTTGCGTGAATATTATGTTATAAAGGGAGGACAAAAGAAATCAGTCTTTGAACCTACTTCAAAATCAATCTACTTTGATTATGTTGAGGCAAAGAATCAACTAATCACAAAGGAAAACAAAATGCTTCAATTCAAAGGATTCCAAAAGAACAAAACAAATCTACTACTTATCAAAAGAATATCTGACAGAGTCCAAGATATGAAATACCAACAAAAAAGCAACAAAGGGCATTCATACATTGACAAAATCAAACTTGAATCCTTATTCGAAAGAATAGACTTCAACGAAGATTCAATTCAAGAGAAATCAGTCCAAGCAAACAAGAAAAGGGCAATTGATATTGTCGAGAAGATACTGAAACAATATCAGAAAGAAAAAATCATCAAATCTTTTTCAATTCAAGATGATATTACAATCACACTTTTTCAATATCAAGAAAAATAATTCTACTAAACTTCACACCTAAAAGGAGGCGTGAAAAGTTGTAGAAGTAGGCGTGAAAAGTTGTATCTTGAGGCGTGAAAAGTTGTCGATTCAGGCGTGAAAAGTTGTAGACAAAACACCCTTTTTCCCCTTATAGAATAAGGGATTGCGTTTCCGATATAATATATATAATAAATATAACTTATATGAGAAAAGGAAGACTTATTGAAAAAGTCTTCTTTTCCTTTTACAATGAGAGTGTGAATCTGACAAGGAATATCTGAAAGCATTTTCACACCGAGACACCGCCGAGAACTCCGAGACATAAAAAAAGAGGGACAACCTAGACACCGAGTTTTTTCCCACTATAAAAAAAAAGAAAGTTTTTGTTTTCGGCACTATTAAAAAAGGAGATTGATTCATCTTGCTTGTGAACTTGAAATCCGACTTTTCCGACTCCCTAAAAAAAGAGAAACATTTTTCCGATTTTACAGACCAAAAAAAAGGAAGAAAATCAATGACAACTTATTTCTATAAATTATCATTGAAGCAAAAAAATGATAAAAAATGATATTTCCTGAAATAGAAAAAATGAAACAATAATTTTCAAGAGGAGGCACAAGAAATGATTTTCAATAGAATCAAATATCTATATCAGAAAAAAAACAGATACCTTCAGGCATACTTGCAAGACTTAATTTCAACCGAGACAGGATTCCCACCTTATGAAATCAAATTGAACAAAGTTGCAAAGATTGATGATTCAGAAGCATTCAATTTCTTTGATTTTAATTATCAGGGACTACACTATGAATTGAAAAACAAAGTCTTGAGGATTGTCAATGACTATGAATAAAACAAAAAAGCAACCTCAATGAATGAAGTTGCAATCTATAAAAACCGATAAATGAACGGAAATCGGACAACCAAGTGTCAAGAAGGAGGCACACCAATTCCCAAGACAAGAATTGATTCCTTCAAGACAAACTAATTATATCATAAAAAAAGAAAGAGAGGCACACTTTATGAATATAAATTTTGAAAATATACCAAGACAAATGAAAGAAGAAGGCAAATTCTGTCTTCACGAAAACAAAATCCCTAAAAAAAGGAGATATTCGAAACTATACAATGCAAGTCCAAACAATAAGAATGACTTTTCTTCTTATGATTCAATTATGAAGGACTATAATTCAATAAAATCAGATAAAATAGGCGTAGGAATAGGAATCTTTGATTCACTTTGTGGAATTGACCTTGACCATTGTTTCAAGGAAGGAAAACTTTCTCAAGTTGCAATTGATATTCTAAAAAGAATGAAATCTTATACAGAGAAATCACTTTCAGGAGAAGGATTGCACATTTTCTTCAAGATGAAACCTGAAGACCAAATTGAAATCAATCAAATGACACACTATATCAAAATGAATGAAAAACAACTTCAAGAAAACGGATTCAAAGACACAGGAGGACTTGAACTATATCAAGGAACAAAAGACAACAGATACTTGACTTTGACAGGGAATAAATACTTGAAAATTGATGAAATAAGAGAAATATCAAGAGAAGAACTACAAGAAATCATTGAAACATATATGAAAAGACCTGAAAACACTTTCCAACCTACAAATCAAACTTCAATCACTTATGATGAAGGAATGAAATCAGATGAACAATTCTTCAAGATAGGACTTGAAAAAGATGACAAATTGATTCAACTATGGAATGAAACACCTTCAGGAAGTGGAGGGAATGAATCAGAAACCGACCAAGCATTGATGAACAAAATTGCATTTTGGACAAATAAAAATGAAACACTTATGAAATTATATTTTGAACAAAGTCCTTATTTTCAGAGAAAAGATGACTACCACCAAAAGAAATGGAATACAAGAGAAGACTATCAACAAAGCACTATTTCAAAGGCAATTGCAAGCACAAATGAAACCGCAAGAAGTAAAAACATTGATTTTGTGAACAATATGAAAGAAAGAGAACTTCAAAACAATCAACCTGAAGTCCTTATTGCAAAACAACCTGAAGAACCGAAGATTGACCTTGATTCACTTTCGACAGGAAAAAGGATTGACCGATTCTTTGAAATAATAGAAAAACAAACCTTCAAGAGTATTCCGACAGGATTCAAGACTTTTGATGAAAAAACAAACGGAGGATTCTTGAATCAATCATTGATAACTTTAGGAGGAGGAACTTCAACAGGAAAGACAACCTTTGCAATCAATCTTGCACTTAACTTTGCAAAGTCGAGACCTGTCTTGTATTATTCTTTGGAAATGGGAGAAGAAATGATTCAAGCAAAAATCTTCTCAAATCTTTCCTATACAGGAGGAGGAATGACTATTCCTTCAGATAACTTCTTGAAATGTTATGATAAAAACATTATGACTGAATACCAACAATCAAAAGTCAGGGAAGAACTAGCGAAACACGAAGAATTGAATCAACTTTTCATCAGATACCCTCAAGAATGCAACATTGACTATATTTTGAAAGAAGTCAAACTTTTCAATGATGAACTTGAAAAACAAGGAAAAGAAAAGGCAATCTTGTTTGTTGATTATCTTCAATATTTACAAGGAAATCCGAGAGAAGATTCTCAAACCTTAATCAAGAGAATACAAAGGGAATTGAAGAAATATACCATTGAAAATGATTCACTTGTGATTCTACTGATTGCAAATTCAAGAGAAGCGGACACAGAAGGAAAGAAGTCTTCTATTTCAGGAGGAAGGGACTCATCTGACATTGAATATTCTTCAGAATACAATCTTCAATTGAACTTTACTGAATGGGAAAGAGGAGAAAGAGAACACTACACTTCAAGAACTGAATTGAAAAGACAAAATCCAAGAAGAATGACAATCACTATTCACAAAAACAGAATGGGAATGACAGGAGAAATGATTGACTTCACTTTCAATCCTGTTTCAAATACATTCAAAGAAGTGAATCAAGAAGAAAAAAACAACTATTATTCTTCAACAGACAGATTCTAATTATACAGAAGGAGAAATCCTTCTTTTTTTATTCAAAAATTGCACTATATAATGCAAATATCAGAACAAAACTATCTTCCTTGACTATTTATACCCTGAAGGACTTATTGTTTGAAAGAAACCACTACAAAGCACCCTACAAAGAAAGAATTGAACTACCCTACTTCATCATTATTTTGTGAAGATTTCAAAGATTTTCAATTTTATCTAAAATATCAAAGATAAATCAGATAAACCAAGTAAAAGATAAATCAAAGATAAATGATACAAAGTTGATAAATCTGATAAATTATGATATAATATTCTTGAGAAATAAAGGGAAGTAAACCCCTGAAACAACTCAAAAAAATTCAATCTATAAATGAACGGAGAGAGGAGGAGAAATCTATCAAATGAACAAATGGGAATCGATTTCACTTGATGAAAAAGAGTCAATCATCAATTTTGACTACTTTGAAGGGATTGTGAATGTATATACAACAAACCAATCAACAGGAAACAGAATCAAAAAGAAAATAGGAGAACCATTCAAAACAGGATTGAACGAAGGAAAAATCTTTTCAATGGAATGGAAAATCCCATTCAATGACAGGGAGAAAATCAGAAAAGGACTTTCGATTGTGAACTTTATCACAACGCACCAATCAAACAGAGTGGAGGAGAGATTGACAAATAAAGAAGGAGGCATTGAAACCAAATGAAAACAAGAAAAAATGATTCAAAGTATTCTATTTCACTATACAATGACAAGTTGAAACAACTAATCATTGCAATATCAAAAAAGAAAAACACTACTACAACAAAATACATTGAAGAAGCACTTCAGATTCAAGTTGAAAAGGACAAGAACCTACTTGAAAAAGAAGAACTTTTCAGAATTGTGATGAAATAAAAGGAAGGAGGCAACCAATATGACAAGAACTAAAAAGATTGAAGACATAAAAGGCAATCAAATTTCTCAAAATGAAGAAGGAATCCTTGTGAATGAAGAAACAGGAAATTCTCTTGCGTGGGACATTCTTCAACTTATGGGAAAAACTACAAGAAGAATGATTGTTGCAAATATTATTGAAGGAATTGTGATTTTGATTTTAGTTGCAATTTTATTCTTTAAAATATAAAAGAAGGAGGGAAAGACAATGACTGAAGAAGCAATCAGACAAAGAAGGGCATATCAAAGAAGATACAGGGCATTGAATAGAAAAAAGATTTCAGAATATAACAAGAAATATTTTGAAGAAAACAAGGAAAGATTGAAAGAAGTCCGCCAAAAGTGGAGAGAAGAAAACAGGGACAAAGTCAATGAATATCACAGAGAATGGAGAAAAGAGAACAAAGACAAAGTCAAAAAATACAATCAAAACTTTTGGAACAAAAAGGCAATCGAGTTTTCAGAGTGGGAGAAGTCGAAACAAAATGATGAAAGAAACTCTTGAAAAGATACTGAAAGAACACTACTACAAAACAAGTCTTTGCAAAGTCTTTCCTACTTATGAAGATTTTATTGAACAATGGATTGTCAAAAGGGACAAGAAAGCAATTCAGATTGTGAAAGAGATTGCGGAAAAGGAGATTCCAAAAATATGAATAGACCTACAAGAAAACAGATGAAAGAAATCAAGAAAATGGGATTCAATTCAGTTGAGGAACTACAAGAAGCACTCAAAAAAGAAATAGCAAATCAAAGGAAACAATTGAGGAATCAGGAGAATGACAAGTTTTTGTCTGATAATGAAGAAGAAGACTTCAACTTTGACTTTTTAGAGGACTTTGAACTTGACCTTCCTGACCTTGACTTTGATTTTGACTTTTTAGATGAAGAATGAAGGGAGGATTCCAAATGATAGAAAAACAAATCAAATCTTTTTCGAAAGATACACAAAAGAAAGCGGAAGCAATCGGATTCAACTATCTTGAACAAAAGTATTCAGGACAAACAATCACAGAAGAAACGATTGAAAATGAATATCAAGAAGGCATTGAATCAGGAGCAATTGACTACTATTCCGAGAATATAGAAAAGCAAGAAACACCTGAAGAAGTCGAGACAGAAGAAGAATATTCTGAAGAACAAATCCAAGAAGCAATGAAACAAATTGATGAAGACACAATCCTTCAACTTTGTGAGAATAGAGGAATCGGAGAACCTACCGAAGAAGATATTCAAGATATTAAAAGAATGATTGCAATTACTAATCTTAAAAATGGAGAGTCAGAACAATGGTATTCTTTGACTGAAGATGATATTTTCGACCTACTAGCAAATGAAGGATTCTACATTGATTCAGACAATTACAAACTGAAAAGAAGTATTCAAAAGATAATGTTTCAACTATGGGAGAACCAACACAAACCATTGACAAATGAATCCTTGAACGATTATTCAATCAAAAGGGAAGGACTACCATTCAAGAAATATTTATTTTGTGAAGAATATATGAAGTCAGGCAATATCACAAAAACTTGTGAATCACTTTGCATAGGAAGAACAACAGGGCAAAGATACTTGAATGATGAAGAAGTCAAAAAGTATATTCAGGAGAGAAGGGAACAAATGAAATCCGAAAATGAAACAAGAATGAAAGAAGGATTTCACAAGTGTTTCAATAAACTTCTTGAAATAACTGAAGAATCAGGACACCAAGATTCAGACAGAATCAAGGCAATTGATACTTTCTTGAAGCATTATTCAAATGTTATGAATCCAACTGACAAAGGAAACTTTGATGAATAAATACAGAAACAAGAAAACAACTATCAATGGAATCACTTTTGATTCAAGACTTGAAGGGAAAAGATACAAGGAACTGAAACTTCTTGAAAGAGCAAATCTGATTGAAGAATTGACCTTGCAACCTTCCTTTGAATTGCAACCCTCATTCAAAAAGAATGGAAAAACTATTCGAGCAATAACCTACAAAGCGGATTTTTCCTACATAGACAAAGAAAAGAATTGTCTCATTGTGGAAGATACAAAGGGAATGAAGACAAGGGACTACTTAATCAAGAAGAAGTTGTTTGAATACAAATTCCCTGACTTAACAATCCGAGAAATAACAAAATAAAAGAGAATCAATCACGATTCCTTTTTTATTGCTTAAAATTCACACAATAGGAGGCAATTTCCAACACTTTATCAATCAAAATGAATAAATATACTATAAAATCAAAAAGTGTCTAAAAAGGGCATTAAAACGCTTCTGAAGGCATATTGTGAAATTGATTATTCCGACACTATAAAAAGAAAACTAAAATCCAAGAAATCCAATACTATAAAAAAAGAATATTGCGGATTTTCCGAACCCCTAAAAAGAAGATGAATATTTTTCTATTTTGGAGATTTTGGAGTCCTTAAAAAGAGAATATTTCCCCACGATAAAAAAAGCAAAATTGTTTCAATATGTTTCAAAGTGTTTCAGATATTTCAAATATAAATGAGATAAATCTGATAAATAAGTGAAAAAAAAGTGCAAAATATCTGATATAAAAATGACAGAATAATGACAAAAAAATGCAAATAATTGCATACAAAAAAGGAAATAAAAACGCAATAAAATGACATACAATACAACCTACAAGGAGAATTGCAATTCCTTGATAAATAAGGCATAAAACAAGGGATTCTACTTTCAGGAGAGTCAATTCTCTTAATAGGAGAGTGCTATTTTCGGACAAAATAAAGCAAAAAAAGTGCAATGAATTGTGATACTTTTATGACAAAATATTCATCAGATTGAAGCAATTTTCTACCTCATAAAAAAATGACCTTCAGAAACACACCTACATTGAACGAAAAGCACTTCCCTTGATGAATAAGACTTCCAAAAGAAAAAGTCCTTCAAATGACCTAAAAACAGGAAATTCAAGGGACTTTCTTTTTGTTTACACCTTTTATCACAATTTTATCAGATTTTTGAGATAACCACTTGACAATCAATAACAAATATTATAAAATCAAGATAGATAAAGACAAGAAAGGAGATGAAACAATGAAAAAGTTTTTGTCAGTCAAATGGGAAAATGTATTCATCATCTTGACTATACCGCTTCAAGTGATTCAAGTTTTAAATGCACACCAAGATTTCAAATTGATTGCAATTCTGACTTGTTTGACATTATATGAAGGACTAGCACTTGCAATTCATACAGGAAGAAAAGAAACACTTCAGGAAATCAAGGAAGGCACATTCGAACCACTTATTGATTTTGAAGAAATGTTTGAAGAACTACAAGGATTCATCAAAGTTATTTCACAAACAAAAAAGAAACTATTCTCAAAAACAAAGTCTATCAACCACAACAGACAAATGAATGTTTTTTCAAATAATTTCTAAAATAATTATACTATAAAACAACAAGAATGACAAGAGAAGGGAACAAAGTTTTCCCTAAAAGAAGGAGGCAATTCAAATGAATGAACTATCAATTGTGAACTTTCATTCAATCAATGCAATCCCACAAGACAGAGTTATTTTCAAGGAGGACTATTTTCAAGACTTCCTTGACTTTAACAAAGGGAGAAGCACAAGAACAAAAGAAAACTATCTGACTTGCTTGAAACCTTTTAGAGAATGGATTTTGAATGAACAAATCATCAATCCTACAAGAAAAGATTGTCAGAGATTCAGAGACTATCTTGATTCACTTCCACTTTGTGAAGGAACAAAACAACAATACTTCAGGGCAATGAAACACTTCTTCAAGTGGATTTCATCTGAAGGAATATACCCTGACATTGCAACAAACATTCAGGGATTCAAAGTCAATCTTGATATTTCAAAAAAGGATTCCTTCAAGGATTCAGAAGTTGAACAAATAATTGATTCAATAGATACTACAACAGAAAAAGGAAAAAGGGACAAAGCAATCATTCTTCTGATGATAACTTGCGGATTGAGAATCAACGAAGCAAGATTGATTGATATTCAAGATATTGAAGAAAGAGAAGGAAAAATGAAAGTCTATATTCAAGGCAAAGGACATTCTGAAAAAGATGACTACAAATTCATCACACCTGAAGTCTATCAAGCAATTGAGGAATATCTTGAAACAAGACCAAACGCAAAGAAAGAAGAACCACTATTCACAGGAACTTCAAACAATCAAAAGGGAACAAGAATCACAGAAACTTCTTTTTCAAGACTTGTGAAAGATATATTCAAGAAGGGAGGATTCAACTCAAAGAGATTGACCGCCCATTCCTTGAGACATACTTCTTCAACAATTCTTTATGAATCAGGAGCAAATCTTTATCAAGTGCAAATGCACTCAAGACATAAAAACCCTAAAACAACAGAAATCTATATTCACAGAGTAGAGAAGGACAAAGAAACTTCAGAACAAGACATTTTCAATCAAATATTTAATAAAAACGCTATAAAAAACAAAAGGGAAGTGATTGAGGAAGTCAATTCCTTGTCAGAAGAACAACTTCAAAAAGTTGCGTTATATATAGCAAATTTAAAAGAAGGAGGAAACACAAATGAACAATTCAAGGAAAATCAAATCCCACAAAATGCACCAATGGAAGATTTTATTTCTTGCGGAATGGGAGGTTATATTCACAAATCAAACAAATCAAAACTTGATGACTTTTTCAATCAAACTGAAAAGGAACTGAAGAAAGATTTTGTTTCAAGAATAACAATCGAGTCAATGATTGAATACGAACTCATCAATCACGAGTGTTTCTATACAGGAGAACCACTTTCAATTGTGGACTTGATTCAAAGTTATTATTCAGACAAACCAAGAGAAGAAATTGTGAACTTAATCAAATCAATCTATCATTCGAAAAATAAAGAAATGGAGGCGTAAAAGAATGAATGAAAGCAAAGAGAAAAGAGGAGTCGGAAAACCTTTGATTGACTTAAAAGAAAGAGTTGAAAGCATAAGACTTGAAGATGATTTCTACACAATCGAAGAACTAGCAAAGATTTTGAAAGTCCACCCTAACACAATCCGAAACAATATCAAGAAGGGCAAAATCAATGCTAAAAAATATGGAGAACAATGGAGAATCAGAAAGAGTGATATTTTATGATTGCAACAGGAAATCCTTCTTCAAGATATGAAGTTGCTACATATTACGAAGATTATTCAGAAAGCACCTATTTTGTGAGAATGAACGGAGCAAAGAAAAACTTTGATGAAAAGAAGGAAGATTTCAAACATAATAAATCAATCAAGAAAATCTTATTCAATGAAGTGATTCTGAAGAATAATGAAATCATAACAGAACCAATTGAAAAGATAGAAAGAGAGGATTCTGAATGATAAAAGAAGGAGAAATCAAAAAAGAATATCTTCAACTATTAAGAAAGATGAAGAAACAATTCAAGGCAACAGATGATTGCAAAGAAAAATCACAATTCATTCTTGCAATTGATAACTATATCAAAACAATCAAGAGTGATGAAATATCAGACAATGACCTGATTGAATATTTAAAAAGGGAGATGATGAAATGAAAACAATCACAATTGCAAATCAAAAAGGCGGAGTCGGTAAAACAACAACCGCACAAAATCTTGCAATCGGACTTGCAAAAAAGAAATTCAAAGTCCTTGCAATTGATTGTGATTCACAAGAAAATCTTTCATTCAGTTGTGGGATTGTAAAACCTCAAAAATCTGTTTTCAATGTATTATTACAAGAACCAATTGAAGAATGTATCATTCACACAGAACAAGGGATTGACCTCATTCCAAGTGATGAAAGACTACTTCTTGCGGATTCTACATTCATTCAGGAAAATGACATTTTCAGATTGAAAGTCCAACTTCAAAGAGTGTCTGACAAATATGATTTTGTTATTATAGACACACCACCAACCTTGAACACAATCACAAAGAATTGTTTCATTGCTTCTGATTCAATTATAATTCCAATGCACACAGAGATTTTTTCAATGCAAGGATTGTCAAAATTGATAAATATTATAAATGAAGCACAAAACAAACAAAGAGAAAAGAACCTCAATGAAGTGAAGATTGAAGGAATACTTCTGACACAATTCAACGGAAGAACAATCTTGAATCGAGCATTGACAGGACAAATCGAAAAAATATCAAAACAAACAGGATTGAAAGTTTTCAAAACAACAATCAGGAATGGAATTGCTATTCGAGAAGCACAAAACAATCAATCAAATATCTTTGACTATGATTCAAGAAGCAAAGTTGCAAAAGACTATCAAGATTTTGTCAATGAGTTTTTAAAAGTAATGAAGAAATAAAATGATGAAAACAATATTTTCAAAAAGAATAAGAAGGGAAAGAAAGATGAAAGAAAAAGAAAAGATTGACTTATCAAATAGAGTCGGAGATATTTCAATGAATATTGAAAAAATCAAAGACTTGTCTGTTTTACTTTCCGAACACTTCAACGAAGAAAACATTGCACCAATCAGAAGAATGAGGAAAGAAGGCAAAGAATCAAGACTTGAACTTCTATCTTCTGAAGTGATGATTTTCAGAAGAAATTTTGAAGAATACGGCACACTATTGTTTGAAATTATAGAGAAACTACAAAAGACACAAAAAGATTGTGAAGATATTATGAAAGAAATATCACAATCAATAGGAAAAAAAGAAGGAGAGATGAAAGAAAATGACTAATAAGAAAGAAATCAAAGACAATACACTTGATATGACATTCACAAATGATTCAAGGAATATCAGAATCAACACACTACCTGAAGACCAATTGACAAAAGAGGAGAAGAAAACAAAGAAGAAACAAGAACAAGAGAAACCCTACCGCTTAATGTTTACAATTGAACCTTATCTTGTGGACTATTTCAAAGAAACAAAATTCTTGACACAAAAGGACTACAAAGATTTTGTGAATGGACTAATCAGACAAGACCTTGTCAAAAGAGTGGGAGCAAGTGAAGATTGCACAGATGAAGAACTATTCGAACAATGGGCAAAATACAAAGAGGAGATTCACAAATTATTCAATCAAAAGTTTTAAATGCTAAAATTCAGGGAAGGGAGGCAAAGAAATGACCAAGACAAAACCTATCAAGAAGAAAGAAGACAATTCAATGACTGATGATAAATTAAAGCAAGAGAATGCAAAATTCAATGATAAAATAAATAAACACAAAGAGATTTTCGAAGAAATGGAAAAAACCCTTGCACTTGCGGACAAAGTATTGAATGAAGAAAACAACAAAATGAGACAATTCAAAATCAATTCTTTTCTTGAAGATATTGAATCACTAAAAACAATGAACAAATCAAACTTCAGAAAGATGATGAATCTTGTCAAACAGATTGAACAAATAAATTCAGAAATTCAAGACTTATTGATGAATGAAAAGGACAAGGAAGAACTTGAAAAAACAGGGAAGATTGAAGCACATATCAAATGCACACTAAAAGAAGGGCAAAGAAAAACAATTGAAACCTTGAACGGAAAATTCATCACAGAGAAACTTCTTCTTGCTATTCCATATATGATTGAAGGAATAGAAGAAAACACATTGAAGTTTTTTAGAGAAGATTTTGACCTTTTATCTGAAAAAACCGAAACAAAAAAGAAGTTAATTGATACATATTATCAATATCAATCGAGAATCATTCTCACAAATCAACAAGTGGGAAAAGCACAAGACCTTTTCTTTGAAATGCTTCCAAAATATCAGAATGAAGGACTTGAAGCAATTGACCTCACAAATGAGAATGCTTTTGACATATTTTCTACTATACAAGACAAAATCAATCAGGCAACCATTGATGACAGGAAACTTTTTGAAATAGCAACCAAGATTGAAAGTGAATACAAGATTTCATTCAACTATAATGAAGAAGAAAAAGACCTGACATTCATTTTTGAGAAATCTTTGAATGATACACAACACATTCTTGATATTTCAAATCCTAAAATCAAAGAACTTGAATCAAAGATTGAAGAACTTCAGGAACAACTTGA
>Ga0116159_1003915_pt1 | contig 12960 bp, 9 predicted proteins | sample AD_JPNAS1_MetaG_FD_89878 | JGI IMG/M metagenome (GOLD analysis project Ga0116159, IMG submission 89878) | Active sludge microbial communities of municipal wastewater-treating anaerobic digesters from Japan - AD_JPNAS1_MetaG | ecosystem: Engineered > Bioreactor > Anaerobic > Digestate | place...
GCTATTGCTCACAATACAAACACGCACCCCAGCACAGCGCAGACCGGCAGGGGTGCGCGTAACGACGGTATTCCGGCGGGCTAGCTGAAACACCGTACGGTTTCCCAGCAAGCTAGGCTAGGCCCTGTTCGGCTCGACTTCGGCGACTGGGATCCTGTCGTGTCCGGAAGACGTAGGGCGCTGCAAGACGACGCGGGCACGGAATCCGACGGGGCTCCAATCCAACAGGGCTCCGATCTGACCGCGCTTGAATCCCACAAGGCTTCTGGAGACTGAGCATACAGCTCAGCGCTAATCGCCTCAGGTGCATGGATCGCTGGACCACGTGACAAAGGGAGTGGTAACGCCGTTTGCGCCTGCGATGCCGACTATCGTCATGAATACGCTCTGGGGCCCAACTACGTTGCTGCCCAGTCCCGTTCGGATTGCGGGGATGCCTAAAGGCACAGCGATGCTGCCGCCCGATAGCCCTTGGACGACCGGGTCAACACCCAGCGCCTGGTGAGCAGCGTAAGCAGCCTGAACCGCCAGGCCCCGTCGGGCGGCCTCAGGGCTAACGTAGCCTTCGAGCGGATAGGCGATGGCGCCCGTCTCCTCATCACCCAAGGAGATGAACGCCCCGACACTGTCGAACATGCGCACTAACGACTGAGTACTGATCGCGTCGGCGTCTGCCATGGTCCATACATGCGGGCTGCATACGAACGCTACGTCTACAACGGGGCGCACGCCCGACACTCTGAACGCTCGTATCACCAAGAGAAGAGCCGGAACGTCCCTGGCGCCGCACGCGACGACTACCGTATCACCCATTTTGGCGCCTTTCAGGGTTCCCAACACACTGCCTGCCTTGTCTACGCGGATATGCTCAAGCCCCGCGTCAAGAAGAAGGCTCTGGTAGAACAGGGCGTTCACTTCGGCGCCCGGCGCCGGCTCGGTATGCGCCAGAAACTGCAGCGCGCTCTGAACGGATTGGTCCGCTGCGAGCCGCTTGTAGGATGACTCGATCACGGGGGTCAGGGTATATGCGCCTTCCTGCGCCCGACCGACGGAAGAGCACGTAGTCGCCATGACTATGGCGAGCATCGCCCAGACAGCGGTTTTCCGATGAAGACTAGTGGCCAAAGTCACTCCTCCCAGCGCGTGAGATGAGGTCGCGTGCCCTATCAGAAAGGTGCCGGCCGCGCGGGTTGCCACGGGGCCGACACCTTAGGTTCAAGCCGCTACCTTAGTTATTTTACGAAACTCACTAGTCCGCGTGCTACAACCGGCTCGCCGGAATCAGTGAGGGCCCTCAGCCACACATCGGTGTAGCAGGCAACGCCCACGATCTTGGCCATTGCCGGGATGGAGAACTCCATAACGAGATCAGGCCGGCCATCGCCGTTGACGTCGGCGAGTCTCCCGTTGTCTGCAGGTACCCAGGTCCTCGGATTCCGGTAACCCGGTCCTACTGCCACATCTGCATAGTTGACCTTGCTGGCGTCGAATGTCTCAGAGCTCAGCAAGCTGGCGGTGAACACACCCTCGCTTGCTAGGCGAACCGCCTTGGCTTCGATGTGCAGATCAGCGGTGACGAGTTCGCGGGTGAGTTCCTTGGCGATAGCAGCAGCCTTAGTGGTCAGGCTGTTGGTGTACTGCGTGACGAACTCCTTGGCGGACTGCTCATCCACTGCGGCCAGACGTGTGACTATCGCGTCTACTGCAGGCTGCTCCGCGAAGATCTCATCTTGGAAATCCTTCCATACCTGCTGGACTCGGCCAATGGCCTTCCCATACTGCCCGTCTACTGCATTCTGCAGGTCCTGGAACACCCACCACGCCTTGGTGGAATCGTAGTCGTATAGCGCGCTGTGAGGCGCGAACTGAATGGAGTTTCCTACAACCGGCTCCATCCAGTTGTAGCCTTCGGGTACAGATGTCATCCCAAGGTACCAGGGGATATATGGGCCCGCGCAAGGCCGACCGTTGGTGCGCCAACATACCGCCTTAATCGGATCAGGTACCCCGTCGCGCAGCACAGTGACAGAGCTTTCCTGAGTCGAGCTCGTGCATATGACCCGCTCGTCAGTCCAGTGGGGCGATGTCTGGTATCCATTGGTCTTGTCGTACTCCGTGCCCTCGTAGTGGTTGCTCAGAACGTCCATGACATCCGCTACCGTCATCTTCTCGGCAGGCGTAACGGCGAACGGAAGAGGAGTCGTGCTCGGGGTAACGCCGGTTATGAGTTTCTGCCCGATCCACTGCCGGCTGTCATACCCTCGCTCCAACGTCTTTCCGGTAGGTGGAACATTATAGGCTGCTGCGAAATCAAAAGGTTTGCCGCTGGCCGGATCATACCACCCACGAGCTACGGCGTAGTCAATCAGATCCGGAGACGCGATGAAGTTCTCTTTGTCGTTGAGATCAACTTCGCGGATCACATAGCAGTTGGGGATGATGACTACCTGGTCGTCAGGCACTCTCTGCGCCACATAGTGCTTCCCGCGAACTATGTGCATAAGCCAGCCTTCCTTGGAGTCGCAGATCTGATAGGAACGTCCGCCGGCTGTGTAGCCGAACTCCTCGACCAGTCTTGCGGCAATCTCTACGCCCTCGCGTGCGGTCGTAGCGCGCTCAGCGACGATCCGGCGTATGTGGTAGCCGATTCCGCCATCCGTGATGCCGCCGTTGGCCACAAGCTTGTCGTAGCCGTCTTCCCTTGTGGAGCCGCAGTTATCGCTGGCCACTGCGACGCCCCACTCGTTGACGAAGTAGTCGCTGAAGGAAGCGCCGGGCGTTTGCGACCAGATGAATCCCCAGGTTACCGGCACTTGCGGAGTGGTTCCGCCGTTCTCAAACCGAATGACCTCGCCGGGTTCGTGTGTCATGCGGGGCACGACATACTGCGGCATGATGATCCGTCCGCCGTTGTCCTCGTTGTGGCCAAGGAGGACCGAGCCATCGGCCGAGGCCTTGCGGCCGACAACAACGCTTGTGCAGTCGGCGAAAGCCGGCGACGCAGCAACGGCCAGGAGGAACATCGCGACTAGGGTAACAACGCAAATATTCCTGCGCTGCATTGCGATTAACACTTCCTTCGCTCATATTCAGGTTCCGGCTGTCTGGGCCGGACACCGCTGATTCCTGCAGCTACCTAGCGACTGCGGTCTTGCCCCCGGGCATCGCCGCCAGTTCGCCTTCGGATGCCGCAATGACCACCGCGCCGGCAGCGTCGCCCGTCACGTTCATGCAGGTCCTGGCCATGTCGAGTATACGATCCACGCCAGCTACCAGCATGATGCCGTCTATCGGCAGTCCTACCGTCTGAAGAACCATGCTCAGCATGATCATCCCGGCGCCCGGCACACCGGCTGTTCCGATAGAGGCCAAAGTGGCTGTGAGGATGATCATCAGATACTGAGGAAGGCCAAGGGGAATACCGTATACCCGTGCGATGAATATGGCGCACACGCCCTGGTAAATGGCGGTACCGTCCATGTTTATGGTGGCGCCCAACGGCTGAACGAAGCTGGAGATCTCCTTGGACACGCCCAGATTCTCCTGAGCACACCGCATCGAGATGGGCAGCGTCGCGCTGCTGGAGCATGAGCTGAAGGCTACCGCCATGGCTTCGAAGAATCCCTTGAAGAACGTGATCGGGCTCATCTTTGCCCACATGTACACCGCTCCGGAGTACACTATGACAGCATGCAGGGCGGTGGCCAGATAGACTACGAATATCAGTTTGGCAAGGGGCAGCAGTACATCGGCCCCGCTAGTGCCTGTGACCCACGCAATCAGGGCGAACACGCCTATCGGCGCAAAGCCCATCACTATGGCAGTAATCTTGTACATGATCTCCGCAACGCTATCGAAGAATGCTAGGGCCGGCTTGCCTTTCTCGCCCAAGAGCGAAATCCCAATCCCCATGAACAGCGCAAACACGATGATCTGAAGGATGTTATCAGTCGCTGCGGCGTTAATGGGGTTGGTCGGCACCATGTTAAGGAACGTAGTAGCGATGCTCGGCATCGGCTTCGCTTCATATGTTCCCACTTCGCCGATTACGTATCCAGCGCTTGGATCGATCATCAAGGACAGCAGGATCGCCAGAGTTATTGCAAATGCGGTGGTCAACAAGAAGTATAGCACCGTTTTGCCGCCGACTCGGCCCAGTTTCTTAAGGTCGCCTATGCTGCTCGCGCCAACGACCAGTGAGCAGAATACCATGGGCACAATCAACATCTTGATGAGCCTGATGAAGAGATCGCCCAGCGGCTTGATCACTGCTATGGAAGGCCCCACTATAAGGCCGACGATCGCGCCCAAAGCGAACCCGATTAGGATCTTAACCCAGAGTTTCATCCAACAGTTGCCCTCCCTCTTGACCCGATGAAGCTTCCTCAGTGGTACTCAGCGCTTGGTGTGACCGCAAGCCACAGAGCTAGCTCCTACCAGTCTCCGGCATCCCTCCATCGCAGACTGGATCAGAGGTCATGCCGGAGACAGTAGGCATGAAAAAGAAGCTACTTGGCGCGAACCTCGAGAAGAGGCTGCGTCACGCCGTCGACTCCAGCGAGACCTAGTATGGTCAAGAAGACGTTTTGCGGCCCAAGGTAGGCTTCAACGTTCTCATACCACTCGTCGAACGCGTGACCGTTACCCCCTCTTCCTCCGCCGCCGATACATAGCGCGGGAATGCCGAGGCTGATGGGAAGGTTCGCATCGGTACTGGCAGGGCCCTCAAGCTCCGGCTCTATGCCAAGAGCAACTGTCGCCGCGTACATAGCCTGCACTATGCTGGCATCGGCAGGTTGGGTCCCCGCAGGCCTGTCGCCCACCATCTTGATATCGACAGTGATCTTGTCACTGTTCCATCTGGCGTTCTCCTCAACGACAGCCTGCTTCACTGCAGCGAGCAGTTCCTTTTCAATTGCAAGAAGCGGAGGCAGCTCGTTGGACCTCATATCCACCCACATCTTGGCCTGAGCCGCGATGGAGTTGATAGAGGTGCCACCCTCGACAACCCCCACTGTGAAGGTCGTCCTGGGCTCCTTGGGCGTCTGCAGATCGCCGATCTTGGCGATAGCACGTCCCATAGCGTGGATTGCGCTGGGCAGACCGAATGCGCCGAAGCTATGGCCGCCAGGGCCGTTGAAGGTTATCTCGTACCTATGGCTGCCTGTCGCAAGATAGAGAATCCATCCTGCTCCGTCTCCGTCCACCGTAATAAACCCATCGATGTCTTTATGATCGCGGAACAGCGCTTTCACGCCCCTGAGATCGCCGAGCCCCTCTTCGCCTACGTTTCCGCAGAAGATGACGTCGCCGACGGGCTTGATGCCGGTCTCATTGAAAGCGCGAATAACCGACAGGAGCGCTGCAAGACCGCGGGTATCATCGCCGATGCCGGGCGCGCTGTACCTGCCGTCCTTCACCTTTACGGTGACATCGGTCCCCTCAGGGAACACGGTGTCGAGGTGAGCGCAGACTAGTAGCTTGGGGCCGTTCCCGGTTCCGGGAAGAATCCCGAATACATTGCCCTCAGCGTCCTTCTGAACATCCTTTAGGCCAAGTGCCGCAAGGCGCTTCATGTATTCCGCTGCGCGAACCTCCTCCTTGAATGGAGGCGCAGGGATTTCGCAGATCTCTATCTGCTCTGCAAGGGTATTGGCATCGTCGGCAGACAGGAAATCAAGCCCCTTCTTTACCGCCGGCGTGGCCATGAGTTTTTCGTACACAGCCTTCGTGTTGTCCGAAAGAACGTACTCCTCCGCCAGGCCAATGCCTGAACACGCGACGATTACGGCCATCAACAACAAACCGATGAGAAGACTCCGTTTTCGCGACACGTGCACAATCTGAACCCCCTAAGTAATGATAGTCACTGCTTCATAGATCGCGAGCACTACAAGTGCGTGTCTGTGGCTGCGGTCGCTAAGGCAACCATTCAACGCTGTGTGTCGATTTCCTTCTAAACATCTCGAATCTTGCGTGTTCGCAGGCTGGGTGTTTATTCACAGTCATATGGCGTAAACCGGCTCCCGCTTGCAATGAGCAGGAGCCGGTTCATGTGGCTAAACCTAATAAGAGACGTGCGTATACGCAGCGTCTACTTGATAATCGACAGTGTGACGATCACCGACGAGAACACTATAGACACCATTGATATGAGCTTGATCAGTATGTTGAGCGAGGGGCCCGAGGTGTCCTTGAACGGGTCGCCCACGGTATCACCTACCACTCCGGCCTTGTGGGCATCAGAACCCTTTCCGCCGTACTGCCCGGACTCTATATACTTCTTGGCATTGTCCCATGAGCCGCCGGCGTTGGCCATCATGACGGCCAGCAGGAAGCCGGTTACTACCGTGCCGACAAGCAGACCTCCAACGCCATCCGGGCCCAGCAGCACGCCGACCAGAATGGGCGCGATTATCGCGATGAGCGACGGCGCCACCATTTCCTTCTGGGCTGCACTCGCACACATGTCGACGCATCTGGCGTAATCGGGCCTGGCCTTGCCCTCCATTAGCCCCGGGATCTCACGGAACTGCCTGCGGACCTCATTTACGATTCCCTCGGCTGCGCGCCCAACTGCCTGCATCGTCAGAGCAGAGAACACAAATGGCAGCATTCCGCCGACGAACACGCCCACAAGCACAGACGGGGTCATCAGGCTGAACAAGAAGTCGCGCCCCGGGACGATCAGAGCTATCTGGTCACGGTAGGCCGCGATCAACGCCAAGGCAGTCAATGCCGCGGAACCGATCGCAAAGCCCTTACCGGTGGCTGCGGTCGTGTTGCCCAGGGAATCTAGCGCATCCGTGCGCTCGCGAACCTTCTTTGGAAGACCCGCCATCTCCGCTACACCGCCGGCGTTGTCGGCAACTGGACCGTAAGCGTCGGTCGCCAGAGTTATGCCGAGAGTGGACAGCATGCCGACGGCCGAGATCGCTATGCCGTACAGACCGGCGATCTCGTTTGATGCGCCTCCGGACAGATAATAGCTGACTATAACCGCCGCGCCGACCACCAAAATGGGCAACGCAGTCGACATCATGCCGGTCGACATGCCCGATATTATCACCGTGGCGGGGCCGGTGAGCGAAGAGTGCGCCACGATCTGGGTGGGTTTGTAGTCGGCCGACGTGTAGTACTCAGTCACGCGTCCAATGATGACTCCCGACGCCAGGCCGGCTATGATCGACCAGAAGATGCCGATGTACTCAGGGCCAAGTATGCTCCGTACCAGGAACCAGCTGGCCACGATGACTATCACAGCGCTCACGCTCACGCCGCGCCTGAGAGCGGCCAGGAGCAATGATTGCTCCGCGCGTTCACCAGTCTTCACCATGAAACTGCCGATCACTGACGCAAGGACGCCTACTGCGGCCAGAACCATCGGCAGCACGGCCCAGTTCACGCCCAGGCCCATGGAAGCGCCCAGGGCCGACGTGGCGATGATGGAGCCAACATACGATTCATACAGGTCAGCGCCCATGCCTGCAACGTCGCCCACGTTGTCGCCTACGTTGTCGGCGATGACGGCAGGATTCCGAGGGTCGTCCTCAGGTATGCCAGCTTCCACTTTGCCGACAAGGTCGGCGCCGACGTCGGCGGCCTTAGTGAATATGCCTCCTCCCACGCGGGCAAAGAGGGCCATGGAACTCGCGCCCATGCCCGAAGTGAGGAGTGTGGACGTAATCTGCGCCAGGCGAAGCGCAGAATCCTCGATGGGCTGAACCGAAGTGTAGTACCAAGTGAGCCCGAAGTACCAAATGGACAGGTGGACCAGGGAAAGGCCGACAACCGTGAGGCCCATCACTGAGCCGGACGAGAACGCCAAGCGCAGCCCTTCATTCAGACTTCGCGACGCGGCTTGAGCAGTTCGCGCATTTGACCTCGTCGCCGTGGACATCCCGATGTACCCGGCCAGCCCGGAGAAAAACCCTCCGCTCAGGAAAGCGAACGGCGTGAAGTAGCTCAGGTGGCCTGTGCCGGCCAGAATCAGCAGCAACACGAACATGACCGCGAAGAAAAGCACAACGCCGCGATACTGGCGCTTCAGGTAGGCCGAAGCCCCTTCTCTTATGGCTTCGGAAATGCTCCGCATTTGCTGAGTTCCCTCGTCTTTACGACTGATGGACGCAGACAGATAGGCTGCCACTCCGAGCGCGACCAAAGCGCTGATAGGCGCCAAGAATGCCAGAGAGCCGAAATCCATTGCAGCTACGCCCGAAAAGTGATTTTCAGGCGCTTTCCCTCCCTCCATATGTTGCAGCAGGCCAACACAGCCAGAATAACACAGGCAGGCTTCGCGGTCAAAGAGAACGCCGCCTCCGTTTATGCCGTCTACACTGTGCTGCGCTACGCCTTCTGGTACTTCGCAACTCCCTGCTCATACAGATCGTCGCCGTAGATGTCGTCAATGACGAACAACGGAAGGTCCTCTACGTACAGCTTGCGAATGGCTTCGGGCCCGAGGTCCTCATAGGCCACGACTTCAGCCGACTTGATCCTCTTGGCCACAAGCGCCGCCGCTCCGCCCACCGCCGCGAAATAGACCGCGCGGCGCCGAACCATCGCGTCCCTGACCTCTTTGGATCGCATGCCCTTGCCGATCATGCCCTTCATTCCGTGCTCCATCAGCGTCGGCGCGTAAGGATCCATACGCATGCTGGTAGTGGGTCCGGCCGAGCCTATTGGGTCCCCGGGCTTGGCAGGCGCCGGCCCGACGTAGTATATCACCTGTCCCTGAAGATCGATAGGAAGGTCCTTTCCCTCCTTGATCAGCGCAATCAGCCTCTTGTGAGCCGCGTCTCTAGCCGTATAGACCACACCAGTCAGCAGCACCTGGTCTCCTGCCTTCAGGCTCGCAATGGTCTCGTCATTTAGCGGGGTAGTGATATGCTTTGCCATCTGACTTCCTCCCTCCCCTGCCTACAGAGTGATGCTCTGGTGAGGCGATACATGGCAGTTCAAGTTGACTGCCACCGGCAAGCTGGCGATGTGGCATGGAGCATATTCAACGTGAACGGCGAGCGCTGTAGTAGTGCCGCCAAGGCCCTGCGGCCCTATGCCCAGCCTGTTGATTGCCTCGAGAAGCTCATCTTCTAGAGCTGCATAGGCGGGATTCGGATTCTTGCTTCCCATTGGGCGCACCAGTGCTTTCTTGGCGAGCAGAGGAGCCACCTCGAAGTTTCCCCCTACGCCCACACCCACTACTACCGGCGGGCACGGATTGGGTCCGGCCTTTCGAACCTGTTCGACGACGAATCTGCGCACGCCCTCGACGCCCGCTGCCGGGATCATCATGGCAACGCCGCTCATGTTCTCAGCCCCGCCGCCCTTGGGCGCCAGGGTTATCTTGAGCTGGTCGCCTGCGACAATGCTAGTGTGGATGATGGCCGGCGTGTTGTCGCGGGTGTTCTTGCGGTCAAACAGCGGCTCAGCCACCACTGACTTCCTCAGGTAGCCCTTCTCGTAGCCGCGCCGCACGCCCTCGTTGATGGCGGCAACAAGGTCGCCTCCCTCGATGCGGACATCCTGTCCTAGCTCGAGGAAGATCACCGCGAGCCCGGTATCCTGACACGCGGGTCTCTGCTCTCTGGCAGCAAGACGGTGGTTTTCCAGTATCATCTCGAGCACCTGCCGCCCTACCTCAGACTCCTCAGCAGCGGCAAACGCTTCTATCCTCTTCAGGTTCTCGTCCGGCAGATTGCAGCAAGCGCTAATGCATAATTTCTCCAGTGCGTCCGCAATATCGCCGGCCTGAATGACTCTCGGCTTCGCGCACCCCATCTCGTCACCCTCCCTGTCGTTGAATCGACTAGTCGCTTAGGACATGGTCGACCGCAGCACGGCCCGGGCTGCGGGGCGCGCTGCGGTCAATATGCCTCACGCTACTTCCACGCCGCCCTAACGGCGTCTACCATCTTGGCGGTGCGGGCTGCTATCTCCTCGGGATCAACCTTCACGCCGGCCACGCCAGTATCCATCGCTGCCTTGGCTACTGCGGCAGCCACTGCCGGCGCCACCCTCGCGTCGAACGGGCCGGGGATGATGTAATCCGGGTTAAGCTCTTCCTCAGTCACGATGCCGCTGATGGCGTAGACTGCCGCCAGCTTCATCTCCTCATTGATTGCGCTCGCCCGGGCATCCAGTGCTCCCCGGAACACGCCTGGGAAGGCCAGGACATTGTTGATCTGGTTGGGGAAGTCGGATCTTCCTGTTGCCATAACCTTTGCCCCGCCGGCCTTGGCCTCATCGGGCATGATCTCCGGCACAGGGTTGGCCATGGCGAAGATGACCGCATCCTTGGCCATGCCAGCCACCATCTCGCGCGTGACGCAGCCCGCTACCGAAAGGCCGATGAACACATCGGCGCCGCGGAGAGCATCCGCCAGCTGACCCTGGAGCTTGCCCCTATTGGTGAGCGCAGCGATCTCGTTCTTGTAGGGGTTCATGCCGAACGGTCGGCCCTCGTAGATTGCGCCCTTGGAGTCGCACAGGATCGCGTCCTTGACGCCGACCGTCATAAGCAGTTTGGTAACCGCGATACCTGCCGCTCCAGCCCCGTTCACCACTACCTTGACTTCGGATGCCTTCTTCCCTATGAGCTTGAGGGCACTGATCATGGCGGCACATACCACGATCGCGGTGCCATGCTGGTCATCGTGGAAAATCGGGATGCTGCTAATCTTCTTGAGCTTGTCTTCAACCTCGAAACACACAGGCGCCGAGATATCCTCCAAGTTTATGCCGCCGAACGTCGGCTCGAGGCGTTTGACTATCGTAACTATCTCGTCGGGGTCCTTGGTGTCCAGGCAGATGGGGAATGCGTCCACCGCCGCGAACCCCTTGAAGAGGACTGCCTTCCCTTCCATCACAGGCATTCCCGCTCCTGCGCCGATGTCGCCCAGCCCCAGCACAGCCGTGCCGTTGGTAACTACAGCCACCATGTTACCCTTGTTTGTGTAGTCATAGATCTTCTCGTAATCGGCATTAATCTCCTTGCAGGGTTCAGCGACGCCGGGAGTATACGCGAGGCTCAGATCCTGCTTGTTTCGGAGAGGAACCTTGCTTACTACTTCGATTTTGCCCATGCTGTCCTTGTGAAGCTTAAGGGCGTCTTCCCTCAATGACATGCGTGCTCCTCCTTTAAGCTTTCGTGACTGCGGTCTCACTATCGGAAACAGCTACTCTGTGCCGATTCAGTTCTGCATCCGGCTTGCCGGGCCTGGTCACTCTGGAAGGGGCGAATACGTGATTCAGCTCCTTCTCGGTCATGAACCCCTTCTCGACGACGAGAGCCCGCACGCTCTTGCCCGTTGCCCGAGCCTCCTTCGCGATGTCGCATGAATGCTGATAGCCGATGTATGGGACCAAAGCCGTGACGACGCCCACGTTCTCCTCGACCATCTTGGCGCAACGCTCCTTGTTGGCCTTGATGCCCACAATGCACCTATCTTTCAGCGTTCGGGCGACATTGCCCAGTATCTCGATGGACTGAAGCATGTTGTAGAGCAGGACTGGTTGGAACACGTTGAGTTCGAGCTGACCGGCCTGCGCCGCCATGGTGACCGCAAGATCATTCCCGAGGATGTGGAACCCGACTTGGTTGGTGACCTCAGCGATCACCGGGTTCACCTTTGCCGGCATGATTGAGGATCCGGGCTGAACCGCAGGCAGCTGGATTTCATACAGCCCTGCCATGGGGCCTGATGCCAGCAGCCTGAGGTCGTTCGCGATCTTGATGAGGTTGATGGCGCATACCTTCAGGCATGCCGACACAAATGCCAGGGAATCTAGATTCTGAGTGGCGTCGACCAAATCCTCGGGCGACGTCAAGTCGTGCCCACTTATCTCGCTTAGCATCTCAACCGCCAGGCGGATGTACTCCACGTCGGCATTGAGCCCCGTACCCACGGCTGTACCGCCTAGGTTGACACTCTTCAGCCCTTCAGCTCCGTATTCAATCCTGTCCGCATCGCGATCGAACGCCTTGGCCCATGCATGGAACTCCTGCCCGAGAGTTATCGGAACAGCGTCCTGAAGGTGAGTCCGACCCATCTTAAGTACATCTTTGAACTCATTGCCTTTTTCGCGCATGGCTGCCGCCAGCTGGCGCAGTGCTTTCACCGTCGGCCCCAGTTCGTTCAAGAGCGCGATTCTTGCAGCAGTAGGTAGTGCATCGTTAGTTGATTGCCCGAGGTTCACATGATTGAGCGGGCTCACTAGGCTGTCGGCGCCCTTCGCGCCGCCCAGGATCTCGCTGGCGCGGTTGGCCAACACCTCGTTTGCGTTCATATTCATGGAGGTGCCGGCGCCGCCCTGAATTGAGTCCACTATGAACTCGTCAATATGCTTGCCGGCAATGATCTCATCTGCCGCAGCCGCGATAGCCGACCCGACCTCCGACGGGAGATAGCCTAGCTCCGCGTTGGCCAGCGCCGCGGCCTTCTTCACCATGGCCAGACCCACGATCAGCCCACGGTGCATTCTTTGCCCCGTGATGTGGAAGTTCTCGCTCCCACGAAGCGACTGAATACCGTACAAGGCCTGCTCCGGCACTTCCCTCTCTCCGATGAAGTCTCTCTCCACTCTCATTCTGCATTCTTTCGCACAACCCATTTCTATTGCACCGCTCCCTATATGATGTTCTCGGAATGGCGCATCTACGGCGGAACCATGTCGCCCGATGATACACTCCTCATGGGACTTCGTCAGTAACTATGAATTCTCCTTCGTTGCACATATTGGAACAAGAATGATCAAATCCCACGAACCCTCCAGCCGATGCCAGGAGGGTCAAGTGGGGAAATAAAAAATCCGGCGGCGACCTACTCTCCCGGGCGGTCTCCCGCCAAGTACCATCGGCGCTGGAGGCTTAACTACTGTGTTCGGAATGGGAACAGGTGTGACCCCTCCGCCATTGCCACCGGAAAACTTGTTCAGTTGTCGCCCGCCGGGAAACCC
>Ga0116159_1003931_pt1 | contig 12928 bp, 15 predicted proteins | sample AD_JPNAS1_MetaG_FD_89878 | JGI IMG/M metagenome (GOLD analysis project Ga0116159, IMG submission 89878) | Active sludge microbial communities of municipal wastewater-treating anaerobic digesters from Japan - AD_JPNAS1_MetaG | ecosystem: Engineered > Bioreactor > Anaerobic > Digestate | place...
TAAAACCTAATATCATGACGCTTAGGATCAAATCCGGACACTTTGAAAAATCTGAAAAAATTTTAAACTATTTCGTTAGGGTGCTTCTCCCTGGGAGGTCAGATTTGAAATAGTTTAAAAAAATAGTTTCAAAAAAATTAAAAGTGCTCCGATCGGGCTGATACTTTGGATTTAGAGGTTTTGCATATGGGTTTTTCACAGGTTTTGAAGGGCTAGGCTCAAATCGAAAAAGTCGTGGTTGGGGGGTGTCGGGACCCCCCGACCAATCCCCCCCCCCTCCCCACCGACAGCACACCGCCCTCACCGCGGATTAAAAAAAACCAACAAATAATGACAACGTTTGGGTTCAATGTCGGCGACATGGTGCAAACTCCCCACGGTCCAGCTATGCTTATTTCGCAAGAACTGACGAGAGACGGTGTTTATGACTGCAAGTTTGACTTGAAGCGGACTGCGATCCAAATTCCGGAATGCAAATTCCAAATTGGCGACATTGTCCGCACCAAGTGCGACGACCTTGCCATGAAAGTCGTCGGATTTTACTTGGCACACGACAATTCTGTGTACTTTATAGTCGAATGGGAGACTGGCCTTCGTGTGGGTTTCAATGCCAACGAGCTGCTTAAGAGCGATAAACCATATGTCCGCCTAAAAATAGCCGACGAAGAAAATGAAAACCGCTTTTTTCTTTGGTACTTCCGGCACCACAGCGCAAACAATGAGTGGCAGCAGAGGCGTCGCGTCGACGTCTGTGCCAACGCTGAGCTTGCCGGTGTCGTCGTCGCTCAACACATCTGTCTATCTGGCGAAACTCGACTCGCCAATGACGACGCCGCGGCGGCGCGGCTCGGGCGCGGTCGATCTGTTTGACGTCAACTGCGCGCACGATCGCTACGGCTTTCGCATCCCGGCCGAGTTGCTCGACGACTACATGAATTGGCGCGAGCTGCGCGTGCACGAGAACGAGAAGCGGCGACGCGAGTACGCGGCGATTCTGAGCAGCCTGCACGAGCCGTACTTTGATCTGCACGCGGCGACGCTGTTTCGGCAGGGCTTGCCGCCCGATTCGCGGCGCGCGATGTGGCTGCAGGCGAGCGGCGTCGGCGAGACGCTGGTGCGCAACGCCGGCCTCTACGAGAGTCTGCTGAACGCACGCGGCGACAACGAAGAGAGCAACTCGGCGCGCAACCAGATCGAGCTCGACGTCGTGCGCACGTTTCGCAACAACCGGCACATGGACGGGCGCAAGGAGGCGCGCCTGCGCAACGTGCTGCGCTGCTACGCGCGGCACAATCGGCGCGTCGGCTACGCGCAGTCGATGAGTCTGTTGGCGATGGTCTTTCTGCTGCTCGATTTCAGCGACGAAGAGGCGTTTTGGATGCTCGACTTTGTGATCGGCCTGATGCCCGACTGCTACGACCGCGAGCTGTCGGGCACGCGCGCCGACATCGAAGTGCTCGGCTACTACGTGAGCAAGAAGCTGCCCGAGCTGCACAACTTCTTTCTGCGCAACGGCATTCCGATCGAAATCTACGCGACGCCGATGTTCATGTGTCTCTACGTCGGCTACGTGCCGTACGAGACGCTCTTTCGTCTCTGGGACCGGATCATGTTCAACGGCGTCATCGAATTGTTCAAGGGCGCGCTCAAGTTTCTTCACTATCTCGAGAACGAGATCTACAAGGTCGACGGTCGCGACATCGACGTGATCATCAACCACCTGTTGGCGCTGCACGTCTCGCTCGTCGACGCCGACGCCGCGCTCGCAGTGCTGCCCGGCAAGGCCAAGATGGAGCACGGCCAAGTGCAGCTGCGTCGCATGCGACGACGCGCCGAGAATCGCAAAACACAGCAGCGCTTGCGACCGCGGCCGGTGTTGAGTCCAGCCACGCCAGTGTCGAGTCTGCCGCGCGCCAATTCGTCGTCGCTTCGACGCGGCATTAGCGCACGCGCGGCGACAATCGCAATCAGCGAATTTGCCGGTCTCGCCATCGAAACGGCAGAAGATCTATCATCGACATCGACATCGTCTTCGTCGACAACAACAGAAACAGAGTCATCAGAAGAAGAGGCGGCGGCACCGCCGACGCCAGCCGAGCGACAACGACCGGCTTCGTCGATGATGCAACGAGCACAGGCGCTGCGAGAGCGCGCACAACAGACAACGATCAGAGACGTCAAAGACATGGACGTTTCCGACAGCGAGTAAACGCACACGGAGCGTGCTCTCAAACGCACCAAGTTTTACCTCGAATGAGCCTTGTTGAGGTTGATGATTTTGCGTTTTTCGACGAGCACTTGCAGCGACGTGGCGACAGCGGTACGTGCGTCGCGACGGGAGCAGTACCAATTGCAATGTATGCGTGTGTGCGTGCGCGCGCTTGCGTCACCACAGACAATCGGCCGCTTTTTGTCGCGCCGATTTGCAATCCTTTTGGAACTGGCAAGCCGTGCGTGCAGTGTCAACGTGCAGCAATCGCCAAGGATTTTCGCGACGAACTCGAGGCGAACGACTCCGTCCCATGGCGCGTCGCGCTCGCGGAGCTCGGCAAGTCTGCCGAGCTCGCCAAGTCTGCCGAGCTCGCCAGCCACGAAATTGGGCCGCTCGATGTAACACACTATCACAGCGTCCAACTGCAGGTAATCGATCGGCGTCGATCAGCTCGTACAAAAACACACACCCGTTGCGCACAGACTCCGGGGCCACTCGCCCTCGTGCACGAGCTCGATGAACAGCAATTTCTTGCCTCGGTTGCCGAGAACAAGAGCATTTTTGTACCAGCTCACGAAGCCGTCGTCGAGGAGCCGTCGCGCGTCGAGAAGCGCAAACGCCAAGACGAAGCCTGTGACGAGGCTGCCGTTGTCAGCAGCCCTCGTCTAGCAACCGTCACACGCAAGCCAAAGCGGCAAACAGCCTATTTACAATCGATGCGTATCAGTCGCAATGCAAAGAAAGAAACGACGACACAAAACGGTGTCGACGTAGTGACGTGTGCGCAAAGCGTCACGCAAAGCACTGCGCAAAGCGCCACGCAACTCTCTGCACGGAGCACGCCAACACAAGACGGCGCCGCAAAAGAAATACACATCAACAACGACGCACCGAAAAATGCTCGTCGTCGACACAGCTATACGCCGCTGTCGGCGTACGTCGTGGTCGACAACAAAGTTGTTCGTTTACACGTCGATCAAGATGGCAACGTCGACAGCACGACAAGCCAGTGCGAAAGCAAATAAACAAATCACAGGAGCACCGAAACGCACAAACCAGAAAAAAAAAGTTCACGCACGTTCACACACGTTCACACACACGCAAGCGCCGCTTTCCCAACGGGGAGTACGACAAAGAACGATACCTTTTGGCTAATTCAGGCTCAATCCGAGGTCTTCGTGTGCGGAGCGAGGCGTGCGTTTCGTTTCTGTGTGCGGTGGTGGACGGTGGCGGAGCGAGCGCGTGGCGTGTGCGATTGCGTTAGATTGCTGGATTACACCACCCGCCACCGACACGCAAAGCGTGCGAAACACAACACAAACAGGTGCGACAATCACTTGCCGTGCGTGGCGAAGGTCAAAACAGAGATTTGCGTTGCCGCGTGCGACGTGTCAACTCGCGCCGAAATGCGGTGGAGCGCACGGCGGCTGCGCGCGTCCGTTTTAATGCGAAACTTCGAGTTGGCTCAGGTCGACAAAACTCTCATAGTGTGATTCAGCATCGTCAGGTGGCAGGTCGCGCGCCGACGCGTAGATGGTTGTGTCGACAGGGGTGGCGGTTTTTGTAGCTGTCGCTGTCGCAGGCGTGTTGCTGCCGCGCCGCCGCTTGCAGACGAGGATTGTGACGACAACGCCAAGAAGAACGAACGCAATCGATCCTGCTACAACTGCTTCCAACAAAACGTCGCTCGTTCCGTCGACAGGCTTTTGTGTTGGCAAAGTTGTTGTTGTTGTTGGCGGCGTGGTTGTTGACACCGACGTGGTTGTTTGCAACGACGTGGTCGTTTGCACCGACGTGGTCGGTGTCTGTGTTTGTGTCGAAGTATAAGTCTGCGTTTGACGCGTAGACTGCGTTGTCGAGAAAGTTGTTGGCGCAACTGGTGTTGTCGACAAGAATTCCGTTGTCGACGCGGTTGTCGACGAGACTGCGGAAGACGTCGTTGTTGTTTCGATTTGTTCGTGTATTGTCGTAACACACGAAGGCAACGCGCTGCAGTTGTCGGCAGGATTCGGCGTGCCAAACGGCGTTCCTACGCAGTCGTCTTTTTTGCGTGCCTTACGCACAGCGCGTTGCTTGTTGCTCACGACGTTCGTACTTGTCACGCAAAACGTGCAACCAAACAAAAGACACAACACACAATTAAGACGATAATCTGTGCAGTTTGGAGCTCTGGCGTTGACGAATTGAAAGAGAAGAAACGTTATCATTCTGCGCGTTCGCAAGCGGGCTCTGCTTTGATCGCGTCGTTGCGTCGTGCTGTTTGGCGTGTCTGTTTCAGCAGCTGTCGCAGGTGCTGCACGCGTGCGCTGGCCGCTTGCACAAGCTCGGCCGGAGCACGCTCGCATGTCAGCCGGTGTGCCTCGTCCAAAACCATCTGATATTCGCGACGCATCAATTGCAGACGGCGTGAGATGTCGTCAGCTGCTTCTTGCACTGGCGTTGCTGAAGCTTGTGCTTGCGCAGCAGCGTTTGCCTTTTCAGCTTCGATTTGCTGACCAAGTCGCCTGCGCCACGAAGCACTGATTGAATTTGATTGTCGTTTGATAGCCAATTCGCCTGCAGTTTTCTGTGCACAAAGATCAGTGGCAGCAGCTGCGCAAAGCCTTACAAGCAAAGAACGCATTTCGGCGTCGCTGATAAGCGCAACGCCAGCGTCGAATTCTTCGCGAGTGAGCACCGGTTGTTTCGGTGGCAACGGTCGTGGCGCCGGTGGTGGCGAGGGCGGTGGCACCGGAGAGGGCGCCAACGACTGATAGCACGCCACCGACGGTGAACGCTGCGCACGCTCGACAGCTGCAGCTGCTTCGGTTGACGCAGATTGAGTCGTTTCTTCGGTTTGTAGTTGTGTGATTCGTTCACCGACCAACTTGCGGTAGTGTGTTGGCGTCAAGCCGACCTTGTAGAACCAACCGACGTGCTCGCCAAGTTTGTTTGTTGCGTCAACCAACGCTTCCGGGTCTTTTTGCGACTTGCCAGCGGCAATCGTCAATGCCTGCACGAGCAACCAGGCTGCGTGCGGCAGCGCGTCGAGCGCGACCGGTGGCGCGAGATTTTCGTCAAACGTCTCGACGTCGACGCGCGACGACAACTTGAACTTGAGCAGCCGATTGTCGATCGCCGAGAAGGCGTTGATGCACACGCCTTCGTCACGTGTATCGACACGAAGATCAAACAACGAAATCGTTGTCGCACTCATATGAGCGTCGCGCCGGCAGGCAGGCGGTGCGCGGGGTCAGTCAGATGACGCAAAAATAAACGCCGCACGTTTTTTCAATCACATATGTAAATACGATAATGTTGCGTGTACGCCGAAATATCCTGAAAATAAGAACATTTAAATTTATTTTAATTTTTTAATTTGCTGTTTTTGTGAAATAATTAAATTTATTTTAAATTTATGCATGTGTAGTCATAATCCGACGTGGCCGGTCTAAAACGCGAAATTTAAAATTTGATCACTTTTTCAGTTTTCGCGAAATGAGTTGCGGCTTGGTGTGATAGGATTGAACAGCACAAAGAGAGAGCACAATGGTTGTGCGTTTAATAGGCCGTAGCACGTCGCATCGTAGCGACCCGTTGCCAGCGCACTCACTTTATTTCTTCATATGTTGCTCGAGGAATGCGAGCGTGGGCGGATCAATTTTGATCACGATCGGCTCGCAATTGTGAGGCTCGCGCAACTGAAGCGCCTCTCCTTCGGCTGTGAATCGTTTGATTGCCTGGTCGATTGATTCGGGCGGTCCACTGCAGTTTTGCGCCAAGCTTGGCGCAGGCTCTGTCATTCTTATTTGTTCAGAGGATGACCCACAACCCGCTCACCTGTTTCAACCGGCGCTGGTTCTCGCCTCTCTTTATTGCAAACGGTCACGCGCAAGGCAAAATTCCGTCCGTGAATAAGCTGAGCGCTGAAGAGATCGATTTCTTGCTGCAATACATCTACGAGCCGCACAACTTGGACGATTTCTGCGACTGGGTTCGCCAGTCTTGTTCTTCGCAGCGATGTCGATATCCGAAAAATCTTCACGCGGCAGGGCTTTGGGGCAAACGATTTCGCGACGGAGAGGGCGAACTCGTCTGCTCACCAAGCCCTGGCATCATTGCGTGGGTATTTGTGGCAGCTCTCCCCTTCGCAATCTACGCATTTGCAACCTTTTGCGTCTACGTTTTTGGACTCGGATTGATGCAGCTTTATCAATGAATCAAGTGTTCAATCGACATAGAAGCGATCTTTGCCCGCTTGCTTGTTTGCCCAGTTGACGTACTGCTGCGCCGGCGTGACGGGCAGCTGAAACGGCTCGGCGCCTCCGCTCTGTTCGTATTCGTGCCAGACGTCGTAGTTGTCCTTAAGCGCAACGTAGGCGATTTCCTTGAACTGCTCATTGCGGTCGATGATCCGGCCGACGTACTCGCTCGGCCGAGGAAACTCGCTGTTCGAGTCCCACATCTGGCCACGAACGTAGCGCATCACGTCGGTCTTCCAGAGGCGATCGGCGCCGTTGACGCCCTTCTTGAAGCACTCTTCGCGCGCCTCCTTGTCGGCGAAAATGGCCATGACCTTGTGGCGATCGTCCGGCGCGTCGTCGACGTTGACGTACTCGATCGTGTACCAGAGATTGTGGCTTGCGGCAAACTGCGCCAACTCTTCGCGATGTTTCACGGCGACCCAGCGCGCTTTGTTGACCATATCATAGAGATCATGGACCTTTCTGTTGAATTCGTCGCCTTCGCCCGTCTGTGGGAGCGCCATTTGAAGGCGAAACGCCGCAGTTCCGATTTCGAGCAGCGCCTCGATCAGCAAATCAATGCGCGCGATCTCGAGTCCGTCGCGACGACCGACCCAGCCGGTCAGCGTGTTGTTCATGTAGTCGTTTGTCGGATCGTCGCGACGCAGTTGGAGCGACAACGCGCTGCAATTTGCGTTGATCACAGCGATTTGCTCGAGCGCTGCGCTTTTGACAGTGTCACTCAGTGCGTTGGCCATTTCTTGCAGCGGCATCGTGGCGTCGCCAAAGCGATACGCATCGCCAAATCGGTCGACTGCATTGTCACGTTGTGCCCAGCCTGAATCGGTGCTCTCCGCAGTTCTTTCGCTGTAGCTTCCGTTGCCGTACGGTGCTGCGCGTCGCGACGGCGTGCGACCCAATGTCGAATCACGTGGACCAGTCTGTAAGACTGGCGCGAAAACGCCGCGCCAAGTCATTTGCTTCGCGCTGTGATGTGTAAGCCGGTCTGGAAAAAGAAATAATCGTCAAACAACAAAAATACACGCCTCCTGTCGTCGATCTTTAGTAGTGTTCGTATTCACCATTGCATCGGGATCAATAGCGCTCGAGAAGGCGGCCATCGAAGAGATCAAGAACAAGAAGCGCGCTCGCAAAGAGTAAAATGTTTGTGGCAAATGGCGCGCTCGAAAAGATTCACATTGGACCGTTTAATCAAAGAAAAACGGAAGCGATCTTTTGTGGTCGACGCTTCGTCCGTCGTATGTGTAATTGATCTGTTTGTAAAACACGGCCGGACAGGTCGGATGATCGTGCGTTCCGACACCACCGACTGACGGCAAATCGGCTGGTTCCACGTTGTTTGTCGTGACGCCGTAATCGGCCGGCGTGCAGCCAGCCAGCAGACTGCGAACGGTGACTGTGCTGCCGTCGACCGAGAGCGCTGGCGCAAGGGCAATAATAAGGCTGAGCGACGAGAAGGCGTCGGGAAGCTTGTGATCAAAAACAGCGAGCGTCGAGCGCAGCCGGACGTTGAGCATTGCAGCCGACTTTGAAGATTCAACGCACTCGACAAACGCGTCGTACTGGTCGCCGAGCGCGTTCCGAGCCACCTCCTCGAGCGTGCGCAACTGAATCGCCGCCGACGGAAACACCGCGAGCCCGAAACAAAGTTTGCCAATCTCTGCGACGCCCTCGGACGAGACGGCGCCGAGGACGAGCATCAGTTTAACCCGGTCGGCTTGCCGTCGTAGTTTGTGCGGAATGTAGGCATTCTCCAGATTCCACGCCGCTTGGCGGCCGGAAAATACGCCGTCGTCGGCGTACACGATGAGCAACTTTGATGGCGTGGCCATCGTACTGTCGGCGGCCATGCCTTGCTTGCCGACGACGCGAACGACACGCGAACGGATAACGGGCCAAATCAGCAACGAGACCCATGTGTTGCTCTTTCCGACGCTGCTGGGCAGAAAGAGAACGATCGAACGGTCTTCGCGCTCACACAGGTCGATCGCTTCGTACGCCGATCGGATCAGCGCCTCGTGAAACTCCTTAAATCCGATGTGTTGCAGGCCGAGCGCCACGAGTCGCCCGATTTGTTTGCTGCACTCGTCCGAGGCGCTCAGCGCTTGTTGCCACTCGCGAATCGCCTCCTCGTTGCGCGGGTATGACTTGCTCATCAACAACTTGTCCTTATTCTCCTCGTAAAAGCGATCGAACATTGCAACTTTTGCGTCGCGTGGCAACGGCGCCGATTTGTGCGGTTCTTTCATCGGCTCGGCCTTTGGCGTTTCCGACGCGTCAGGCCGCACCTTGGCGAGCGGCGCATTCTTTGGACCGACCGGTTCGAATTCGCCGCGCCACATTCAACGTAGAAGCCGAGCAATGGCAGAGTTAACGCAAATCTATTCAAAATCAGACGATGAGCATGCCAAAAGTCGCACCGGACAAGGACGCCCTTGATTCGCTCATTAATCTGGGAATCAGCGCAAAGGCGGTGGCGATTCGAGTGGCTCGCTCGCGAAGAGTCACGCCGGACGGCATTCGCTACAGTCAGAGAACCGTCGACCACCTCGTCCGGCTTGGAGTTTCCGACGCAGCGCTCGCAGAAAAGGCAGTGATTGCCGTGGCTCGACGCTTTCAGATGTTTCTGGTTCGCAATTGGCGCAAATATGTCACGGTGCAGCGGTTAGTCGAAATGGATTTCACGGTCGGCGAGGCGCTCGTCGTTTACAACGCCATGTGGAGTCAACTTGTCAACACGCTTCGTATCAAGCGCAACCGACCGTCGAAGCGCCGCCGAGTCGACGACGACGACGATGAGGTGCTTTCAGAGGACGAGCCGATCAACCACCGGTGCACCGAAGATTATTGGTTGGGACGCGGACCCGACGACGCGCGCAGCGACGGAATGAAGTCGCGCTGATAAGTCGGACAATTCTTAGTAAACAATCGATTGTCATCGACGTCGACGTAGGGAACTTTCATTTCGTAGACCGCAATTTTGCAACAAGAAACAGAATGACATCGCAAAAAACGCTGAAAATGGTCACTTTCACCGGCCCGGCCGTCATCGAAAACAACCGCGTCACCCTTGTCAAATTTACCAGATGCGACTTTGCCGACGGTTCGGCCGTGACTCTCAGCGCGCCGAATCCGCCAAACGTCGCGCTGTCAGCAAAGACGATCACGGAAGCTCTCTACCCGGCTGGCACGCGCGTCGTCATTCTCGACGGCTCCAAAGTCAGTGCGAAACTCGGCTCGTCTGTGTCACGCGATTGGAACGGCACAAAACAAGCAGCCATGGGCAAGGTCTTGAAAGTCGATCGCGTCGACGACGACGGTGACATTTCGATTTCCGACATGTATTTCTCGCCCGATTTCGTTCGCAAGGCGACGTCTGACGACGAGAAGGACGGCGGAGCGCTGAAGGTCGACGATCTGGTCGTCTGCGAGAAGCCACACCCTGCGGAGGGAGCCCCGAACTGGTTGGAATCGATGAACGATATCTGTGGCAAGGTCGGAAAGGTCATTGAGCTCGCCACCTTTGTCCGCGTTGGATTCGGAGAAAAGGGAGTCTATTCGTTTTTGCCCAGCTGGCTGCGTCGCGTGTCGCCGGCCGAAGCGGCTGCGCGCAGCGTGCTCAACTCGGCGCTGGCCTCGTTTCCGGTCAACGAAGGCGCGAGCGTCGACGCCGTTGCGGAGCTCGTCAAGTCGACGCTGGGCAAGCGCGCTCGTCAAAATTGAAGACGTTTATTCGACTGCTGCGAGATTCATGCGCACCACCGAGACTGTGCGCTTGCCGAGTCGCTCAAACGTCACGCCGGTGATGTCGCGATACGCTTCTGCTACATTGTCGCCCACCGTCAGTCGGTCGATGCTCGTAAACAGTTGGCGTGCTTGCTCCTTGTCGAGGAAGCCGCGAAAGCGCGGCCGCTCGCCCAGCGTCAAACGCCAGCCGGCGAGCGCCGGCGCGGGGAGGTCCGGGTGCACGACAAGCGGCTTGGCAAAATCGAGCCACGAATCGAGGTCGTAGTAACCAAAGAACGCCTGCGCAACGAAAACGCTGGCTCCGACAACGCGCACCACAAACACGTGTTGTGCGTGGTGTTTCGCCGACGTTTGCGCGCGCCAAAACGCCTCGCTCGATTGGTAGTCTGCGTCGTCGAGTGCTGACCGACGATTGTCGTGTATTCTGACCAGGTAGGCAAGATTCAAACGCCCAGGCGCGACGTCGCGCTGCCACAGCCACTCCATCGGTTTGAAATCTGCCGCAATTAAGTAGACCGGCAGCCCGCGTTGCAGAGAGCCACGCAAGAAGATAAATTCCACCGGGCCGTTTGTGCCGTCGTTTCGCGATGCCGACGCAGCGAGTAGCACAATCATAGCCTGCAACTCGTTGCATTCGGGGCTCGCGCGCTTCATCTTGCGCAACGCCAAGTTGTAAAAGAGCGTCTCGATTCCACTGCAACCAGTCTCGGGCTTAAGCGCCCAGTCATGAACGATTGTAACAGGTTCGATTCCAGTGTTACGAATCGCCGAAACTGCGCGATCCAGGAAATGCTTTCCGGCTTTGACCTGTTGCCGCAGAATGGTGCCCAACAGAAGCGGCGAATGGACGAAATCGCGCTCGAGAGCGGTGCACGTGAACTCGGACTGCAACAACCGATCCGATTGATGCATCGGCGCCAAACAGTCCAGGTCAAGCAGATTCAGACGCCAGCCGTAGCGCGGCGTTGTTTTCGTCTCGAAAGCCACTTCGTCGAGCTCTTTCAGTTCTTCTTGAGGAGCGTCTGGCAAATTGGCCAGAAAATCGTAGAGCCACAATCTTGGGGCATCGTTCATTTTGTTTTTTAGGCACCAATCACGAGGCCGCGGACGGCAAACTTGTCTTCGGCCTTGCTGTTTTCGTCAAGATCGTCTCAGTAGGCTATCAGTTCGAGATCGTGTGTGTAGAAGACGATGTAGTCGCCACTGTCTTTGGTGGTGGGGGATGGGGGGGGACCAAATCGGACACGGCACAGCATTCCACAAATTTCCACTATCGTTCCAGTCTCTCCGCGGCGAGTCCTTCCAGCTTCATCAACGTAACTGAACCAGCTTTTAACCTTGACAATGGAGCCCTTTTTAAATGGCATTTTGTTTTGAATAAAAATCTGTTTCTTTCAAACCTCGGCCTTCATGGGGTTTTGTTTCACTCGCGTCCGTGCAGCTTGGCAATGCGCGCCTTGTTGGCGTCGGAAAACTCGGTCCATGGCGCGTCGCCGAGCGTGAGCGTGACGGTTGAGCACGTGCCTTTGACCTCGACTGTCAACAGCTTCACGTAGAGAATCAGCGTGTCGCTGTTTGAATCGCCGACGTGACCGCCTTTGGCCAGCTCCTCCTTGCACGCAAGGAAGCCGTCGATAATGCTGCCGATCGCCGCCTTTGTTTTCGGATCGGGATTCGGATGCAGGTGTTTGCGGATCACAGTGAGTGCCTGGGCAAAGCCACGGTCATAGCTGGCGTCGATGGCTTGGTAGACGATGGGCGAAAAGCCTTCGTCGAGCACGATAAATTCGTAAACTGTGTGCGTTTCGCTCATCTTTTCAAACTGACAATATGACAAAAGTTCTCTATCTTGGCATGAGCCAAGACGTGCTGCTGCCGCTCAATCTGGTGCCCGATTGCGACACGATCTTTGTGATTGACTTGGTCCAGTATGGCTTCAGTCGGCGTCGCACACAGACAAGCATCTGCGCCGACATTGCGCGCATTCTGAGTCGCGGTCGCTACGACAACTGGGACTACAAACTCGAGACAGGCACTCGCATCGCGCTGCACGCCGAAAGTCGCGTCGGCAATCGGTGGCAGCTCGATTTCGACGTCGACGGTCAGGCCAAGACGCTGGTGCGCTACGAAGGCGACTTTTTCAACGAGTGGCCCGCCGACGTCTGCGACATCACCCACTTTATGGCGCCGGGCGCATTCAGCGTCGAGTTTCTGCGCGACAATGCGACATTCAGGCAGATGTTTCTCACGCGGCTCGCGCCAACGTGCGCGCTGTTCTTCGACTGCCTCCCTTGGACAGGCTTGAGCGTGCCAGATCGGTTGCTCCGCAACATTACACAAACTACCTACACGAAAGAAGCACTTTGCGTGGCGGCTGTCGACACGCGACACGCAGATTGGATCGAGACCACTTTCAGCCAGGCTACGTTCACTTAAAATAGTGCGCATCGTCGGCCGTGTATTGAACGAGACCGCTTCGCGGGTCTCTCGTCGACAACGTTTTTTCTGTCGTTCTTTTTGATGCTCAACATGCACATCTCTTGAACAATGACTTCATTCTCTCTTGCAGTCGCACCAGGGGAGATGCGACCGATAGGCACTGAAAAATCAGCGCGAGAATTTCAGTCTGGAATAATGTCAATTGCAAAGTCGATGAATCAGCTTCTCGGCGGCGGCGAACCGACCATATAGTTTGGCAACTTTGGCGCTTTGCACCGAGAGGCGA
>Ga0116159_1003933_pt1 | contig 12922 bp, 9 predicted proteins | sample AD_JPNAS1_MetaG_FD_89878 | JGI IMG/M metagenome (GOLD analysis project Ga0116159, IMG submission 89878) | Active sludge microbial communities of municipal wastewater-treating anaerobic digesters from Japan - AD_JPNAS1_MetaG | ecosystem: Engineered > Bioreactor > Anaerobic > Digestate | place...
CATGAAGGCGATCATGTGGCCGGGAGGCGCGATCGTGTCGTCGAAGTTCGTATGCCCCAGGATCTGCAGGGGCATGCCCAGTCCGGGGACGCGCCAGGCCGACAGGTAGCATTTGTCGTCGAACAGGGGCACCTTGGTCCCGATGGTGTATCCCATGGAGGCGCTGGTCTCGAACTCGCATTCGCGCATGCGCTTCGCCCACGCCGGCGCCAGTTGGTCCATGGCCGCCATGTCGAGGAACCGCAGCACGTTCCAGATCGGCGCGGCGATGACGACGATCGGCGCGGAATAGTTGCCGCCGTCCGTCACGAGCTCCGTCGGCCCGCTTTTCCCGACCAAGACCTTGCGAACCGGCGTGCCGAGCTTAAGCGTTCCGCCCCGTTTCTTGTAGGCCTCCGCCATGGCGTTCATCATGGTCTGGACGCCGCCCAGGGGCATCCGCACCGCGTCGAACGGAAGGTCGGGGCTCTTCGAGACGCGCATCTGGTCGCGGTAGATGTGGATGAACTCGCCCGCGGAGATGATGTCCGATTCCGTCAGGGTCGTCTGCACCATGCCGACGGTCTTGCAGAATTCGCCGATCTTGGGCGATTTGACCCGCTCCTCGAGCAGTTTCGTCAGGGAAACGTTGTCGTAATGGTCGATCATCTCGTCGGAGGCGTTCTTGATCCAGGTCTGAAAATCTTTGAGCTCTTTCCGCTCCACCTCGTCCAGGTTGAAAGACTCCATCATCGGCTTCCATTTCCCGTCCTCGCCGTAGAACATGAACCCCTCGAGGTTGTGCGACCAGGGGATGTCCGTTCCGAGCTCCGTGAGCAGCTTGGCACAGGACGAATGCACGCCCTGATCGACGCAGTGGGTGCCCATGTCGACCCGCCAGCCGCCGGGGAGTTCGAAGGTTCGCGAACGCCCGCCGACGACCTTGCTCTTTTCGAAGACCGCCGTCTTGAAACCCTTGTTCTGAAGTATACCGCCGACGCCGAGTCCGGCAATGCCGGCACCGATAATGATCACATCGTATTTTTCCATTACATCCTCCGTCCTACTTTTTGCCGAGTTCCTGCTTCATTTCCGTGTAGAGGTCGAGCTTCTTGACCTTTCCCAGGGGCGTGAGGGGCAGTATGGGCCGGATGATGACGTCCTCCGGGATCTTGAAGTTGGACAGCTTGTCCTTGAGGAATTCCTTGATCTCCTCGGGCGTGGGGTTTTTCCCCGGCTTGGGCATGATGTAGGCGCGCCCGACCTCGCCCCACTTTTCGTGGGGGCGGCCGATGACCGCCGCGAGCATCACGTCCGGGTGCTTGCAGATCGCGTCCTCGATCTGCGGGGGATAGACGTTCTCGCCGCCGCGGATGTACATCTCCTTCTTCCGGCCGACGATGACGAGCGAGCCGTCCTCTTCGAAGCGGCCCATGTCGCCGGTGTGGAGGAAGCCGTCGGCGTCGAAGACCTTGGCGTCCTCTTCGGGGCGCTTCCAGTAGCCCTTCATGACGACCGGGCCCTTCACGCAGATCTCGCCCGCCTCGCCCTGGGGCATGATGTTGCCGTCGTCATCCTTGAGCACCATCTGGATCGAGGGAACCGGCTTGCCGACGGAATAGGTCAGCTTCTCCTCGCCGTGGCTGGGATGGGTGTAGGTGATGGCGGCGGTGGTTTCCGTCAGGCCGTAAGCGTTGAGTGGGATCACGCCGACGATCTTCTTGAAGGCCGAGATCAGCTCCGAGGGGCACGGCTGGGAGGAGACGATGGGGAGCTTGAGGGTGCTGATGTCGTACTTGCTCAGGTTGGGATGGGAAAGCTCCATGGCGTACATGGCGGGTACCTGCCCCAGCGTCGTTGCCTTCTCTTCGGAAACCAGGCGGAGGGTTTCCTCGGGATTGAAGGCGTCCATCATGACGACCTTGTTGCCCACGTTCACGTTGCAGATGATCCCCATCACGGCGCCGCCGACATGGCTGAAGGGGAGGTTCAGGACGATGATATGCCCGCGATGGTATCCGGTGGCCTCGATCTGGGCGTTCGTCAGGGCGATCAAATTCTTGTGCGTCAACTGGGCGGCCTTGGGAACGCCCGTCGTGCCAGATGTGTAGATGAAGAGGGCGGAATCGTCCTCCTGGACCGCATCCTTGGCCTTGTTCAGCACCGCCGGGTCGGGGTCGGTCAGGAACTTCTCCCAGAGGAGGACGCCTTCTTTTTCCAGATCGAAGCATACGACGTGTTTCAGCGTCGGCATCTCCTCCCGGACGGCGTCCAGATTCGCCATGAAATCCCCGCCCATAAAGGTGCTGGGCATGAACAGGACGGAGCTCTCCGAGTCGTTGACGAAGAATTTAAGCTCCGGCGCCGTGGTCCGGGCGCTCATGGGAACGCCGATGGCCCCGATCTTGGCCGCGCCGAAGTAGGCGAAGACGACCTCGGGCCATAGCGGCCCGTAGATCGCGATCCGATCGCCTCGCTGGACGCCCAGCTTCAGGAGACCCATCGCCACCCGGTCCGTCGCCTCGTCGTACTGCTTGAACGTGATCCGTCGCTCCTTGAAGACGAGCGCCTCGTTATTGGGGATTTCCTGGCTGTGCTTCTTGAAAAAATCTCCTAAAACCATGCCCAACTCTCCTTTCGTTTGTATGCTCCATTCATCGCCCGTGCAATGAACGTGTTTGCGGAAGAATCTCCGGTTCAGTTCCGGCCTTGATTGAGTACCGTTCACCTAATTTAAGGGAAACATAATGTCAAGAGAAAAAAGGCCTGTGAATAATCCGTCGGGCCCTGGAAAGTGCGGAGGTTCTGATTGTATTGCTATTACAGTATATTAGACTGTCAGACCCGGGGAGGGCCCGTCGAACGGCCGATTCGGGCCCACCCGGGGTAGAGACCGGTTCGAGGGGTGAATGGGGTTCATAAGGAACGCCTTGCCGGTCGGAACCGGAGGCGGGTGGAATCAGAACTCGATTCGCACCAGATATTCCACGTTGGGGGGTTCCCGGAGGGCGGCCGTCATCATCAGCGTCATCAGGTGACGGACCTCCGTGTACTTGTCGAATTCCTTGTGGTCGATGATGATCCAGCGGAGGGCGAGGTGGGTGTAGGACCCCAGAAACATGTACCAGAAGACACGCGGATTCACGTCCGCGCGAAACGTGCCTTCCTGTTTGCCCTCCTCGATGACCTGGCCCATCATCCGGGCGAATTCGTTCTGTTTCGGCTGGATCGCGGTCTCGTAGTACCGGCGGTTGAACAGGGTATACATGAAGTAGACCGTCATGAAGTCCCGAATGGACAGGAAGCTCAGGCCGAAGGAACGCATCAGCCGCCATAATTTTTCCGGCGGGGAGGGGCCGGCCTGCGGGTTGAAGATGTTGGAAACCCTTTCCAGATAGGCGTTCAGGTTCCTGTCGGACAGGGCGAACAGCAGGTCTTCCTTGCTCGAAAAGTACTCGTAAATCGTGCCTTCGGCCACCTGGGCCTCCTCGGCGATGGCCGCGATCTTGGCGTCGGCGTAGCCCTGCCGGGCGAAGGTCTTCTCCGCCGCGAGCAGGATCGCCTGCTGCCGGTTCGTCACGGCGGGCTTGCCCTTCGTTGTCAGCATGGGGAGGAGCAGGGCCATGATGTCGTCGAGATCCGTGCAGCTCTTCTCGATTTCGCCAGTGACGATGCTGCTGAGGGCTTCGATGTCGATCGTTCCGAAGATGATGTGCTTCATCAGTTTCATGTCGATGTCGCTCCGGAACACGCCCTCCCGGGCGCCCTCCTCGAGGATGTTGAGGAGGATGGCCTCGTATTCCTTCATCAGGCGGTACGCTTCGGACCGGTAAAAATCCTTGTTGGACCGGCACCGGAAGAGGAGATTCGTCACGTGATTGGGATGCGAATCGTTGTATTTCAGCATGTGCCAGATCATCTTGCTCAACCGGGATTTCGGTTCGATGATGCCCTGGAGATGCTCGCGCAAAAGGGCGGTTTCCTCGCGGGTTCGCTCGGCGACCACGGAAAAGATGATGTCATTCTTGCCCTTGAAGTATTTGTAGGCGAGGGAATCAGCCACCTGGGCCCGTTCCGCGATCTTCGCAATCGTCACCTCCTCGATGCTGCTCTCCAGGATGAGGGCCTCGGCGGCATCGAGGATGCGTGAACGGGTCTGCTGTTTTTTCTTCTCCATGCCTGAGCGTCCCGAAAAATTTAAAGGGTGAGATCCGCGCGACCTTTGGGGAGTCACATAACGGGCTGGGCGGACCGCACCTCTCCGACGAGGGCCGTCGCCACGCGAACGGCCTCCACGCCATCCCGGGCATAGGAAGCGCCGATCGAGGCGGCGAACCCGGCCGTCACGACGGCGCCCCCCACCATAAACTTCGCCGCCAAGCCGGCGTCCGCGGCCCGGGCGATGACATCCTTCATTCGGACCATGGTCGTTGTCATCAGGGCCGACAGCCCGATCACCTCCGGCCGGTGCTCCTGCGCGGCGGCGACGATCGCCTCCGCCGTCACGTCCTTGCCGAGATCCACGATGTCGAAGCCGTGGTTCCGCAGCATCAGGACGACGATATTCTTCCCGATGTCGTGGATGTCCCCCGCGACGGTGGCCATCAGGACCGTCCCCCGATGCGCCCGGGCGGTTCCTTCCCGTCTGAGGAGGGGTTCGAGGCGCGCGAGCGCCGCCTTCATGGCCTCGGCCGCGGCGATGAGCTGGGGGAGGAAATAGGTCTTCTTGTCATACCGGTCGCCGACCTCGACGATCGCCGGGATCAGGCAGTCGTCGACCAGCCGGTCGGCGGGGATCCCGGCTGCCAAGGCCGCGTCGACCCTCGCAACGATCTCCTCCCGGTTGCCATCGAGAATGGCCTCCCGCACCCGTTCCTCCGGAGAGCCCGGGTCGGCCGCCGGTGGAACAGGCTCCACGCTCGGCGCGGTTTGGGTCGCGTGGGCGATGTAGGCCGCCGCGTCCCGGTCCCGGCCCAGCAGGACGTCGCCCGCCCGCCGCGCATCGGCCAGCACGTCGCTCGACGGGTTGGCGATGGCCATCGTCAGGCCGGCCGCCTGGGCCATGGTGAGAAAGGCGCTGTTCAGCCGGTCCCGCTCGGGCATCCCGAAGGAGACGTTCGACAGGCCGAGCACCGTTCGGGCGCCGAACCGCTCCGCGCTCCAGGCGACGGTCTTCAGGGTCTCGGCGGCGGCCCGGGGGTTGGAGGCGACGGTCATGACGAGGCCGTCCACGACGATGTCCTCTTTGGTGAATCCGTGGCGCCGCGCCGCCCGGTAGACGTCGCGCACGATTTGTATGCGTTTTTCCGCCGTGGCGGGGACCTCGCCGCCGGCGAGCGGCAGGAGGATGAACATCGCCCCGTAGCGGGCGGCGAGCGGCAGGAGTTCGGCCATCTTCTCCGACTCGCCGGAGATGGAGTTGATCAGGGCGCGGCCGGGGTAGAGCCGGAGCGCGGCGGCGAGCGTGTCGACCCGGGCGGAGTCGAGGCACAGCGGGAGCGGCGTCGCGGCGGCGAGGAGCCGGACGACCGCGCGGATGGTTTCGACCTCGTCGATGTCGGGAACGCCCACGTTCACGTCGAGGAGGTCCGCGCCGCGCTCCTCCTGCTCCCGGGCCATCCGGCGGACGAGGGCCAGTTTGCCCTCGCGCAGCTCCTGCTGGAGCGCCTTCTTGCCGGTGGGGTTCAGGCGTTCCCCGATGACGACGAGGGGATCGCCGGGGGCGAAGATCCGGTGGGCGCGGGCGGAGCTGATGGCGGCGAGCGACCTGCGCCGGGGCGGCTGCGGCGCTACGCCGTCGAGGGTGGTGCGCAGGGCGGCGATGTGGGCCGCGGTGGTTCCACAGCAGCCGCCGATGAGGTTCGCCCCGGCGGCGGCGAGTTCCCGCGCGGCCGCGCCGAAGGCCTCCGGTGCCATGTCGAAAAGGGTCTTATCTCCGACGAGCCGCGGCATCCCGGCATTCGGTTTGGCCATAAGCGGGACGGTCGCGTAGGGCTTCATGGCGGCGATCAGGGGGACCATCGCTTCCGGCCCCGTCGAGCAGTTGCACCCCACGGCGTCCGCGCCCAGGGCCTGCAGGGTGATCAAGGCGGTCACCGGGTCCGTGCCGTTCAGCGTCCGGCCGTCCGCCTCGTACGTCATGGTGACCATGACCGGCAGGCGGCAGATCTCCTTCACCGCGATGAGCGCCGCCCGGGCCTCCTGGATGTCGAGCATCGTCTCGATGACGAAGAGGTCGACGCCGCCTTCCAGAAGCCCCGCCGCCTGTTCCCTGAAGATGGCCACCGCCTCGTCGAAGGGCAGGTCGCCGAAGGGCTCCACGAAGCGGCCCGTCGCGCCGATGTCCCCGGCGACGAGCGCCCGCCTTCCCGCCGCCCGCCGGGCGAGGCGGGCGAGGTCCCGGTTGATCGCGTGGACGTCGGTGTGCCCGTACGGGGCGAGCTTCGGACGGCTGCCGCCGAAGGTGCACGTGTAGAGGATCGCCGCGCCGGCGTCGAGATAGGCGCGGTGAATCCCGCTCAGGGTGTCGGGGTGCGCGAGGCACCACGCCTCCGGAGAGACCCCCGCGGGCATGCCGACACGCTGGAGTTCCGTTCCCGTGCCCCCGTCGAGGATGGCGAGGCCGTCCCGCCAGAGGCCGCGAAAGGTCTTGCGCCTAGACATGGCGACCTCCCGGGGGGCGCCGCGCCGCGGCCGCAATGGGTATTTCATTGAAAACACGGTTATATTCCACGGATGGAGGATTCCTTTCCCGACAGCGTCTCATAACCGGATCGACCGGCCTTGTCAATCCTCATCTTCCGCACCGGTCCGGTCGCCGGTGTCGCAGACAGGCAAAAGCCCCATAACCCCCGTGGGTTATGGGGCTCGCGAATTTGAATGTGGCCGGGTTCGGCGGCGCGTTGCCGACCGATCCACCGTTTCGATGATTGCCCAGTGCGGCGGAGCCACCGCCCTTCCATCATCGTGCGAGGCGTCTTCAGGAGCGCTTTCCCGGTCTCGATTGACTCGGGGGGTTCCTTCCCGGCGACGGGCGCCCGCGGACCGCCCCGCCGCACGACGGTCTACCGGCGCGCCAAAACCTTTCCCCTGACCCCCAGCACGACCTCGTTCAGGGGGATCGTCACGCCCGCCCGTTCCATCCCCTTCCGGACGATCGCGGGCAGCCCCGCGCAGCAGGGCACCTCCATGACGGCCGTGGTGACGCTCCTGACGCCGGCGGTCTTGAAAATTTCGGTGAACTTTTCCACGTACGCATCGACGTCGTCGAACTTCGGACAGCCCATCATCACCACCTTCCCCTTCAGCCAGTCCCGGTGCAGGGTTGGAAAGGCGACGGCCGTGCAGTCCGCCAAGACCAGCAGGTCAGCCCCTTTCAGGAAGGGGGCGTTCGCGGGAATCAGCCGAATCTGGATCGGCCAGTGCGTCAGCGCCGACTCCTCCTCCGGCCCCCGCCCGATCTGCGCGGGCCGGTTGGCCGCCTCGCAGGCGGCGGGCGATGCGAAGAGCTGGACGTGCGTCGACGGGCATCCACACGGCAGCACGGCCTTTTCCCGCTCCGCGAGGTGGCGCTGGGCGGCCGCCTCGTCAAAAGGAGGCGCCTCGCGCTCGACGATGCGGAGCGCCCCGGTGGGGCACTCCCCGATGCAAGCGCCCAGGCCGTCGCAGAACGTCTCCGAAACCACCCGGGCCTTTCCGTCCACGATTTGCAGGGCGCCCTCGGCGCACCCCGTCACGCATTGACCGCACCCGTCGCAGAGCGCCTCGTCGATCTCGATGATCTTGCGCAAGATCCTGTTCATGACACGACCTCCAGCGGAAATCACCGCCCCTGCATCATCGCCTCGACATCCGTCCCCACGTCCGTGATCGGCCGGATGTTGAAATTTTCCACCAGGACCTTGAGGACGTTCGGCGATACGAACGCCGGCAGTGTCGGCCCGAGGCGGATGCCCTTCACGCCGAGGAAAAGCAGCGCGAGTAGCACCGCCACCGCCTTCTGCTCGTACCAGGCGATGTCGAAGGAGATCGGCAGTTCGTTGATGTCGTTCAGCCCGAAGGCCTCCTTCAATTTCAGCGCGATCACGGCCAGCGAGTAGCAATCGTTGCACTGCCCGGCGTCCAGCACCCGGGGAATGCCGCCGATGTCGCCCAGGGCCAGCTTGTTGTAGCGGTACTTGGCACAGCCCGCCGTCAGGATGACCGTGTCCGGGGGAAGCGCGCTGGCGACGTCGGTGTAGTAGCCGCGTGTCTTGTGGCGGCCGTCGCAGCCGGCCATGACGATGAAGCGCTTGATGGCGCCCGACTTCACCGCGTCCACCACCCGGTCGGCCAGGGCCAGCACCTGATGATGGCCGAAGCCCGTCACCAGCTCGCCCGTCTCGATCTCCGTCGGCGGCGCGCACGTCTTGGCCAGCGCGATGATTTCCGAGAAATCCTTCATCCCGCCGCGGGGCCGGTCGGGGATGTGTTTCAGCCCGGGGTAGCCCACGACGCCCGTGGTGAAGATCCGGTCCCGGTAGGCCTCCTTGACCGGGATGATGCAGTTGGTCGTCATCAGGATCGGGCCGTTGAAGGACGCGAATTCCTCCGCCTGCCGCCACCAGGCGTTCCCGTAATTGCCCGCGAAGTGGGCGTAGGTCTTGAACGCGGGATAGCTGTTCGCCGGCAGCATCTCGCCGTGTGTGTAGACGTCCACGCCGGTCCCCTCCGTCTGCTTGAGGAGTTCCTCCAGGTCCTTCAGGTCGTGGCCGGAAATCAGGATGCCCGGGTTGCCCCGGACGCCGATTGGAACCCTGGACATTTCGGGGTTCCCGTAGGTGGTCGTGTTCGCCTTGTCCAGAAGCGCCATGACGTCGACGGCGCATTCCCCGGCGCGCATGACCAGGGCGACCCTGTCCTCGACGCTAAGATCGCGGGTCGTCGACGCCAGCGCCTCCATGAGGAAGCGATCAATTTTTTCGTCCTCGAAGCCCAGCACGGCGGCGTGCTCCGCGTAGGCGGCGATGCCCTTGAGGCCGTAGATCAGAAGCATGCTGAGCGAACGGGCGTCCGGATCCTCCATGGAGAGGATGCCGACCTCGGCGGCCTTCTTCGCGAATTCGTCGGCGTCGTCGGAAAACCACACGGCCGAATCGTGCCGGACGTCCTGCGCATCCGCCCCGCAGATTTCCTTCAACGCGTCCCGCAGGGCCAGCGCCTCGCGGATGAGCGCCGTGATCCGGTCGTTGTCGAAGTTCACGTTGGTAATCGTCGCGAATAGCGCCTCAGCGACAAAGCGCCCGTAGCGGCGGTCCAGCGGACCCTTCTGTCCGGCCTTTTCGGCATAGAGGGCGATCCCCTTCAGGACATGGATCAGCAAATCCTGCAGGTTCGCGGTTTCCTCCGTCTTCCCGCACACCCCCCGGACGCCGCAGCCTTCATTCTTCACGGTTTCTTGACACTGAAAGCAAAACATGTGAAACCTCCTTTCTCCGATTCGATGTCGTTGCGTTCCTGTAACCGAAACTGACACGCGCGTCCTTGACTTATGTCAAGAAGCGGATATAGTTCCGCCTCAAAGGGCTTCATCCATGCGAAACATACGCGACATCCTGACGAAGAGCCAGCTGTTCGGGGGCCTGCCCGAGGAGCACCTCGCTGAGGTCGAGAAGATCGCGGTCGAGAGGCGTTACGAGAAGGGGGAGGTTATCTTCGCCGACGGGGACGAGGGTATCGGATTTTACCTCATCGCCTCGGGAAGCGTCAACGTGTACAAGCTCTCTCCCGACGGAAAAGAGCAGATCCTCCATATCGTGAAGGAGGGCGAGACCTTAGGCGCCGTTCCCGTCTTTTCCGGAAAATCGTTCCCCGCCAACGCGCGGGCGATCACCCGGAGCCACCTGCTGTTCTTCGACCGGCAACGGTTCGTCCGGATGATCACCGGCAAACCGTCCCTGACGATGAACCTGCTGGCCCTTCTCGCCATGCGTCTCCGGGAGTTCACCCTCCAGGTCGAGAACCTGTCGCTCCGGGAAATCCCGGGGCGTTTGGCCGCCCACCTGCTTCACCTTTCCCGGGAGCAGGGGGACCGGGACGTCGTTGCGCTGAACCTCTCCAAGGCGCGGCTCGCCAATCTCCTGGGCACGGGGCCGGAATCCCTGTCCCGCGCACTGGGAGCCCTGAAGCGCAAGGGACTGGTGGAGGAGGACGGCCCCCGCCTCCGGCTGCTCGACCGCGACCGTCTGGAAGCGCTCGCCGAAATGGGAAAGGACGCGGGGTAAGATCGCTGGGCGCGATGGGTGCGCCCCGCCGCCGAGGACGTCACCCACTGTCCGGCCGGCGGGCCGGATCCGTTGATCTTGTATCCTATTTAACCCAATGAATCGTCAGCGGATAGGGTTATTATTTGGATAGAAAGCTGGACAGCAACGGCCAAGACCATAGAAAATCCTGTACGCTAAACAACCGGGTGTTCACGATGTCATGGCACTCAACATTTAGCCGATAAGCGATCTCCTTTGGGGACAGACAAACCATGGCGTGCGGATGAAAAATATCTGCAAGGCCATCTGATAAACTCCGCCGGCTCGGAAAAGTCCTCTGTTGTGGATGGATAAGTGAGAATGTGGAGACGATGCTGGGAATCATCATGCTCAGGTTCAAGAAGTAAAGAAAAAATTGCCCTGAATCCTAACTTCTGGTACCATGGCAACCGGCAAGGGAGGGATTTTCATGAATGCCTACGACATGATAGAGACAAAGCCGGAAGTAATGCGGGGCAAACCCGTCATTAAAGGGACGAGAATTCCCGTTGATCTCATCGTAAGAAAATTGGGTGAAGGCGCTTCTTTTGAAGACTTGCTCGATGGCTATCCAAGGCTGTCAAGAGAAGCCATCCAGGCGGCGTTGATTTACGCCGCCGATATGATCCGCAATGAAACCACGATCTTCTTGAAGACAGGCACTGTCGATTGAATCCAAAACCATTGAGATTTTTGGCAGACGAAAGCTGCGATTTTTCAATCATTCGCGCCTTGCGGTCGGTTGGATATTCCGTCGATGCCATCGCGGAAATATCCCCATCATTGCCGGATGAAGCGGTATTGAAATTGGCGGTGGCGGAAGGCCGGCTGTTGATAACGGAAGACAAGGACTTTGGCGAGTGGGTTTTTGCACATCAGCATGCGATGGCAGGCGTATTGCTGATCCGCTATCCGGCAAGCATGCGCTCCTCAATGGTTGCAACCGTGATTGATCTGGTAGGCGTACATTCACCAGAGCTTGACGGCCGTTTTACTGTTTTAGAACCCGGAAGAGCAAGAATCAGAGAAAAATCAAAGAGTAACATACATACCGACTAAAGCCGGCACGAACGTTACTCTATAAAAGTATGAATTACTGAGGAGGTTATTGATGAAGCAGATAGCCCCGGCTTCGACAGTGGTAGGCAAGCGATACGGGGATTCTTTAATAAAATTTAGATCGTACGGGAAGATCTTAACAGAGCCATATTCTCTTTGAATATCTCCAATAATTCATTGTTCCCTAATTTACTTGCCCTTAAAGCATCTCGGTAACAAAGGGAATATTTCCCTAGATAATAGTAAGATATGCCGCGGTAAGCGTAAGCATCAGCATAATTTGGTTTCAGGCTGATAAACCTGTCATAGTCATCAACGGCATGTCGATATTCTCCCGTCTGCATATATGTAACTGCCCGGTCAAAGCGAGCTTCGGCATTGCCAGGTTCCATGCGAATTACCTTTGTGTAGTCTTCAATGGCCGGTTGATATTGCTCCAGCTTACAGTAAGCATTGGCGCGTTTCGTATAGAAGCGAGAAGTATTCGGGGATATTTCAATTGCTCTATTGTAATCCTCGATAGCTTTTTCATAGCTGTTTGTTCTTTTATGCACAAAAGCCCGCCAGTAGTAGGCGTTCGCATCCCGTGGGTTTGATTCAATGGCTTTGTTGAATGCATTCTCGGCATAAATAAAATTCTTTGATCTGCAGGCATAGAGCCCTTTTTCATACCAGTCGTATAATGCAATTGGTGCCATTGTTTTTGTGGTCATGTTTATAATTTATCATTAATTTTAAACAACTATCATTCCATGATTCTAAAATATGGTTCATCCGGTTGATGCGTACTTTTGTCTCATTCACTTACGAGTCAACTTATTCGTGAAACGGAGAAACTGAAGATAACCAATTGATAGATGGTAACGTCCGCCACAACCGGCGTGCAAAAGCAGAGCGAAGCGGCGCTTTTGCACGTCCGAGTTGATGGCGTTGTTAGCCATAGACCACAATACCTTTTCTGACCGCTCCACGCTTGAGGAACCCAACAAATTTCCAAATTAGGGTATCGATGATTTTTCTGTCAGTGTAGGCTGCGTTTACACTGAAACGCGCCCGAAACTGCGTGATAGCTTGAGCAAGAAGCCCTTGCTCTAACACACGCCCATACTCTGTATGTAGAAATTCATATGAGGCTAACAAACGAGCAATTTTCTGTTCAGTTGTTTCATTGGCGCCTCCAGAAGGTAAGAAGAAAAAACTTTCTACCATGCTGTCGTAAACTGGTTGTTCCGGATTCAGCATATGGACGAGCTTGCTCGCGAATGAAAACTGCAGTGACTGGCGACCATTACCATGTGTTGGAATTGGAAGTAAATGGCGCGCGACTGCTTCTACCGTGATATGTTCGGGATGACCTTTCAGTTGCTCCAAATGGCCAAAGTATGCAGCCAAGTATTCTTTACTGAGCCGCGCAGGGTTCAGTTGCCAATAAAGACGATAGATACGTTGAAACTCTTGGTCTTGTGCAACATTTCGATTTGGCAATTCTCCTAAAAGCCAGACATACGGGTTTATGTCGGCTTGGGGATTGATCAACTTCAGCAACGCTCCCACATTCTGATTGATGATTGTGTACATGTGTTTGTATGGCTAACGAAAAG
>Ga0116159_1003946_pt1 | contig 12893 bp, 6 predicted proteins | sample AD_JPNAS1_MetaG_FD_89878 | JGI IMG/M metagenome (GOLD analysis project Ga0116159, IMG submission 89878) | Active sludge microbial communities of municipal wastewater-treating anaerobic digesters from Japan - AD_JPNAS1_MetaG | ecosystem: Engineered > Bioreactor > Anaerobic > Digestate | place...
TCCGTTCAGTGCATCGCTTTCGACTTTCAACTTTTAACTTTTAACTTTCAACTGATTGTCCCTTTTGTGTCCTTTTGTGTCTTTTGTGGTTTAAACAATAGACGCGTCAGCCTCTTTCAACTTTTAACTTTTAACTTTTAACTTTTAACTGAATTGTGCGTCAGCCTTTCTTTTAACTGAATTTTACTGAAAACTAATAAAAAAAACTTGCCCAAGCCAAAACCTAGACAAGTTTTTTATATTTACTTAAAATTTTACGTCTTTACAAACTTTTAACTTTCAACTTTTAACTTTTAACTTTTAACTGATTTTTATTCTTTTACAAACTTTTGAATTCCAATTTTTCCGTTTTCAGCTGATAAGATAATTAGATAAGTTCCTGGAACTAATTCAGAAACATCTATTTCGCTATTTGAGAAAGTTAAATCTGTTTGTACAAGTTTTCCGTTTATATCAAAAATTTGCACAATAGCCTTTTCAACATTGCAATTTATGTATAATACTTCTTTTGCAGGATTTGGAAAAACGCTAAATTCAATATTTTGAATTAGCATATCTTCAAGCATTGTAATATAATCTGGATAAACATTTGTGCCACTAACAATAAAGTTAACATTATAATTTTGCTCGTTAGTAGTTTCAATTTCAAAAGCAGTCCAATTTGGATGTATAAAACTTGTTACAAAAGCTTGTATGTTAGTGTTTTCAGGAATGTTGTCAAAGTGATATTGACCATTGTTGTCAGTAACTTTTACGCTAATGAATTCGTCAATATCCTTATTTTTTAGCACAACAACCATTTCGTTTAATGGATTTAAACTTTCATCGTTGTTCAAAGTTCCAACAATACCATACATTCCATTAGAACCTTGGCTTTCTGTTAGTGCAATATGATGTATATTAGCTATAAATTCAGTTCCTTCGGATATTGGAATAATTGTAGCATCTTCGTGAACTACAACATTTTGATAATAAACATGTTCTGCCACATTATAATTTTCTGGATATTGAATAAACGAAGCTAAATAATAATTACCAACTTCTAAGTCTATAAATTCAGCTTGACTATCAGAGTTTACTAATTGTTCGGCTACGAAAACTACAACAACATTATCATCAGAGTCTAATGTTTCTTTATATAGTTTCACTTTTACATGATTAGCAGGAAAGTTGCTTGCAGGTTCATCAAAAGTTACATTAGCAATTATTTTGTTTGTGACACTACCTTCATTTATAAAATTAACGCTACCTTGTACTAAAGAACAATTATGTTCAGTACGGCTTAGTATATTATAGGTACCATCTAGAAAATTTTCGCCTAAACTCAAGTTTGAGCCTGTCCCGTTAAATTCTAAAGTAATAGGTTCACCTTCCGAAGTAACCCAATAATAAGTTCCAACTATACTATTTTCTATCGTAATACTACCGCTTGTGCCTTCAGGCAATATTCCATTTTCTGGGTCTTGCAAGATAACAACTTGTTCTGGCAAAGGATTTACTACAAGAGTTAACTCATAAATAACAGCACAGTCATTTTCACCAACTTCTGTTGGATGTATGTATGTATATGTGTCTGCTACTTCATATTCTTCTCCATTAATTTCCCAAGTATAAACTTCACCTTCACAAATTTCATCATTTTGTTCTACTTTATTTAAAGGATTAACAGTTAAAACTAACTTTTTATATCCATCTGCACCAAAATCTTGATAGTAATTACCAGCTTCTGTACATTGAATATTACCCCATTGATAAGGCAATTCATTGTAGCAAATAGTATGTTCTATAATTTCGTCAATAAGATAAAGATGTAATGTATGAATACTATCACATAAATGATCAACTGTTTGAAAGGATGCTGTATATGTTCCAGTTGCATTATAAGTTATCCCATCTACCGCCCATGTATATTCAGTTTCTTCCATTAAATCAACAGTTGTGTCAATCGCATAAGAAGGATATACTATTAATTCTAATGTATGAATGCTATCGCAACCATAAATATTTTCATATGAGGCTGTATATGTTCCAGCTTCAGTATAAGTTTGACCATGCCATTCAAATTCGTTACCTTCACATATATCGTGAGTCTCTGTTTCAGCTGCATAGCTTTGATTTACAGTTAAATTTAATCTGTAAATACTATCACAACCATTTACAGTTTCAAGCTCATTATTATATATACCAGTTGCATTATATTCTACATTTCTCCATACATAAGGAAGTTGTGTATCACAAATTGTATCAACTGTTTCTTCTAAGAAAGTAGGATTTATAGTTAAATATAATTTGTAAACACTATCACAACCATGAACTGTTTGATAAGTTTTTACATGCTCTCCAGGTTCATTATATTCTTCTCCTTGCCATACATAAGGAAGTTCTGAATCACAAATTTTAACAATTGTATCTTTCGTGAAAGTAGGATTTACAGTTAAATATAATTTGTAAACACTATCACAACCATGAACTGTAGGATAAGTTTTTACATGCTCTCCAGTTTCATTATATTCTTCTCCTTGCCATGTATAAGGAAGTTCTGAATCACAAATTACATCAACTGTTTCTTCCAAGAAAGTAGGATTAACAGTTAAATTTAATTTGTAAATACTATCACAGCCAAGAACTGTTTGATGAATTTTTTCATGCTCTCCAGTTTCATAATATTCTTCTCCTTGCCATGTATAAGGAAGTTCTGAATCACAAATTACATCAACTGTTTCTTCCAAGAAAGTAGGATTTACAGTTAAATTTAATTTGTAAACACTATCACAGCCAAGAACTGTTTGATGAATTTTTTCATGCTCTCCAGTTTCATTATATTCTTCTCCTTGCCATGTATAAGGAAGTTCTGAATCACAAATTACATCAACTGTTTCTTCCAAGAAAGTAGGATTTACAGTTAAATTTAATTTGTAAATACTATCACAGCCAAGAACTGTTTGATGAATTTTTTCATACTCTCCAGTTTCATTATATTCTTCTCCTTGCCATGTATAAGGAAGTTCTGAATCACAAATTTCAACAACTGTTTCTTCCAAGAAAGTAGGATTTACAGTTAGTTCAAGTTGAATAATGCTATCACAACCAGTATTAAGCGATGTTAAGGTATGGTAATGTGTCCCTTGTTCTGTTAAGTTAGTTCCATAGAAATTATATGTATCACCTTCGCATAAATCATAGTAAACTACTGTAGTAGTAATTGGAATTGCCGTCATATTAATACTAGCGGTATTAGTGCAAGAATTGATGTCTGTTCCTGTAACATAGAATGTAGTAGATTCATTAACAGTAACATTAATCTCATTGCCCGTTCCTGTAGTTGACCAATTATAACTTGTTGCTCCGCTAGCAGTTAGTGTCGCAGACTGTCCTTGACATACATCTTGGTTTGCGGTAGAAATAGTAACTGTAGGCAATGGATAAATGGTAATAGTTTTTGTAGTATCTTTTGTTAAACTTCCAGAAGTAACATATAAACTTACTTGAAAATCGGTTGCGGTGGAGACAGTTGGGAAAGTGTGAGAAAAAATTGGAGAACCTTCATTTACTATACTTCCATTAACTTTCCATACGTAATTGCTTCCAGCAGGAGCGCTACCACTTGCAAAAGCTATAGTATTTCCAGAGCATTGAGCACCAGTCCATGTGAAATCAACATTTGTAGGTGTAGTTGCAATTTCAATATCATCTATCATAAATACAAAAGCAACATCAGAAACACATTGAATTGCACAATGAACCCCTTGTCCGTTATAAGTATTTAAGTCATAAGTGTATTTTGTCCATGTTGTTGGAGCTTCTGTATAAGTTCCTGTAGAAATTTTTGTAAAACTTGAAGGATTATTATCTGTTGTAGAAATTAAAACATTAAATCTTTCTAATCCATTTTGGTCTGTTAATGATTTTGCCCAAAAGCTAAAACTAGAGTTTGATTCTAAATTTATCTTAGGAGTAATAAACCAATCGTTGTTAGGACCATTTACTGCAGCAAAACAAGCACCATATTTACTTCCTCCATGTGCACTCAAAGCTGAAGGAGAGGCAGGATTTGTTGCAGAATGATTAAAAGCAATAAAAGAACCTTTATAATATTCGTTTTCAAAATCAATAGTTGAGATGCCATAAGTATAGCTTCCGTCTCCGTCATAAGTTGTGCAAGGAGAAAACTGATCTACAACAAAATTTGGGCAAGCCTCAAAATCATAAGTAAAACCACTACTTGGTGGCAAAACAGTTATATATCCATTTTTTGTTTCTGTAAAATTTTGTGAACCATTACTAACAGTTAAACTTACATTATAAGTTCCTGCATTCATATAATATACTGTTGGATTTTGCTCATTGCTTGTAGGAGGAGTTCCACCTTCAAAGGTCCAGTCCCAGGCTGCCAAGCAATTTGTGCTTAAATCTGTAAAATTAACATACTGCTCAGTTTCAATAGTTGTAGGATTACCAATAAAATTAGCAATAGGAGGTACAGTACTTGCACTAGATGTATAATTTAATTCCCAACCTTCATCTACACCACTAGAGTTTGTGTAAAATTCCAATACCGCTCTTCCACTAGGTATTGTAATAGTTCCGTTAGGTATTGTGCTTTTATTGAAATGATATAAAAGGTTACTAGTATTTATAGTATTTTTATAAATTTTCAAATAATCAGTATTATCAGCAATTTCACAACTTACAAAATCTAAATTAATATGAGTTGCTCCTTCTGGTTCAATAATCCAAGAGCAAGAAGTAGAGTTTTTATAATCACATGATTTACTTCCATCGCTTAAATTACCTTGAGATTCTGTGAAAATCATGTTTTGTTTACAGGATTCGACAGCATATTGTACTTTCCAACCGTCAGCTTGCGAGCTAGCATCAGTATTAAATTTAATTGTCATTCCTCCAGTAATAGAGGTATATGCATCTGTAGTTGGTGGATTATATTTATCAAATGTAGCTATCAACTTTGTGCTATTTTTATCGCCATCGTACAATTCTACAGCATCACCTTCACCTAGATCAAGATTAGTGAAAATTAAATTAACTATAGATTCACAGTTTGGAATAATTTCATAAACACAAGATAGGTTTGTTTCATAGTCTTCTGGTCCACTACCATCATCAAAAGAACCTTCACTACCTGTTATTAGTTTTTCACTTTGGCAATATTCAGGATAACCAGTATCGGGATATATATTAATAATCATTTCATTGTATAGAATAAAATTATATTCTTCTCCTTCAGGAGTAGCTGATGAAGTTAAATTATCTAAAGTATAATATCCATCACCAGCACCACCCCAGCCCCAGTTCATGTGGAAGCTATCGTCTTGATATCCGTCACAGTTCCAAGCATGACCAAGAGAAGTAGAATAACCTGCATATATCATAGGCTTTTTGGAATCAATTTGTTGCTTAATTAAATTTTTCCAGTCAGTTTCGGAATAAGAATACTTATGTACATGACTTAAAGATGAATTATACTTAAAATGATTTTTCAATGCTTCTGCAACATCGTGTATATAAGCACCTGAGCCAGAGGGTCCCCATTCCATAGAAACAGCAACGCCAGCATGAAAGCAAATTTTTCCTAGCTCAGGATTTTCAAAATCTGAAGCTTGATCTGGAATAGAAAACCAATCATAAGTCTGTTGGGCAAAATTAATAGTAATATCACCATAGCCTCCATTTGCATCATTTAGATGAGTTTTTGAACCAGTTCCTGTTGAGGGCCAATTATAATATTTCATAACTTGTAACAATGCTATAGCAGAACAACCAACGGGAACATGTCCATTTAGACCACCACCAGAATTAGGGTCTGTGGGGCATTGGGAATTATAGGGCCAAATTTGATTCCAATTAATTTCTCCCAATAATATCGGCGAAGTTGCTTTTAATTGAAAACTTTTAGTTTGGTTAAAATCTAATAATTCTTGCCATTGACTTACAGCTTTTTTGTTTACAGGCATTTCGTTATTGTTAGCATATTCAATGCTTTTATTAAAATAATTCAAAAATTCTGCTTGTCCGGGCGACATATTGTTAAAAATAAAACCACCTTCAAACGAATAAGCCAAGATCGGAATAATTTGATCATCAGATGAAACTATAACATAACCTTGATTGCCATTGATATTAAAGACATAAAACTTATAAATATCATTTTGAGATGGATCGAAAAGACAATTCAAATTTATGTCTTTCCACTCGAGAGGTTCAAAACTTGCAATTGTTTGATACACATGACTTTTTGCTACTTTTTCAGCATTTTTTAGAGGAACAAAACCTGCAAATGCACTAAGAGAAAAAGTAAAAATGAAGATTAAGATTAGTGTTTTTTTCATAACGCCAATAAATTTATAGGTTTTTACTAAATACAAAGAAAACAAATTTTCTGTTAATTAAAAAAAATAACATAAAAAATGTGAAAAAATACACATTTAATGATTTAATCCATGATAAGTCTAAATTATAGGTGCATTTTTTCGATAAAATAAAAAAAAGTTTATATATTTTTTTGCAAATTTTATCATAAGTCAACTTAGTAAACTTTAGGAAATCAGTTTACCAATAATTTTATCTATATTTTTTATATTTTGATTTTCGCAGAAGACTTGCAAATCATTAATGATTTTAATTGTAATGTCGGGGTCGATAAAATTTGCAGTTCCAATTTGTACGCATGAAGCACCAGCAAGCATAAACTCAATAACATCTTCGGCATTCATAATTCCACCTAAACCACATATTGGAATTTTAACTACTTTAGAAACTTGCCAAACCATTCTTAAAGCAATTGGCTTAATTGCAGGACCCGATAATCCTCCAGTAATGGTAGATAATTTTGGTTTTCGAGTTTTTGCATCTATTGCCATACCTAAAAATGTATTTATTAAAGAAATGCTATCAGCTCCTTCACTTTCAACAGCTTGAGCAATAGATACAATATCGGTAACATTTGGCGAAAGTTTAACCATTAAATGTTTTTTGTAAACTTTCCTAACTTCCTTAACCACTTGAGCAGCAGATGTGCAACTAGTGCCAAAAGCCATGCCACCTTCTTTTACGTTAGGACAAGAAATGTTAAGCTCTATGCCAGGAATGTTTTCCAAATTGTTTATCATTTCGGCTGTCGCAACATAATCTTCTATTGTTGAGCCAGAAACGTTTACAAAAATATTGGTTTTTAAATCTTTTATTTCTGGGTAAATATTTTCACAAAAATATTTTACACCCTTATTTTGCAAACCAACTGCATTTAACATTCCCGAAGCGGTTTCAGCCATTCTTGGGTAAGGATTGCCTTCGCGATGATTTAATGTTGTCCCTTTAACAATAAAACCGCCAAGTAAATTCAGGTCTATAAAATCAGCAAATTCTGTTCCGTAACCAAATGTGCCAGAGGCAGTTAGTATGGGGTTTTTAAACTTTAAACCAGCAAAATTTATTTCTAAGTTTACCATATAATTTCTTTTGAATTAAAAACAGGTCCTTCAGTGCAAACACATTTATGACCATCAACTGTATTTTGAACGCAACACAAACAAGCACCAACACCACAAGCCATCAAGTTTTCTATTGAAACTTCGCAGTCAATATTTCTTTCATTAGCCCAAATCGACAAGTTTTTTAGCATAATTTTAGGACCGCAAGCATAAATCTTTTTATAATTAAAAACAGAACCTGTGAAAATAGAATGGTTTAAAACATGTCCTTCCTCACCAAAACTGCCATCGTCGGTTGTGTAAAAAACTTTTCCATATTTTGAAAACTTGTCGTGCAAAACAATATTGCTTTTACTTCTATAGCCAAGTAAAAAATCGTATTCTATACCAAAATTCAAAAAGTATTTTGCAGTATATAAAAGAGGTGCTACACCAATTCCGCCACCAACAAGCAAAACTTTATCGCTAGTTGGCATTGTAAAGGAATTTCCCAAAGGATAAACTATGTTTAAATAATCATCAGCTTGAATTTTAGATAGCGACTCTGTGCCTTTACCAGCAATATTGATTAATAACTTAATTGTATTTTTTTCATAATTTACATCATGAATGCTAATAGGACGCCTTAAAAATGTTGATGGCGAATTTGGAATTTTTATTTCTACAAATTGAGCTGGCAAAATAAACGGTAAGTCTTCTTCTGAAAACAATTTTAATAAATAATAATTAGCATTAAGTTTTATATTGCTAACAACTTTTAAGTCTTGAATAAGTTTTTTCATTTTTTTTATAAAATCTTTAGCAAAATTAGTTAATTTTTGTGCATTTTCTGTGTTTTATAAAATCTTTTGTGAAAATTAAAAAAAATAAAGTAATTTTAGGGCATATTTATTGCAATAAAATTTAAAAAACTGTGATTATGAAAAAAATTGTTTTCTATTTAATTATTATAACTTTTTTATTGTTTTCGTGTAAAACTAAAAAAGAAATGAAAAATTCCTCTGAAATGTCAACTACAGGAGCGAAAATTGAAGCTAATCAAAGTGAAAAGTTGACAAATTTTTCTTTTAATTTATATTCTAATTTAATAAAAGCTGAGCCTCAAAAAAACTATTCCTTTTCGCCAGTATCTTTAAATTTAGCTATGGGAATGGCTTATGCGGGTGCTGAAGGAAAAACTGCCGACGATATTAGCAATGTTATGGGTTTTTATCGCGACAAGCAATATTTTTTACTTAGCATTTCTGAATATATGGATTTTTTGGACAAGATAGCTCAAGATAGTTTGGTGGAATTTAGGCTTGCTAATAAAATTTATTTAGAACAAACTTACAACATACTTCCTTCGTATCAGGCTATGATTGAAAAATATTTTGATGGTGCTTTTAAATTGGCAGATTTTATTAATAATGCACAAAAAGAAGCGAAAAATATAAATTCTTGGGTAGAAAAAATTACAAATAATAAAATTAAAAATTTAATTCCTGAAGGAACATTATCGCCAAGTACTGCAATGGTATTGGTTAATGCAATTTATATAAATTCTGATTGGAAATATCAGTTTAAAAAAGAAAAAACTCAAAAAAAGAACTTCTTTTTAAGTGAAAAAGAAAAGTTGGAAACAGATTTTATGATACAAAAAATTAAAAAGATAAAATATGCTGAAATAAATTCCTATAAAGCTATTGAAATGGAATATGTTAATAGTGATTTATCTTTGTTGTTTATTTTGCCAGATGAAAGTAATATTGATAATATTTCTGATGTAGTTTTAAATGGCGAACAGTATAAACAGATTTGTAATTCGCTTAATTACGAAGAAGTTCATATTGAAATTCCTAAATTTAAAATAGAGTCTAGCTTTAATTTATCTCAAATGTTGAAAAAAATGGGAATGAGTTCCGCATTTTCTAATGCTGATTTTTCAGGAATTTCTAAAAATAATAATCTCCAAATTAGTCAAGTTCTGCAAAAAGTATTTTTTGAAGTTGATGAAAAAGGAACTGAAGCAGCTGCTGCAACAGCAATGATTGTGCATACAACAGCTCTTATCCAAAACCCAGACCCAACTTATGAATTTATCGCAAATAGACCTTTCTTTTATGTTTTAAAAGAAAATAAATATAATACACCTTTGTTTATCGGACAGTTTGTTAAACCTTAAATTTGTTTTTAAAAATAATATGAAATATATACTTTTTTTTAGTGTTTTTTTCTGTTTGTCAATCTCTTTATTTTCCCAAAATTATTATTGGGTTTTTTATAAAGATAAAGCAAACACTAGCTTTGACCCTTATGAATATTTTGACACCAAAGCTATTGAGAGGAGAGAAAACTTGGGAATTTCTCTATTTGATTTAAGTGATTTTCCTTTAAACGAAACTTATGTTGCAACCATATCTGATTATTGTGAAGAGTATATAGGCGAGAGCCGTTGGTTGAATGCTTCGGCAATTTATACAGATGACTTAAGAATAGAAATTATTTCTAAGTTTGAATTTGTGTCGGATATTCAGTTGATTGACAATGGTTTAGCTTTGTGTGAAAGTAAAGATGTTTATACAGAAGAGCTTGATACAGCTAAAGTTTATCTTCCACAAATAAAAAGAATGGAAGGCGATAAATTTATCGAAAAAGGAATTGATGGTAAAGGCAAACGAATAGCAGTTTTTGATGGAGGTTTTCCACAAGTTGACACTCATCAAGCTTTTAAACATTTGAGAGATAATAATCAGATTGTAAAAACATGGAATTTCCCACGAAAAATAGAAAATGTTTATGGGTGGAATTCGCATGGTACAAGTGTTTTGGCTTGTATAGCAGGAATAGATGATGAGGGTATAAATATTGGTTTGGCTACAGGTGTAGAATTTTTATTGGCGCGTACCGAAGTAGGACCAGAGCCAGCAAGAGAAGAAGTTTGGTGGGCTATGGCTTTAGAGTGGGCAGATAAAAATGGTGCTGACATTGTAAATTCATCTTTAGGCTACGGTAAGGATAGACGAAAACTAAAACAAATGGACGGAAAAACTTCTGTAGTTGCAAAAGCTGCAAATACAGCATTAGAAAAAGGAATTCTCGTTGTAAATGCAGCAGGAAATGAAGGAACAGACAAATCTTGGCAAAAAATTATTACCCCAGCCGACTCAGAAAGTGTACTCGCAGTTGGAGGTGTTGACTATGATGGCAAAGCTCATATAGGTTTTTCTTCTTATGGACCAAGTTATGATGGCAGACTAAAACCAAATGTTTCGGCTTATGGAAGCGTATATACAGCCACTCCAAAATCTTATGGACAACTATATGGAACTTCTTTTGCAAGTCCTTTAGTTGCAGGCTTTGTGGCTTGTGCTTGGCAAACAAAACCAGACTTGAGTGCAAGAGAAATGAAACTAGAAATAGAAAAATCTGCTGATAAATATCCATATTTTGATTATGCAAATGGTTATGGAATTCCAATGGCTTCGTATTTCTTGAATGAAAGTAAAACTTTTGCTAAAAGCTTCGAAATCGAAGAACAAGAAAATATAGTGGAAATAAAATTACTTAACCCAGAAGGACTTACAAATGGCGGAGACGAAAGATATATTTTCTATCATATCAGAAATTCAGAAGGAAAATTAGTTTTTTATGAGCAAGTAAAAGTTCTTTCACTTAGAAACTCTAAAATAAGTTTGCCTAAATCAGCTTTCCCAGACGAAAATAGTGTTTTAGCAGTTTGGTATCAAGGCTATAATGAAGAATACAAACTTAAAAACTATAAAGAATATGTTGATAATGATTTTAATCCAACATATGTTGGAACTAGGTCAAGAAGGAGCCAAAAACCAGGACAAGAAAAGTATTCGAAATTTGGAGCGAACAATTGTTTTTATATAGAACCTTTTATTAGAAAAGGAAGTGTATTCGGCGATAAATCAGACAATTATGATATGTCAAGTGCTGGGAACTGGACTTTTGGCATTCGTTATAAACAAAAAATTGTAAATGCTTTTTCTCTAGGATTAAATTTTTCATATTCAAAATCTAAAATTCGTTTAAATGATTTTTCCGATTTTGTTAATAATAATCGAGTTTCTTTAATTTCTTATAAGGAAAATTTTGAACTTAAAACTTTTATTGGAGAATTTTATGGAAGAATAAGATTTTTAGCTGCCGGACAAAGTGGTTTGGGGCTACATTTGGATGTTGGAGCTTATGCTGATTGTGTGTTCTCTACAAACTTAAAATTAAAATATAAAACAATAGATACAAAAGTAAAATCATTAGAAAAATATTCAATAAATGATAATTTGCAATATGGCTTAGTAGCTAAGTTTGGTTATGGAATGTTTTCAGTATATTATAAATATGCTTTGTCGGAATTGAGTGTGAAAAATCAATATGTATTACCAAATATGGAAGCAGGTGTAGAAATTAGTATCCCTTTGGGAATTATATTTTAAAAGATATTTATGCAGTTCGAAATTAAAATTTTAGGATCCAGCTCTGCATTGCCAAGCTCAACTCGAATGCCAAGTGCTCAGGTGGTGTTGTATAATAAAACACCATACTTAATTGACTGTGCCGAAGGTACTCAAATGCAAATGAGAAAGTTTTCCATACCATTCGGAAAGTTAAAAAATATTTTTATTTCACACTTACACGGCGACCATTTCTATGGCATTTTTGGCTTGATATCAAGTTTGAATTTGTTGGGACGGAAACAAGACTTGCATATTTATGCTCCTGCTCAACTTGAAGAAATAATAAGCTCTTTACACAAAATTAATGGAGACGAACTTAAATATAAATTGATTTTTCATAGTTTAAATTCAAATGGAAAAAATCTAATTTTCGAAAACAAAAATCTTGAAGTTTATAGTTTTCCTTTAAAGCATAGTAAACAAGTTTGGGGGTTTTTATTTCAAGAAAAAGAAAAACCAAGAAATATAAAAAAAGACGCAATTGAAAAATATAATTTAAGTATTTCGCAAATTGTAAAAATAAAAAATGGCGAAGATTTTATAGATGAAAATGGAATATTAATAAAAAATCAAGAACTTACCTATTCAGCTTCTATACCAAGGTCTTATGCTTATTGTACTGATACAATTCCAGTAAGAGATTTGGATAAATATATTTCCAATGTTGATTTACTATATCATGAAGCTACTTTTGGAAACGGTTTGGCTGATGTGGCTAAGCAAACATTACACTCTACAGCATGCGAAGCAGGAGAAATTGCTAAATTAGTTAATGCAAAAAAACTTGTGATAGGACATTTTTCTGTTCGGTATAAAAATATGAATTCTTTATTAAAAGAAGCACAAGAAGTTTTTGAAAACACAATAATTGCAGAAGATGGATTAAGTATAGAGTTGTAAAGAAATTAGTCTTTGTAAGTAGATGTTTTGTATAGTGATATTAAGGTTTTTGGTTCAAATATTAACGTTTAATTTTTAA
>Ga0116159_1003961_pt1 | contig 12857 bp, 11 predicted proteins | sample AD_JPNAS1_MetaG_FD_89878 | JGI IMG/M metagenome (GOLD analysis project Ga0116159, IMG submission 89878) | Active sludge microbial communities of municipal wastewater-treating anaerobic digesters from Japan - AD_JPNAS1_MetaG | ecosystem: Engineered > Bioreactor > Anaerobic > Digestate | place...
ACGCCCTGTGCCACAGCACCGTCAAAGGTCGCGTCCGTCAAATCCAATACTGTACCGGCCATATCTGCCTCCTATACTCCCCAACCGCAGGGGTTCACATTTGAGCGGTATCATAACGGGTTTTCCTGCCCGATGGCAAGAACGCAAACCGCGAGTTCACGGGCATACGGGCGCAGCCCCGTTTCATTCGGAGAAGGCTCAGGAGGAGTGGCGCGAAACCTTGCGCGTCAACGGATCGGGAAGAACAGAAAGATCCCGACGGTCCAGAGCGCATGGGAGACCATGCAGGCGGTGAGGTTGCCGCGCCAGCGGTAGAGTGCGCACCAGAAGAGTCCGGCCACGCTCGCGGCCAAGACCAGCATGAGGTTGCCGGAAACCAGATGCACGGCACCGTAAAACGTTGTGCCGAGAACGACCCCGGTCGTCGCGCCCCAGCGCTTCGCAGCCTGGCGTTGCACGAAACCGCGCCAGAACAACTCTTCGCCGGGACTGGTCACCAGCAGCAGGAGAGCGCCGATCAGCCACGGATGACCCGCGCCGCGGATCGCGTAGATCGCGTTCACCTGTTGCGGCGCGAAGTCGAACAGGCGGCATGCCAGCGCATAACCGGCCCAGAAGAGGCCGTAGAGCGCCACGGCGGCCGCCACGCCGATGAGCCCCTCGGCGAGCGTCAGGTCGGTGTGCCGCCACGGCACTCCCGCCACCACGATTGAGGCGGTGCAGAGTCCGCACACGGTCAGGGTGATCTTGCCCCAGAAGTTGCCTGCAGGACAGCCAAAGACCCAGAGAAACCCGATGGCCGCCAGAGCCGTGAGTAGCCAGAAATTCCGGTGGGTTGCGCGCATGAAGAGTTCCTTTATCCGAGAAAGAGGCCCAGCGTGAGCAGGGTGCCGAAGAGAAAGTGGATGCCTGCGGAGAGCCCCTCCAAGCGGCCGATCCGTGTCCGGTCGCCAGTGCGGAACCCTATGGCGCAGGTGCGGAGCGCATTCAGGGTGAACGGCAGTGCGAGGAGGGCGATGCCGGACAGGGGCGGCAACAAACCGCCCGCGATCCCGGCGACCAGAATCAGGTGGGGCAGGATGTGCAGGGCCATGAAAAGCGGGGGCGCGCGTTCGGAACCCAAAACCAGCGAGGCGGTCCGGATGCCGGCCCGATGGTCGGATGCCATGTCGCGCAGGTCATTGCCGTGCAGGATCGCGCCGACCAGACAGGTGACCGGCAGGGAGAGGATCAGACTCGGGAGGGTGAGGGTCCGGGTTTGGGCGAAATAACTGGCTGTGACCATCAGCACGCCCATCAGCAGCGCCACCACCGGCAGGCCGAACCCCGCATATTTGAAACGCGGTCCGGTTGTGTAGCACGCGGCACCCGCCACGCCCGCCACCGCGAAAAGCGCGAGGTGCCAGTCGCTCAGCGCGGCGGCGCGTGCGCCGGCCAAGGCCCCCGCAAGCAGGCAAAGCACGCCGGCCCCCAAGACGTGATATGGCCGCAGCGTGCCGTTGACCAGATGCGGGGCGGTCGGCGGATGCGCGGAAGTGTCCACGCCGGACCGGAAATCACCGTAAGTGTTCAGCAGGTTGGCCGCGATTTGCAGTAGCCATCCGCTGAGCAGGCAAAGCGCCAGAAGCGGCCCGTTGAAGTGGCCGTCGTGGGCCGCGAGCGCCGCGCCGACGGTGACCGGGACCGTTGAGGCGGTCAGGGACCAGAAACGCGGCACAGTCAGCCAAGGAAGAAGCGCGGCGGCGGCGCGGGGCCGGCAAGCCGCGGGATCCGGTTGGGTCTGGTTTTCAGAAGGAAACATGGCCGCAGTATACGTGACGGATTGCCGTAAAAGCAAGAGCGACGGGATCAATGGTTTTTAGTGCCGCATCCGCCGATATTGTTTCACCACGGGACACTTTCTTGGGTTTCAGGGTTTCAAGGTTTCATGGTTTCATGGTTTCAAGGTTTCAAGGTTTCATCCAAATCGGGGTCGGGATCGCTATCGGAATCGATTGTTTCACCACGGGACACTTTCTTGGGTTTCAGGGTTTCAAGGTTTCATGGTTTCAGGGTTTCAAGGTTTCAGGGTTTCATGGTTTCATCCAAATCGGGGTCGGGATCGCTATCGGAATCGGAATCGATCATTTCACCACGGGACACTTTTTTTGGTTTCAGGGTTTCATGGTTTCATGGTTTCAGGGTTTCAGGTTTCAGGTTTCATGGTTTCATCCAAATCGGGATCGGGATCGCTATCGGGGTCGGGATCGCTATCGGAATCGGGATCGCTATCGCTATCGGAATCGATTATTTCACCACGAACACACGGGATGGCATCGCTCGGGTTTTTTTGGAACGCCAGGGGGAAATTCCTGATTTTCATGAAGTTTCATGTGTTTCACGGTTTCATCCAAATCGGAATCGGGATCGCTATCGCTTTCGGAATCGATTGTTTAACCACGGGACACTTTCTTTGGTTTCAGGGTTTCAAGGTTTCAGGGTTTCTGGTTTCAGGGTTGCATCCTCACGCCCTTGCCTCGGGGACCCGCATCCATTACGGTTGGGCTTTCTTCCGCGTGTGTGATGTGGTACAACACACCCCATGCGGAACGGAAAGGGTAAAACGGTGGGGGAGCGATGAGGCGATGGGTTTGGCTGGGCGCGTTGGCAATCGGGTTCGGGCTGGCGGCGGCGGTAGGGGTTCGGGGGTTGCGGGACACCCGGCCGGTGCTCGTTTGCCTGGGGGACAGTCTGACTTCCTGCGGCGGGCAGGGCGGTCGCTACAGCGATTGGTTGGCACGGTTTATGCTGTATGTCCGGGTGATTGACGCTGGTGTGGGCGGAGACACGCTCATGGGCGGAAGGGCGCGTTTCGAGCGGGATGTGTTGGTGCACAATCCCGATATCCTGGTGATCGCGCTGGGCGCGAACGATTTCTGGCAGCGCAACCGTCCGCCGGAGGCGTTGGCCGCGGATTTGGAGGCGATGGTGCGCGAAGCGCGTTCGCGCTCGATGCAGGTGGTGGTGGCGAGCTGTTTCGGAGACCGGTTTTTCTGGGAGGAGCCGTGCGTGGAGTTCACGCCGGACCGGTTCGCGCTGGCGCGCGAGATCGCGCGGTTGGAGCGCCGGGTGTGCGAGACGCATGGGGCGGAGTATGTGCCCAACATGCAGATCGACATCAAGCCCAACCGGCTTCCGCCCTACTGGGACAAAACCGACCACCCCAACCGCGCCGGCAATGAGCAGGTGGCGTTGCGGCTGCTGCCCGCAATCCGGCGGGCGGTCGAACTTGACGGCGCCAAGGTTTCGCCGTATAGTGAAAAGGCTAATTCCCAGCAGGGGTATGACAAGAAGTGAGGACGCGGCATGATAGGTGAAAATGAGAAAGCGGAGCAGGTGGCCCAGCAGGCCCAGAACTTCTACAACAAAGGGGTTGCCGCCTTCGAGCGCGCCAACCTTGATATCGCGATTGACCTTCTGATGCAGTGCCTGATCTTGGCGCCGGGTTTTTCACGGGCCCGGAAATTTCTGCGGGCCGCGCAGATCGCCAAATTCCGTAAAGCCAAGAAGAATCCGCTTTCCAGTAAGATACAGGAGGTGGCGGCCTTTTTCCAGCGGCTGAAGGTCACGGGGCTGATGAAGGCCGGCAAGCATGAGGCGGCGCTGATCGAGTGCGAGAAGCTGCTCATCATGAATCCGCTCCACTCGGAGAATGTGGAGCTGGCGGTGGAGGTAGCCGAGGCCGCCGGACACCCGGAAGCGGCGCTCTTCACGGTCGAGGCAGCCTATGATAACAACCCCGACGACATGACGCTGCTGCGGCGCGTGGCCGATTACTATATGGCGGTGGGCGATTATGACAAGGCGCGTGAGGCGTATCTGAAGCTGAACGCCTACAAGCCGAACGACCAGACGATTTTCAAACTCCTCAAGGATGCGGAAGCCCGTATGACCATGGTCAGCGGCGGATGGGAGGAGGTTGCCGGACAGAAGGACGGATACCGGAATCTGATCGCGAACAAGGAGCAGGCCAAGAAACTCGACATACAGGCCAAGGCGGTCGTGGCGGGTACCGATGCCGAATCCCTGATCGAGGAGGCACGGGGCCGGATTGAGAAAGAGCCGAACAACCTTAACCTCTACCGTGCCCTCGCGCGGCTCTATACGCAGAACAAGCGCTTCGACGAGGCGGTGCAGACGCTGGAGGCGGCGCGTGAGGTGAATCCGGCGGATCCGGAACTGGACCGGGCCCTGACCGCCACGCGGATTTCGGCGTTCGAGGCGCGGATCGAGGCGTTGCAGACCGCAGGCGACGCCGAGGCCGCGGCCGCGGCCGAGACGGAGATGAACCAGTTCATCTTTGATGATCTGGCCTCGCGCGTGCAGCGCTACCCGAATGATCTCAAGCTGCGTTTCGAGCTGGGCTTGCAGTATTACAAGTACGATTATTTCGACGAGGCCATCGGCCAGCTGCAGCTCGCGCAGCGCAGTCCCAAGGAGCGTGTCGAGGCGCTCTATTATCTGGCGAAGTGCTTCGCCAAAAAGGGCCAGCGCGACATGGCGATCATGCAGCTTGAAACCGCCAACGACCAGCTGCCGATCATGGATGATCTCAAAAAGAGGGTCGTTTTCGAGTTGGGTGTGCTGGCCGAGGAGTCGGGGGACATCGAGAAGGCCTTCGGGTACTACAAGGATGTCTACGGCGCGGATATCGGTTTCGAGGATATCGGCGCGCGCATGGAGCGCATCTACAAGCTGCGGCAGTCCCAGCAGGGCTGAGCCGGCTCTACGCCGGAATCCCCAGCAAACGGATCGCGTTGCCGCCCAGGATGGCGCGCTCGGCCTTCGCGCCGAGCGCGGCCGACCGGACGAAGGCGATGCCGTCCGCGAATCCCAGCCAAGGCCAGTCGGTGGCAAACAGGAGCCGGTCCGTCGGATGTTCGCGCAGCAGGCGGAGCAGCAGCGGGTCCTCCCGATCCTGGCGCAGGACGGCGGTGTCCAGATAGATGTCCGTCCCGAGCAGGTGTGTCACCGACTCCTCCCATTGGCGCCACCCGCCCAGATGCGAGGCGATGAAGCGCAAGCCGGGGACCTCCCGCATCACGCGCGCCACGCGGGCGGGACCGCAGACCGGTTCGAACGGGAACCCGATGTCAAACCCGCAGTGGCACTGCACCACAAGCCCCAGATCGCGGCAACAGCGGAAAAACTCCAGCATCGGCGGCGCATCAAGCACGCAAGGCTGGTAGTACGGGTGCAGTTTGATTCCGATGAGGCCGCTTTCAGCCACGCGGGTGAGATGGGCGAAACGGGCTTCGTCATCCGGATGCACCGAGGCGAACGGGATCAGGCGGCGGGCCGCGTCTTTGCCGCGTTCGCCGTCGCGCAGCGCCAGAGCCTCCCGCAACAGCCCCTCGAAAAGATCGGGGCGCGTGGCGATCGGGCAGACCACGGCCCGGTCCACGCCGTCACGCTGGAGGTTTTCCAGCAGTGCGCTTAGGGTCCCGTCCGCCACCGGGGCGATCGCGTTTCCGGTTTTCGCGGTGAGCGTGGCAAGGGCCCGCGCGGCCAAATGATCGGGAAAGACGTGGGTATGGACATCAATTAGCATCAGAACCCCCAAACCAGCAGGATGCGGCCAATAACGATGTAGAATAATACGGGACGGCCCGCACGGCGAGAATAAACCGCAGGGGTCTTGACTTTACTTGGACGGGCGGAAAGAGTATATACGAACGCCACATGCATACAGAACACCCATCCGGACAGCGTGGCCGCCGTCCCCGTAAACCTTTCCGTCGTCGGAATCGTCATCCCGGCCTGGCGGAACGCGAGTTCAAGCCGACCCAGGTCCCCAAACCCAAGGGCACGATCCCGGAAGCTTTTGCGGGCACGGTTTTCGGTTTGGTCCATCCCCTTTTGCAACATGCCGTGGCGGATGAGGCCTATCTGACCCCCACGCCGATTCAGGAAAAAGCCATCCCGCACCTTCTGGATGGCCGCGACCTCATGGGCTGCGCGCAGACCGGCACCGGCAAGACCGCCGCTTTTCTGCTGCCGATCCTCCACCGGCTGAATCTCAACCCCAAACCGGTTGAACGCAACCGCCCCCGGGCGCTCGTGCTCGCTCCGACGCGGGAACTGGCCGCGCAGATCGCCACCAGTACCGCAACCTACGGCCGTTACCTCGGGCTGCCGTTCGCAGTGGTGTTCGGCGGGGTCAGTCAATATCCGCAGGTCAACGCGTTGAACCGCGGGGCCGTGCTGGTCGTGGCGACGCCCGGACGGCTGCTGGACCTGCACGGACAGGGGCACATCGCGCTCGACGGCATTGAAGAGTTCGTGCTGGATGAGGCGGACCGCATGCTGGACATGGGGTTCATGCCGGACATCAAGCGCATTCTCGCGATGCTGCCTGAAGCGCGCCATACGCAGTTCTTCTCTGCCACCTTCTCACCGGAGATCACCCGGCTGGCCATGTCGATGGTGAAAGATCCGGTGCAGATCACCATCTCGCCCGATCAGCCCACGGTCGACCGGATCAACCAGACCCTGATGTTCGTGGACAAAGCCAACAAGGACGCGCTGCTGGGCGAGATCCTCGCCACCCGTCCGGAGATGAGCAAGGTGCTGGTTTTCGCGCGGACGCGTCACGGCGCGGACAAAATCGAGCGCAAGCTCTGCCGGGCGGAGATTTCGGCGCGCGCGATCCACAGCGACAAGACCCAGCGGGCGCGTATGGACGCACTGGACGCTTTCCGCCACGGCCGGGTGCGCGTGCTGGTCGCGACGGATATCGCTTCGCGCGGCATTGACGTGGACGGCATCACGCATGTCGTCAATTTTGATCTGCCGGAGGAGACCGAATCGTACGTGCATCGCATCGGGCGCACGGCGCGCGCTGGCGCGGCGGGGGTTGCCCTCTCGTTTGTCAGCGCCGAAGAGCGCGGTCTCTTACGGGCCATCGAACGGCTGATCCGGAAAAGTATTGAGGTCGACAACACGCACTCCTACCATTCCGAACGGGCGGAGAAGGCGGTTGGCAAAGGCAGGGATTCCCTGCCGCGGCCCGCTTGGGCGAGCCGCATCCGCACGCAGGGCGGCGCGAAGGGCCGTGGCGCGTACTCGCGCGACCGGGGTCCCGGTCGCGGCCCTCAAGGTCGGCGCCAGCCGGATTTCCGTCGCGGTCCCGGCGCGAAGCCGATTCCGTCCGATGCCCCGGACCGGCGGCCCGCCCGCGCGGCGCAGTCCCGCGAAAAACCGGCGGTTGAGACGGAACGCCGTGACCGCCGCCGTCCCGAGGGAAAGCGTTTTCCCGCTGCGGGTCCCGCGGCTCCGCGTCCGGCACGCGGCGGCGACGAGGCAAAGAAGGATCAGGGACGGAAACCGCGGGGTGGCGGCAGCGGAGGTTTCAAGAGCGGCGGCTTCAAGCCCCGCTCCCGGAAGGGCGGCAAGCCTAAACATCGTCCCGCGCGTCCACCGTGGATGACCTGATCTGCCCCATTGCGCGTATTGGGTTTCGGGTTTCATTCGTACGGATCCGGCCACAAATCGCATGGCACTTTTTTCTCACACAAAGGCACAAAGGGCACAAAGTTTTTTGGGGATGGTCAAATTACCTGTCCCTTAGTCGTCAAGAGGCGCTCGACACCGCGCAGGAAACCCTCGCGGGTTTACAGCATGTATGAAAAAAAGAAGAGCAGTCTTCCGGACTCAACAAAACAAAGGGGAATTGAGATGAGCACGAGCACTCAGAACTTCTTACAACGCGCTTTCGCGGACGGCCATCTGCAACTCATTACCAGCGGTAAGACCGAGAAGATCCGCTACGCTACGGTGAATGTTTCCGAGAAATGGAGCGATCCGGAAGAGAAAGTACGAGCCGCTTACTATGCCGAACTAATCTATCGCTACGGTTATGCGCCCGAGTACATTGGTGTCGAGGTGACTGTTCCCGACCGCACTCCGGTGGACCGCGCCGATCTCGTGGTTTTCCGCGACAAGGAGCACACCAAGCCTTTCGGCGTCATTGAGTGCAAGCGCGACGGCATTTCAGATGCCGCGTTCAGACAGGCGGTGGAACAAGCTTTCGGTAACGGTCACGCCCATAAATTCCGTGCCGAGTACATCGGTGTCATCGCTGGTCAAACCCGCGCCTTCTATGACTGTTCCGATAAATTTGGTGTTCTGGAGCGCGAGGCGAATATCGTTGCCGACCTGCCAATCCAATATGGCAAGCCAGAGGAATTCAAATACTACAAGGATGCCTTTCCAAAGCCAGATATCAGTGCGGTCAGCCGTGATGATTTGATCAAGACCATCCGCAAGTGCCACCAAACCCTGTGGGGAGGTGGCCGCCTCTCGCCGCCCATGGCCTTCGGAGAGTTGACCAAGCTAATCTTTTTGAAGACTCGAGACGAAAAAACACCGCGCAAGAAGGGTGAGCCTTACAAATTTCAGATCAAGACGAACGAAACAGCCCAGCGTCTCGCCACCCGCATCAAGGACATGTATGCCATCGAACGGCAGAAAGAACCAGATGTTTTTAACGACGACATCAAAATCGATGATGTCACCCTGAAAAATGTGGTGCTCCACTTAGAGGGCATCAACCTCACCGCCACTGACCTCGACACCAAGGGCGTTGCCTTCGAGCAGTTCATGGATGGTTTTTTTAAGGGTGACTTTGGCCAGTACTTCACGCCACGCAACATTATCGCCTTAACCATCCAGATGCTTGATATCCGAGCCGATGATTTCGTTATAGACCCGGCTTGTGGTTCCGGCGGTTTCTTGTTGCATGCCCTCGACCATGTCCGCAGACAGGCCTGTCAATACTACGAAGCAGATAGTAAGGAGCATTTTGATTACTGGCACAGTTTTGCCGAAAAGCGGCTGTTTGGCATCGAGATTAACGAAGAGATCGCCCGCGTCGCCAAGATGAACATGATCGTTCACGACGATGGCCACACCAACGTCATCGGCAACGACGCTCTGGAACCCTTGATTAACATCGGGCGCAAGAACGCAAGCTTTGCCGCCATCATGGGGCTCAATCTTCAAACCGGGAAGCGCGACGAGAGCAAGGGCTTCTCCAAGATCCCGACCAATCCTCCTTTTGGTGCGGTGATCAAGGAAGAACTGCACAGCTACCTTCCCAGCTATGAGCTTTCCCGCTATATTTCAAAGAGTGGCGGCAAGGACGAAGACGACGCAGAAAATACCGATGCTGATTACAAGGCAGGCAAGAAGGCGGTCAAGCAGCGCTCCAGTGTCAAGACTGAGATCATCTACTGTGAGCGGATTTGGCAGCTTTTGAAACCGGGTGGACGGGCTGGCGTAGTCCTGCCCGATGGTCTATTGACCAACGCTAGCCTGCAAGGAGTGCGCGACTGGATTCTGGAACGCTTCAAGGTGCTGGCTGTGGTGAGCCTGCCGCAATTCGCCTTCGCCCATTTTGGCGCGGGGGTGAAGTCCAGCGTAGTTTTCTTAGAGAAGCGCCAGCCGAACGTGCCCGCCTCTGACGGCGAGGCCATCTTCATGGCCATAGCCGAAAACGTCGGATACGATGCCACTGGCCGCAGCACCTACCAAGTGGAGATGGTGGACGAAAAACCGGGACTATTGCGCACCGAGCGCCAGCGCTGCGATCTGTTCGACTGGGAGGTGACTTTCAACTGGGTGCCCGGCGAAGGTAAGAGCCCCGGGCACTGGTCCGAGCAGCATCGCCATGTCGTCCCCGGTAGTGGGCTACTCGGGCAATACGCGGCCTTCAAGCGGAATCCAGACCCTTTTTTCGTCTAACCCCCGCACCCGCGGGGCAGCCAGTCTGCTTCGCGGTGCGGCGGGGGGAATTAACCGGACGCTGGGACACTAATTTTTTATTGAACCGAACAGACTTTTCACAGTTTCGTTATGAAATTATTCCGATTGAAAATATCTGTTTGGATGTGTTTCAAGGAATTACTATTAAAAAAACAGACGATGTGGATGCACCAAAAGTGTTGAAGGTTAAAAACATTTGCCTTAATGGTTCTATCGATTTTTGTGAAATTGAGTCGACTACAAATGTTCCCGACAGAAAGTTGTTGAAAGTCGGAGATGTGATAAGCCCATTTATTGGCGAAGCAATTAGACAACATAAAGTTGCACTGTATGAGGATGAAGCCAACAAATACACTGTAGATGGAAACGTGGGTGTATATCGGCCTAACAAGAAAAAAATTAAACCACGATTTCTTAAGGCTATATTGTCTTCATCTTTTGTGACCAAACAGGTGAACCAGCTTATTGGAGGTGGTGGAGTTCCATTTCTTGGAGCGAGGAATGCAAAAAAATTGAAAATCCCCCTTCCGCCCCTTGACATCCAGCGCCGTTTAGTGGCTGAACTCGATGCCGCCCGCGCCGAGAGCGACCGCGCCTTGGAGGAAGCGGAGCGGTTGATAGTTACATTCGACGATTATCTGTTGAATGAGCTTGAATTGACCATGCCAGACGAGAATACACAAAAGGCATTTGCGGTTCGTCTAGATGCCGTTCGTGGAAGTCGAATAGATCCCTCCTCCTATCAACCTATTCTTGCCCGAGGGGCACCTCCAAAGGTGCCCATTAAGGCCCTTTCTGAGCTTGCCATTGTTAACGGCAACTCTATTGAGAAACCTGATGATATAGAAACCCTTGTCCCCTATGTTGGACTTCCTGAATGTGACCAAACAGAGGTGCGGGAAGTCGTTATGCGACCCTATCGCGAAGTGAGGGGCCGAAACGTTGTTCGCCTTGGAGACATTCTTTTTGCACGTATTGAGCCCAGCATTTTCAACAAAAAATACGTACTTGTTGATGACTTAAAGGGGCACGAGTATGCGTACACCTCAACAGAATTTTATGTTGTAAGCCATCGCCCCGGCATCTCCGTGACTGAATATATCTACGCGATGTTGTTCTGTTCTTTTGTCTATGCACAGACTCAAGGGAAGACAACAGGGTCGTCTGGAAGGCGTCGGCTTGCCCCAGACCATTTCCGTTTATTAAAAATCCCTGCTCCAGAACTAAGCATGCAGCAATCAATCGCGACTGAAGCCATCAGGCGACGTGAGGAATCGCGACGCCTCCGTACTAAGGCCGAAACCATCTGGCGCGAAGCACGCGAACGTTTTGAGCAACAACTACTACAAGGAGGTACCCCATGATTCTCTCCGGCATTCTGCACTATTCTTTGGGTGGCTTCACGGTAATCCGGGGCGTTGCGCCGCTTGGAGAATTGGCGCGTTGCTCGGCGATTCTGGAAGGCAAACGGGTCATCGCTCCGTCCCGCGATATACCTATCGCCGTAACCCCCCCTCAAGTCCCCCCAAGTCGGCGAGCTGCTGGCGGCACTCCAAGGCGAGATGGGGCGCGAGGCGCTGCAATCCGCCCTGGGGCTTTCTGACCGCAAATCCTTCCGTGAGCGTTACCTCAAACCGGCCTTGGCTGACGGTCTGATTGAGATGACCATCCCCGACAAGCCCAACAGTCGCCTGCAAAAATACCGCCTGACCGACGGGGGGCGCCAGGGATTGGCAGGGAGATGAGGCTGTGTCACGCCGTTTTCTGATTGTTCCCGTGCCTGATTTTCGACCGGTGCGCGGCGCACGGTCTTTTGGGATTGCCTCAGGGTCGTCTCTTTGCCATACTCTTTTATAACACTTCTGTCCAGAATGCCACGAGGGTGGGGTTCGGATTCGGAGATAACATGGGGCGGATACCAGCAGCGGATCCGCCCGCAAAAAATGGAATGCTTTACATGAGTGAAACACCTGTGTCAAACGTCCGGAATTTTGTGATTCTCGGGCATAGCGGAAGCGGAAAGACGACCCTCACCGATGCTGTGGCTTTCAAGCTGGGGCTGAATGACCGGATGGGTCTGGTCACCAACGGTTCCAGCGTTTCGGATACTACGGAAGAGGAGAAAAACCGCAAGATCACGATTTTTTCGAGTCCGTTCACCGCGAGTCATAAACTGGGTGACGCCGAGTACAAGATGGTGTTCATCGATTCGCCCGGATTCATGGATTTCTGCGGCCAAATCCAAGGCGCCATACGTGCCGCCGATTTCGCTCTGATCACGGTTGACGCCGCCTCCGGGGTGCAGGTCGGCACCCGCCGCGCATGGAAATACTGCAAGGATGGCGGTCTGGCTTCGGTCGCTTTCGTGATCACCGGGCTCGACAAGGACAACACCGATTTCGCCAAGACCGTTGCCGCGATCCGCGACGCGTTCGGCGTGAACTGCGTGCCCGTGACTGCGCCCGCCGGTGCCGATGCGGTGATCAATCTCCTTGACGCCAGCGACCTGCCGACGCCGCTTCAAGAGATCCGCGACAGCCTGGCTGAATCCGCCGCTGAAACGGATGAGGCCCTCATGGAAAAGTATTTCGAGCAGGGTTCGCTGGATCCCGTCGATATCCGCAAGGGGCTCGTCACCGGTATCCAGTCCGGCGGCACCAACCCGATCTACTCGGTCTACCCGCTTAAAAATGTCGGTGTCACAGAGATGCTGGACAGCATCTGCCGTCTGCTGCCTGCCCCCGGTACCCGCGTTTATCGCGACACCGAAGGCAACGAGCTGGCTCCCGACCCGGACGCGCCCGCCGTGGCGCAGGTCTGGCGTACGGCGGTTGACCCGTTTCTCGGCCAGCTCAGCTACGTCCGCGTGATCTCCGGTACGCTCACCACCGGTACGAGCGTGCAGAACACTTCCACCGACACCAAGGAGAGCATCTCCTCCATGATCTATGTGGTTGGTAAGAAGCAGACGCCTGTCACCAAGGCCGGCCCCGGCGATATCGTGGCGATTCCCAAATTCAAAAACACCAAGACCGGCAACACCCTCGCTGCCG
>Ga0116159_1003965_pt1 | contig 12854 bp, 8 predicted proteins | sample AD_JPNAS1_MetaG_FD_89878 | JGI IMG/M metagenome (GOLD analysis project Ga0116159, IMG submission 89878) | Active sludge microbial communities of municipal wastewater-treating anaerobic digesters from Japan - AD_JPNAS1_MetaG | ecosystem: Engineered > Bioreactor > Anaerobic > Digestate | place...
CCGGCCAGCACCAGATACGGCAACGTGGCCGCACTCTTCCCCGTGAACAGCAACGCGCCGATCAGCCCCATCGAAGCGATCAACGCCAGACCCGTCGCCAACCCGTCCATCCCGTCAATCAGATTGAAGGCGTTGATAGCCCCCACAATCCACAGTGTCGTCACCAGAAAATCGAGCCACGGCGGAAACGCCACAATAATCCCGCCGACATGGACGCCGGAGAGGTACAGGATCACCGCCACAATGATCTGCCCCGCTAATTTGACTACGGGCCTGAGCCCCCTGAAGTCATCCAGAAACCCGATCACCGCCAGCAGAGCCGAAGCGCCCAGAAAATGCCCCTGCCAATACAGGGTGAATTCGGAGGAGATCGGCGAACGTAACCCCCACACCATCACCCCGAGCACCAGATGAAACGACACGATGATCGCCAGCCCGCCTCCGCGCGGCACCGGTTGCTTGTTAATGCGCCGCGCATCCGGCAGATCCATCATGCCGATTTTACGGGCCGCCTCACGGCAAAGCGGCGTCAACGCCAGCGACACCGCCAGCGCCCCAAAAAACGCGCCCGCGTATTTGACCCCGTCCGTCAGCATCCGGACCACAAAACCTTCCGGAGAATGCATCCATTCTGTGACCCAATTGACCGTCATACGCCTCTCTCAACGCCCGACCATTAGTGCGGGATACAGTTCAGACAGAAACGCCTCGAAAGCCTCAACCTGTTCCGGGGTCGCCAAGCCGGATGCGACATTCACCGCGACCATCACCCACCGGTTGATCCGATTATGAATGGAACGGTCCCACACATCGAGCCAGATCCGCTCCATGTGCGAACAGCTTTCCCGCTCCCGGCTCATAAACCAGTACAGGAGTTGCATCTCGCCTCCACCCGGCCGCGCGGCTCGGATACTGCGGACCCGCAACGGCGCACGCCCCGCCACCCGTAAATCCAACCGTTCGGCATCCAACATCACATATCCCTGCGCCGGCAGACACAATTCGGCCCGGTGAATGCTGCTCCGGCTACGTCCCCCAAGAACCACACTGACCGCATACGAAACCCCGTCCACCGAACGGTAGGTCCGCTTGAGAATCACCGTGTCACGCGGCAGTTCGCTCGCCTCCCCCAGCGAGATCGGGAACAACGCGCCCCCGCAACCGGGGCACCGCTGAGCCGGTTCCGCTTCCGTCGCCCCCGCAGGCTCTTCGCCCCCTTGCAGACACTGGGGGTTGTGACAGAAGAGCGGTTTCCATCCCGTGAACACCCCCACACGTTCCGGCAACGTTTTCGCGATAAACGAGGCATCATCATACACCGCTGGCGGCATCGCGCGATTCGCCGCAAACACCGCCAACACAGCAGCGCACACCCCGCACACAATCCACATCCCTCCCCCACTTCTCTGTTCTGCGTTCTGCGTTCCGCATTCCGCGTTCTGCGTTCCGCATTCTGCGTTCTCCCCCTTCCCCCCCTTCTCCCCCTTCCCGATCCAGTCGCCAGCCTGCACCATCAGCAGAACCCCGACCAGAAACACCACATACCCGGAATAATCATGATAATACCCGGTTGCGGCTTCCTGTCCGAACCAACGCGCGATCAGACAGATGGACATGATGCGAACCATGTTCCCGATCATGGCGATCGGCAGGGAACAGGCGAACAGCGCCCATTTACGCCACAAGCTTCTCTGCGAAAAATACGCATACGCCGCCGTCAGCGCCATCAACGCGAACAAAGACCGGATCCCGCTGCACGGGTCCGCCACATCCACATTGAAGGACCCGCCGGGCACGCGGGAGAAAAGCGCGGTACCGGACCGCTCCACCGCCAAACCCAAACCATTTAAGATACCGGTGGCCAGCACCGAAGTGACGAGCCGCAGATGTATCGTGAAGAAATCCAGAAAGGATGAGAGCGGAACGGTAAAGAAGAGGAACACGGCAGGAAAACGCATGAGCCGCTCCACCCGGCGTCCCCACAAAGCATACGGCACAGACCACACCAACCCGATGAACGAAACCTGCTCCATGCGCGATTGCCCGCCGCGGCTACCGAACCACGCGATCACCAAAAACAACGCCACCCACACCGCCCCCACCCTGTCGGGCCGTCCGGCCGCCTCGCGCAAAGCGTGACGCTGACGCCACAGCACATACAGGCTGAACAGCGGAACCAGCCACCCGTGCGACATGTCTTCCAACGGCTCGGCAAACATCGCGGCCGTGACCACAAACATCGGGCGGTAGTGAATCAGCGCCGCCACGGCAATGATCCCGCAAACAATCACCCGGGTCCATGCGAGAGGTCGCTTCATGATACATCCTTTCCGATGTCGCGAACCATCTCCTGCAAGGCCTCCCGCACCTCGTCCGCCCCCGCTTCCTTCTCCACCATGCGGCGGCAAGCCGCCAACACCCCTTCGACACGCGCGGTATCCGCAGGCGCCGTCTTACTCACAAAAATCTGCGCATGCCCAGTCTTGTAAGCCGAACGTTCGCTCACATCCAACTCTTCAAACAATTTTTCCCCGGGACGGATGCTTGTGAACACGATCGGAATGTCCTCATAGGGCCGCAACCCCGAAAGCGCGATCATCTCTTCAGCCAGTTCCACGATCCGCACCGGCTCCCCCATATCCAAAACAAAAACCTCTCCCCCTTCTGCCAAGGCCATCGCCTGCAGCACGAGCGCCACCGCTTCCGCAATCGTCATGAAATACCGCCGCATCTCCGGATGCGTGACCGTCACCGCCTCCCCTTTCCGGATCTGCTCGCGGAACAGCGGCACGACGGAACCCGATGATCCCAGCACATTCCCGAACCGTACGGCGGAAAAACGCGTCTGCCCGCGTGTGTTCAACTCCTGCAACGCCGCCTCCGCCAACCGTTTGGTCATCCCCATCACCGAGATCGGCTTGACCGCTTTGTCGGTCGAAATCAGAACAAACCGTTCCGTACCGCACGCGACGGCCAGTTCGCCCAGCGCCCGCGTCGCCAACACATTGTTCTTCACCGCTTCAACCGGATTCTGTTCCATCAGCGGCACATGCTTGTGAGCAGCGGAATGCACCACAAGTTGAGGCTTCACTTGACGGAAAACCATTTGCATTCGTCGCGCATCCCCCACATCCGCCAACACCGCCTGAACCGGCGTGGCCACACCCAGTTTCCGGATCTCGCGTTCGATTTCATATAAGGCGTTCTCCGACCGGTCGACCAGCACAAGCAACCCCGGTCCCGTGCGGAGAACCTGTCTGACCAATTCGCTCCCGATCGATCCGCCGGCCCCCGTAATCAGAACCCGCTTTTGCGTGAACAGCGAAACCACGGGGCCGCTGTCCGTTGTGGCCTCTTCACGCCCCAACAGATCCGATACATCGATATCCCGGATCTTGGATGCGGTCAGGCTCCCCTCGATCAACTCATAATACCCCGGCACAATCCGCGCCGGCACATGCGCCCGCTCGCACAACCGCACCACCCTCCGGATCACATTCCGGGGCACCCGCACCATCGCGATGACCACCTCATCCACCGCGTATTTGTGTGCCGCCTTGGGCAGATCCCGGATCTCTCCCACCACCGGAAACCCCTGTATCCGGGCATGCCGCTTAGCTGGATCGTCATCCAGAAACCCCACCACCCGCTGACGCCTGCCGCCCTGACGCTTCAACTCGCGCGCCACCAGATTCCCGGCCTCACCGGCCCCGACCAACAACACCCGCCTCACCCGTCTCGCTGTGCGGGTTCCCTTCGGCGACACCTCCTCCCGCGCCCCAGAAAAACCCTCAACCATCAGGCGCCACAGCAACCGTACACCCAACAATCCGCCCGTGACCAGGAAACTGTTGAAAAACGTGATACTATAAGGGGGGCGCAAGGACAGGTGCCCCGGCAACGTCATCCGCAACAACACCAGAACAAGGGTCGAAAAAAAACCAGCGCAGACAAATTGCGGGACATCCCCGACACTCACATAACGCCACAAAAGCCTCCTGCACCCGAAAAGCCACAACGCCACCATTTGCACCGCCCACACCGTGATGAAAGATCGTGCCACACCCCCCCATCCCCAATGCGGCTCCGCAAAATCAAAACGCAGAATGAAAGCGGTCAAATACGCGACCGCCATAACCGCCGTATCCAGCAGAAAACATCCGAGCCTGCTCAATCCGACTCCGAAACGTTCTTGCCACTCTTTTTTCATACGGTTTGTAAATTTAACCACAATCTACCCTATCAGACAATTCCCTATCACTTCACCGATGCGGATCACCTCCGCCCGCTCTAACCCGCTACCCGACGGCAGACAGAGCCCGTCGGCGAAGAGACGCTCGCTGACCGCACCCCCATAAATCCGGACACCCCTGAACACGGGCTGCAGATGCATCGGCTTCCAGACAGGCCGCGCTTCGATGTTCTCCCGTTCCAACGCCGCGATCACCCTCAGCACCTGTTCGCCCGGACCGTGCCCGTTTTTACCCTCCCCATTGCGACCACTGGATGGCTGCCATTCCCTTTTACCCTCCCCATTGCGACCACTGGGTGGCCGCCATTCCCTTTTACTCTCCCCATTGCGACCACTGGGTGGCTGCCATTCCCTTTTACTCTCCCCATTGCGACCACTGGGTGGTCGCCATTCCCTTTTACTCTCCCCATTGCGACCACTGGGTGGCCGCCATTCCCTTTTACCCTCCCCATTGCGACCACTGGGTGGCTGCCATTCCCTTTTACTCTCCCCATTGCGACCACTGGGTGGTCGCAATAACTCGATCACCGTGAGCCATCGCGTACACCGGCCATACGCCGCTTCCGGCATAAAGCGACACGCCACCCGCCCCTCCAACACTTCGCGGTACCACTCGAAAATCCGCTGCTTCCGGGCAAGGATCTGATCCAACACCTCAAGTTGTCCCACGCCAATCGCCGCCAGAATATTACTCATCCGAAAGTTGTATCCCAACTCGTCATGCTCGTACCAGACAACCGGTTCGCGCGCCTGCTGCGATCGCTTCCGCGCCCGTTCGATCACTCCGGCATCGCGCGATACGATCATCCCTCCCCCAGAAGTCGTGATGATCTTGTTGCCGTTAAACGAATACACCGCCGCCCAGCCGGCCTGCCCGGCAGTTCTCCCTTGAACGTTGAGCGTTCTCCCATTCTCCCCTTCTGCGTTCTGCGTTCTGCGTTCTGCGTTCTGCGTTCCCGCGACCACTGGGTGGTCGCCATTCCCTTTTACCCTCCCCATTGCGACCACTGGGTGGTCGCCATTCCCTTTTACCCTCCCCATTGCGACCACTGGGTGGTCGCCATTCCCTTTTACCCTCCCCATTGCGACCACTGGGTGGTCGCAATAACAAGCCCCCAGCGCCTCCGCCGCATCAATGATCAGCGGCACCTCATACCGCTCACACACCGCCCCGATACGCCCGTAATCACAACATTGGCCGTACAGATCCACGGCCACCACAGCCTTCGGCAGCCGTCCCTCTGCCGCGGCTTGCGCCAACGCCTCAGCCAGCAAATCCGGATCCATCGTCCACGTCGCCTCGTCGCTATCAATGAAAACCGCCTCCGCACCACGCCGCACCGCTGCCGAGATTGATGAGACGAACGTCAGATCAGAACAGAACACGCGATCGCCACGCGCCACACCCAATTCGTGAAAAAGCAACTCCAGCGCCGCAGTCCCGCTCGATACCGCGCAGGCATGCGGTACGCCCACCGTTTTTGCAAACTCCCGTTCGAGACGCTCAACCATCGGCCCGCACGGTGCGAGATATCCCGAGGCGAACGCCTCCTCCACCCGTGCCCGCTCCTGACCGCCCAGCCAAGGTGGAGACAAAAAAATCCGTTTGCTCACCGTTTCTCCTTTATGCGCCACAGAACACCCTCCCGTACAAAATCAAAACGTTCCAAAATCGCCGCCGGCGCATATCCCGGCACCGGCGAAATCACATACGCACGCCGACCTTCACTCAGTGCCGCCTCAGCCCGTGCCAGTTTCTCCGCCTCGGTCTCACCCGCCCACTCCGACAGCAATTGACATGCCGAACTCACTGTTTTTGCGGCCCACGCCGCCATGATCGGATTCACAGCCGTCAAATCCCCGATCAGCAAATCCCCCTCGCTCAGTTGCTGATCCACCGCTTCAACAAACTGCTGCGCCGAACGCTCATTGTGTTTCCACGGCACCAGCCAATACCGCGCTTCATCGCGGAACGGCAACAATCGCGCGCGCACAGCAAACCGTTGGGTCGTCTGCGCCAATACCGGCGGCAACAAGATCTGCATACAGACACCGATCGCCAGCAGCGTTGCCACACTACGCCCTTGGCAGCGCGCCGCCCCCATTCCCAACCAGACTGCGGCCAATCCTAGTGTCGGCACCACAAACGTCGCCTGATCCGGCACAAAGTAACGAATCCAGAAAAACGCCTGAATCGCGGTCAAGGCCAGCAACGCGCGGCGGAAAAGTTTTCCGTCACAGCAGGGCTGCCGCACTGACGCAAAAGCGAATAACCAGCAGGGCGAGATAAAACTGACCCCCGCCAAAGCCAAATTGGCCAAAGCGAGACGGAGGTCTACACCCCCGATTCCCAACACGATCGCTCCGTACCGGTCACCAACCAACAGACTCTGGAGTGTCGCGAGAAGCGAATTGCCCGCCCCCAATTCGTGCAGGACCATCGCCACCAGCAAGACGGCGCCGACCAACCAACTGAACGCGCAGAAGAGGCCGAACCATACCCGGCCCCATCCCTGCGGCTGCGCCGTACTGCGGGAAAACAGCCAGAGCGCACCGTAAACCGGCAGGTTCAGAAATGCCGCATTGTGGAGCGAGGCATGCATCCCGTTGAGGAACAGTAGCCCATACCAAGCATACCGCCATGACGTTTCCGATTCCGCACGGCAGACGCGCAGCAAACAGAGCAACTCCGCAAAAAGAAAGGCCAATGACCATGTGTACACCTCCGCCACGGTCGCCAGCCACCAGACCATATGAGCCAAACCCAAGGTGATCACGCCCGCCGCAACAGCGGTTACACGCTGGGTCAGTTGCAACAGCAGCAGCGCACAGAGTGCCAGCGCCACTGCCGCACCCACTCCACTGTACGCATTGACCGCAGTCAACCGCCATGTAGCGGGAAAACAGAGACAGAACCAGTGCGCGGTCCTGAGATACCACGGATGCACCACCGCCAGTCCACCACCGCCCAGATTCGTGAAGGTGCCGGTCAGCACATAGTGTTGAAAATGTCCGCTGTCCTGCCAACTCACCCCACGCTGAGCGGTCGCCGCATACACCACCAACGCCACCAGCCCGACCAGCGCACAGAGACCCAGCGCCCATCCTCCTCGCCCGCTTTTACACTCATCACTGCGATCACTTCGTGGTCGCAATTTCGAACTCCTCCCCGCGTAAACCCCCCGTTGTATGCCCACGCGCATCCAGCGCCCATCCTCCTCACCCGTTTTTACACTCATCACTGCGATCTCTTCGTGGTCGTTGTTTCGGGCTCCTCCCCGCGCAAGCCCCCATTGTGTATGCCCACGCGCATCCAGCGCCCGTCCTCCTCGCCCGCTTTTACCCTCCCCATTGCGACCACTAGGTGGTCGCAATAAGCCGCACCACCGACTGCCCCTCCGCCACATCCCGAAAGGCCATCGTCCCCGCACCCACCGTCGCCCATGCGCCCACACGCCTGAGCGGGATTGTGCCCGACAACGTCCCGAGTAACGCGCCCTCGCCGAGTTCGCATCCACCGGAGACGCACACACCCGGACAGAGCTGCGCGAAATCACCCACTCGCACATCATGCCCCACACAGACCTGATGGTTGACCAGCACCCCCTCACCCAGACGCACACCAACTGAAACCACGCTACGGATGCCTACGTAACTACCGACGCCGATCACCGCGTCCGGTGCTATGACGGCCGAAGGATCCACCAGCGTCACCGGCTCATGTCCCGCCGACCGCGCATACCGTGTCACCTCGCGCCGCGTATGATTGTTACCGATCGCACAAAAGAAACCCACCGGACCGAAACGCGCCGTCACTTGATCCAGCGTTCCCAACAGTGGAATCGTGTCGCACAGGCCTTCCCTCTTCTCCTCCGCATCGTCACAAAACCCCAATAGCTCGAAGTGCGGCGTTACGGCATTGATCCGCCCGATCATCCATGCCGCCTCCCGTCCAAGCCCGCCCGCTCCGACAATCACAACACGTCTCATCGCCCTAACGTTCCTTTCTCCACATCTCCCGTCGAGCCTCCGCCCTCACCTTTCCCTCTCCACACCGTGCCGATCATGAGCCCTTCGCACGCCCTCACTCTTTTTACTCTCCCCATTGCGACCACTGGGTGGTCGTCATTCCCTTTTACACTCCCCATTGCGACCACTGGGTGGCCGCCATTCCCTTTTACCCTCCCCATTGCGACCACTGGGTGGCCGCCATTCCCTTTTACCCTCCCCATTGCGACCACTGGGTGGCTGCCATTCCCTTTTACCCTCCCCATTGCGACCACTGGGTGGCTGCCATTCCCTTTTACTCTCCCCATTGCGACCACTGGGTGGTCGCAATAACTCTCCCATCGTCACCTCACCCTCGGCCGAGATCCCTCGCCGTGCCAACACCTGCCACACCGTCCGCCACAGAATCTTCACATCCAGCCAGAAACTCATATGATCCACGTACCACACATCATGCGCGAATTTTTGCTCCCAGGTCAGGGTATTCCGCCCATTCACCTGTGCCCACCCCGTGATGCCCGGCCGCACCTCATGCCGGCGTGCCTCTTCCGAGGTGTATCGCGGCAGATAGCGTACCGGTAACGGACGTGGCCCCACCAGCGACATCTCGCCGCGCAGCACATGCCACAGTTCCGGCAACTCGTCCAGACTCGTGGAGCGTAACCACCGTCCAAACCGCGTCAGCCGCTCCGCGTCCGGGCCGTCACCCTCCCGCATGGTACGCAACTTCACCAGCCGGAACGGACGACCGTCACGTCCCGCACGCTCCTGCACAAAAAAAACTGGGCGACCCAATGCCGCCCACACCACCGCCATAGCCAGCAGCAACAGCGGCATCCACACCACAGCTGTCAGCACCACCAGCGTCACATCAAGCACACGTTTCACGCCACACCCTAAACCGCTTCAATACCCCGCCTTGAATATGAGCCCAGGAATCTTGAACAGGTATTTTCCGAGTTGCATCAAGCGGTTGGTATAGATGCCGTTGGCTCTGCAAGCGCGAATATTCTCACGATTCAGAATCAACGTACTCTCAACTGATCGGGTACTCATCCCGCCCAAGCGCATCACCACCATCACCTCCGGCAAACACACACTCCGTACACGCTCTTTCACCAGAAACCGGATCAGCAACTCATGGTCTGCAGCAATCTCGTAATCCGTCTGATAGCATCCGAACTTTTCAAACAGCTCACGTCGACAGTAGAAACTGGGATGCGGCGGCACATAGCCGAACCGCGCCATCCATGGTCGCCAACGCTGTGAAGGATAGTAACGCACCGTCGGCTCGGCACGCAACTCCTCCAACCCGACACCGCGCCGGTCCGCCACAAAGCGGATATCGCCGTAGATCGCCTGGGGAAGCTCATTCGTTCTAAAGTTCATTCGTGTATTCGTTTCCGTCTCTCGTCCCTCGTCTCTCGTCTCCTGCCCCCCGTCCTCCGTCTTCTGATCATCTGCAACGAATGAACGTTCTAAAAAAGCTTCCGCCACCCGCTCAAGCACCCGGTCATCCGCCAGCACATCATCCGCGTTCAGGACACCGACCACCTCGCCGGTCGCCCAGCGGATGCCCTTGTTGATCGCGTCGTACATGCCACAGTCTGGCTCTGACACCCAGCGCATGCTCCCATCGAATTTCGCTTCGTACTCTTGGATGATCTCCAGCGTGCCATCCGTCGATCCGCCGTCGATCACCCAATACTCCATCTCTGACCAAGTCTGGCGCAGCACCGATTCCAGCGCCGTCCCGATCACGGCGGCACTGTTGTAACAAGCGGTTATGAGAGTGATTTTCATTGCGTTATTCGTTATTACTTATTCGTTATTCACTCTCTCATACACACCGCACATAGCCTGCGCCACGCTCTCCCACCGATACTTCGACTCGACCAGCCGCCGCCCGTTCTCCCCCATGATCCGGCGCTCCTCATCCGTCAGACTCATCGCCTCGTGCAACGCCTCCGCCAACGGCTCTACCCCCACATCCACCCACCAGCCCGCACATCCCGTGCGGGCTGGTGGCAGTTCATTGGTGACCACTTTTTGTGACCACTCAGTGGGCACAAAGGAGAGGTTAAAACCTTGCGCCACCGGGTACTCCCCGCACGTCCCCCCATCACATGTCCCGTGCGCATTCAGCGCCTGTCCCCCGCCCGCTTTTACCCTCCCCATTGCGACCACTGGGTGGCCGCCATTCCCTTTTACCCTCCCTATTGCGACCACTGGGTGGCCGCCTTTCCCTTTTACCCTCCCCATTGCGACCACTGGGTGGTCGCAATAACCCAGCAACTCAGCCCACGGCGCCCCTTTGGTCGTGACCACCGGCACGCCGCACGCCAACGCCTCCGCCACAACAATCCCGAAATTCTCACTGCGCGTTGGCAACACGAAGATGTCCGCCGCCGCCATCATCCGCCATTTTTCCTCGCCATACACTGGATCGGCAAAAACTACGCTTTCTTCTAGTCCTAGCCGTGCGACTTGCTCCTTCAGCGTCTTCAGCGTGCCCTGCTCATCCGGCCCAGCAACTACCAGCCGCCAAGAAGCCAGATCATTAGTGCGCGAGTTCATTAGTGCATTCGCTTCAGTCTCTCGTCCCTCGTCTCTCGTCTCCTGCCCCCCGTCCTCCGTCCCCTGGCCATCTGCAACGAATGCACTATCGCAATAATGAACTAATGAACTCCTGATACGTCCCCATGCCTCCACCAGCAGATCCAGTCCCTTTAGCGGATGCAGACGCCCCAGATACAGCACCGTCTTCCTCTCCCCGCTTCGGCGTTCAACATTCTGCGTTCTGCGTTCTGCGTTCCCCTGTTCCACGCCATTCGGGATCACCACGATCCTCTCCTCTCTCTCCCTACAGCGCGCCTCTTGAGAATCGCCTCGCCCGTCCCTCGCCCGCTCGCCCGTTTTTACACTCCCCATTGCGGCCACTGGGTGGTCGCCATTCCCTTTTACCCTCCCCATTGCGACCACTGGGTGGTCGCAATAATCCATCACCCACTCCCGCTCCATCTCGCTCGTCGCATGCACTACCGCCGCCCGTCGCAAGCACCACCGGTCAATCCATCCCACCAGCCGTTTCTTCCATGCCGAATGCCGCAGACGTACCGGATCCAGACATCCATGCGGCGACATCACCAATGGCTTGCGCGCCCGTAGCGCACAACGGCAACCCCACCAGACCGGAAAGGTCCAAAGCGAATGCACATGCACCACATCGACCGCGCGCACCAAGGCAGGTAAGCCGCGCAGCATCTGCCACGAGAAGTAGAGCGCGCACGGGAATGACGGCGCGAAACGCACCAGCCGCACGCCCGCCGCCTCGGCTGCCTGCGCCGCCTCGCTCAGCGGCCCGTCCAGCGTAGCGAGCGTCACCTCATGGCCAAGCAGGCACAAATGCCGGCAGAGCGTCGGCACCACTCCCGCTATCCCGCCTCCCGGCGGCAACCCCGCCACTATGTGCAAAATACGCACGCCACCAGTTCTGTGGCTGCCGTTCACGGCAGCACCCATTCTCGGCTTTTACCCTCAGCATTGCGACCACTTCGGACGGCGCAGCGTTAGCTTCGCAGTCCGACGGTCGCAATAACCCCCAAATACACCTCGGCCAGACGATCTCTGTCAAACACTTCCTCCGCCAACCGCCGCGCACCCGCACCCATACGCTGGCGGCGCTCCGGATCGTCAGCCAGATCGCGCAACGCCTCCGCCATCTCCTCGCCGGGGCGTTCACCCTTGCACACAATACCGCAGTCATACTCCCGTAACCACGGTTCCAACCATGTGCTGCGATTGAACACCGCTGGCAAACCTGCCGCGATTCCGTCAAAAAACTTGTTCGGCGAATTTTCGTGGAAAAGCGGCTCGTGCCGGAAAGTCACCACATTCACATCCGCCGCGCGCACCAGCGACACCACCTCTTCCTTCGCCATCCGCCCAAACCACCGCACTTTTTGTGACCACTCAGTGGGCACAAAGGTGAGGTTAAAACCTTGCGCCGCCGGGTACTCCCCGCACGTCTCCCCATCACATGTCCCGTGCGCATTCAGCGCCTGTCCCCCGCCCGCTTTTACCCTCCCCATTGCGACCACTGGGTGGCCGCCATTCCCTTTTACCCTCCCCATTGCGACCACTGGGTGGCCGCAATAAGGTCCGTCTCCCGCAAACCACCATACGATCCGCTCATCTGTCGCTGTCCCCGCCACGGCCTCAGCCACATCCTCCATCGCATTGCTTCGGCCCATCGCACCGCTGTAGAGCACCACCATCTGATCCTCGCGCACACCATACTTTAATCGTACCGCCCGCCGCACTTTCTCATCCGGTGCGCATGTCTCCAAATCACAACAGTTCGAAATCGTGACAACCGTCTTCTCCCCTTCCCCCTTCTCCCCCAGTTTCCCTTCCACCCTCTTCGTCATCCCGTCCGAACAGGTAACAATCGCGGCGGCATGCCGATAGGCCAGCGCCTCTAGCCGAAAACTCAACCACTTTAACACAGGGTTCTTCAGCACACCTGACGCGATCGCCGAATCCGGCCAAACGTCGATCACCTCGAATATAAAAGGTACGCGCCACAGCCAGC
>Ga0116159_1003969_pt1 | contig 12847 bp, 12 predicted proteins | sample AD_JPNAS1_MetaG_FD_89878 | JGI IMG/M metagenome (GOLD analysis project Ga0116159, IMG submission 89878) | Active sludge microbial communities of municipal wastewater-treating anaerobic digesters from Japan - AD_JPNAS1_MetaG | ecosystem: Engineered > Bioreactor > Anaerobic > Digestate | place...
GATCGGGCTGGGCGGGGCCACTGCCCTCCAGCATATAGACTTGGAATGACGCGCTCCCGGGTGTGGCGGATAAGGATCTGCACGGTATGTCAAGCACCGCCGAAACGATGGAATCGGGCGCGAGGTCGCGAGGTAAGGGCCTCAGGTCTACTGCTACGTACAGCTCCGCCCCTCGGCCAAGGCAGTACCGATCACCGGCGCCGGTGTCCGAGTCGCTGCCTCGAACGGATGAAGCTCGCCAGATCAGCTGGCAGGGAAGCTGGACTGTGATGTAGTCGCGCGGGTCGCACCCGCTCATTATCGTGCACACTGCGATCGCCATGGCAATCACACACGCGATACTCGCCGGTTGCCGCCTGTACATTGCGTTGACCTCCTTTAGCCCACGTAGTTCGCAGGCGAAATCTCATCCTCATCGTCCGGGCTGTCGTCTAGGAAGCCGTGGGGGGCCTGTGCGGTGAACCCACACAATTGCGCGAAATAGCAGCGGTCGCACTCCGCGATCCTTAGTACGGGCGTATTGCGCAGGTCGTGACGGGACGCCTCGTCTGCCAGTCTCCTCAGGCTCTCGGCCGCCTGCAGCAGTTCGCCGGGCCCATACGACCTATCGCGAACTTCATCGGGGTACAGGAAGTGCAGCCTGGCAGTCACGCGGTCTGCGCCGTACACCCGAGCCGCAGCGACAGCATACGCGTCCAGCTGAACCGCGTACCTAGCCGCCGCCTCATCGACTGCCGCGCCCAAGACGCGATTGGTCTTGAAGTCGACTACCAGCACACTCCCATCCGCCAGAATGTCGACACGGTCCATGACCCCCGACACGACCGGTCCCCCTACGTCCATCAGAAATCCTATTTCCTTCTGTCCTTCACGGCCGGGGCCGGGGTAACGCCGCAAGAAGGTGTCGACCATGGGCATTAGCTCGTCCGCAACCGTGCGTGCAAGAACACTGTCTGCTCCGCGCAGATGCAGTTCCTCGAGCAATAAGGCCCTGGCCTGGGCCGAATCCGTCGCGCGATCGCACCTTTCACATACCGAGTGCACCGCCTGCCCGCGCACAGCCGCAGTTAGCTGCAGTTCAGCCCCAAATGCATTTCGCAAGTCGCGCGGTATCCGGCCCAGTCTGTACACATACTCATACAGATACCAGCGAGCGCAGTGCGAAAAGCACATGAGCGCCGACACTGAGAACTGGCTTGGCGCTTCTGCCGCGCCGGCAGCAATCCGTACAGGGCCTGCCAAAGGGGCGAACTCGGCGATACCGGGCGATTCATCCCGGGGTCGCGTTGCCTCCCTCCCTACTGGCTCGGTCTGGCTATCCCGCCCTGCGGCCGCCTCGTCGGGCTGCCCGCCTGTCGTCTGCATGAACTCGCGTATCTCCCGCTCTTCGTAGTGCCTGACAAGTATGGCCGCGCGCGTCTCGTCGTCGACTACGACTGTGTCGGGCGCGTTGGCCGAACTGGCCCCGACGGACACATCAGCTCCATCCGACTCATCGCTCCCGCCAGATCCGTCTGCTCCCTGCAGGCCCTGATCATCGAGCTCCGGCGCGACCGAGCACAGATGCTCATACCAGCTAGGGCCGCCGGGCGACTGCGTTCGCGAGCCGGGGCCCGGCAGCGTCGCACTGCCCACCAGGTAGTCGGACGCCCGCGTTGCAGCCACATACAGGCAGCGCTTGCCCTCCTCGTCATCGCCTGCCCGGATCTCCTCTACCACAGCCCGCGAGTGGCGAGTCGCGCTGCACCACTCATCGCCCACCTGCACGGGAACGGCAAGCCCGAGCGATAGACTGTACTCGAACACGCCGCCGCCGGACCTGCGCGCCGACCGGGCCAGTTCAGGCACGAAAACCACTGGGAACTCAAGCCCTTTGGACTTGTGGACCGTCATCACCTTCACAGTATCGGCGGATTCCTCTTCCATGGCCGCTTCGGCCTCGCGAGCGCTTAGGTCGCCCGCAAACTCCATGTCGGCTATGAAGTCATGAAGACATGACCGGGTTGATGTTTCGTCCTCCGCCATCTGGACCAGCTTTCGGAGGTTGCCGATAGACTGAGCGCCCTCCTCGACGAATGCGAAATACTCCTCGAACCCTGCCAGCTCAACAGCGGTCTGCACCAGAGCCCCAACCGGCATCCTCCCCACCGCGGCCGCAAGTGCGTGTAGGCAAGTACGCGCCCGTCGGAACTTGGCCAGTTCAGCGCCTATCAGCCCGCAAGTGTCCGTCGCATCAGTCGCGCGTGATGTGCAGGCGTCCGGCACATCGGTCGCGCCTGCCACGCCCGCAGGGTTGGGTTCCGTCTCCCCACCCCATACCGCTCTATCCAAACCGCCCGCAGCCATCTTCAGCCTGAGCAGGCTCTCATCGGAGACGCCGAACACCGGCGAGCGCAAGACCGCAGCGAGCGATGTGACATCGGATCTGTCGTCGACAGCCCTGAGCAGATCGACCAGCCAGATCACCTCGGGCCTTCCGTAGAACCCAGTGCCCCCCACAACGAAGTACGGAATCCCATGACGCGACAGAGCTGCTTCGAACTCCTTCACGTGAGTCGTCGCCCTGAGCAGCACTGCGATATCGCCATATCGCACCGGGCGCGCCGTCGCCATAGGGCCGTCTGCCCCGGCAGTGGTCTCGCACACCAGTCTCTCTCCATTGCCCACCATTTCGGCAATTCGCCTGGCGAGAGCCTCCGCCTCGAGCTCGCCCTTAGGGCTCCGCTCCTTGCCCTCCAGATGCACCAGCATCAGCTCAGCCCGGGGGATCTCGGGATTCGGCGCCGCCCGGCGCCACTTAGCAGGCGAAAACCGCTCCGGCCCCAGAATCCTGGCGAAGAGCGCGTTCGTGACGTCGACAAGCGGCCCGACCGAGCGGAAATTGGTCCCGAGTTCCACGCGCCCGCACCTATCGGCAGACCCCGCGGCAGACCCCGCAGCAAGCCCCGCAGCATCGCCCACGGCGGCCCGCACTGCCTCTTCGAATACCTCCACGACCGCGCCGCGGAACCTATATATCGACTGCTTCGGGTCGCCCACGACAAACCACCTGTTGCCGCAAGGTTGGCCTATGATCAGCAAGACGATTTCGTCCTGGAGCCTGTTGGTATCCTGGTACTCGTCCACAAGCACGAATTTGAACCTGCTGCGGCACGCCGCCCCGGCCGGGGTATCGCGCAGCAGGTCCCTGGCGGCAAGCTCAATGCCGGTGAAGTCCATCATGGCGCCGTTGCCGCGCTGGGCTCGGTATTCCTCGTCCATCAGCTTGCATGCGTCCACCACAGAACGCACACCTTCCCGCGCGAACCTGTCCAGCAAGCATTCGTACAGAACCGCCTTGAGCTCGTCTATCTCTTTCTGCTCATCCGACCGCTTTTTCAGTTTGAGCCCGGTCGCGACCGCATCGATCTTGAGCATGAGACCGGACGCATCAAAAGGCTCTGGACTGCCCGGTTGCGACGGCTCCAGCTTCAGATGGTCAACGCTCACCGGCACGCCCCTGCTTTCAGCCGCCGCAAGCAGGAGGAACTTTAGGTCCGTCAGCGCCCGCTCCGCCGCGGCCTCCGACTGGTCGAGGCTCACCATGGTGATGCCCAGGCACTCGTCGAACGGCTTGCCGGTCATGCGCAGCTTCTCGAAAACCCGGCAGAGAGCCTCCGCCACAACGCCAAACCCCTTGTCTACCACCAGAGAGGTCATGTAAGAATCCTTGCGCTGGAGCATCTTGTCGACAGCCGAGCGCGCGGCTGCATACATAGCCCGACGCATGTCGAGTTCGTCCATGATGGCGAACTCCGGGTCCACACCTGCCTCTATGGGGTATTCCCTCACAAGTTGCGCGCAGAAGGAGTCGATGGTGCTGATGCGCGCCGACTGAAGCTTTCGCGCAAGCTCCCTCCATCTTCGGGCCTCCTCGGGAGAAGCGGCCCTCCTCTCTCGCTTGATGATCTCCTCCCATGCCCGGCCCTTCATCTCGTTCGCGGCTTTTTCCGTGAAGGTCATGGCTATCACTTCATCGATGTCGGCAGCCTGCTCCTCCAGGATGTTTACGTATCTCCCCACCAGAACACGAGTCTTGCCCGACCCCGCGCCGGCCGTAACCACTAGGCTGCGATCGAGGTCGAATATGGCCTTCTCTTGCTCGGGAGTGTAGCTAGCCACGGCAATCACCTCCCGTGCAAGTATCGCCGTCGCCCGCGGCGGACTGGCTCAAGGCCTCAAGATCGAGCATGTACACCTGGCAGACGCGGCGATAGTTGCACCAAGCGCAGCTAGACGGTTTGCGAGGCGCGATATGGAATACGCCCGCCGCGGCCTTGCCCGCCACGTCCAGCGCGGAGGCCTGCACTCGGTCAACGTATTCCCTCCATTCCTCCGAGGAAAGCTTACCGCCCCGCCTTCGCTCCGCGGCAAACCGGTCGTGATACTCCTCACGCCATACTCCCGACCCCATGCGGTTATCGCGCAGGCTGTAGTACCAGGCGCCCGCAACAGGCTGAGACGAAGACGCGAGCAACCGCTCAACAGCCAACACGTACACTCCGAGCTGGACTTCGTCGGCTTCCTTGATCTCATTGAACTTGGGCAGGTTCGCACTGCTGCCGGACTTGTAGTCGTATATGGCGAGAGCGCCGTCAGGCCCGATATCGATTCTGTCCACTCTCCCGCACACGCGCAGGCCTCCGGACAGGATCAGGTACTCCCTCACTGAACTCGGCGCTGCGTCCGGCCTGAACGCGAGGCCGAAGCTCCACTCGACATGAGCCGGGCTCCAGAACCCGTCGGTCTTGCACGCCAGCTCTACCTGCGCGTCAAGCGTCCGAATCGCCTGCGCGATTATTGAACTCCGGTATGCTTCCCATGCCGGCCCGGACATACTGATGGCCTCAATGTCGACCTTGTCCAACTCCTCTCGGGCGATGCTCGCCATCTCGGAGTGATAGTCGTCTATCTTGGACGGGACGAGACATGACCCGAGGTGCCTCTCAAAGAACCGTCGCAGGATGTCGTGGAGAACACCGCCGCGCGTAAGCGGCGTAGGCTCGTCCGGCGCCTCCTCGACCGCGCCCAGCTGCAGCACGCGCGAACAGAAGAAAGCGAACGGGCATCTCAAATAGTCGTCGAAATGCCCGGCTGACCACACCGCGCCGAGAAGCATCTTCGTCCTTAGGCTGTCCACCAGGTCAGGGGCGCCGACCGCCCCGCTGTACACCGAGAATCCGGGGCCCTGGCCTTGAGCGGATCTATCCTTCCACCACGACGCAATCTCCCACAGATCCGGTCGCTGCCTGGACCATTCCCGGACCTCGGGCATCAGCTGAGCCGCCTGCTCATGCGCCTGCCCATGCGCCCGCGCGAAGGCGAGGACGCACAGCGCAAGCTCCCTGGGGCTTGCCGCCATGCCCAGCCTGCGCGGGAACACATCGCGCGGCGATATTGACGCGGTAATCCGCCGCTCATCCTCTGCCGAAATGCCCATTGAGTCCAGCAGTTCATCTACGAAGAAGGATCGCCTTACCGACGAGCCGTCGGTCGCGCTGGACGGGTATGTTATGTACAGCCTATCGATCGCCGCGCCCACAGCCGCATTGAAGATGAACCGTTCCATGGCTGCATGCTCCCTCGGCAACATGACGCCGACGCCCGAGCGAGCCAGCCGTTCCAGGTCGTCTTCCTTGAACATCCACGGGCGCCTCATTTTCCGCGGAAACGTGCCCTCCGCCATCCCGCTCAGTAACAACACCGGCCATTCCGACTCCGCGGCTCTTGCCGGCCCGACAACCTTGACGCCGGCAGGGTCCGGGCGCTCCAGTGGAAACGAACGCCTCCTGATCGCAGAGCCCAGGATGCGGGCGAATTCGGCCCAACCGCCATCACCGCCTGCTTCCCCGTCGCCAGCGGAGCGGGCGATCTCGTCCAGGAGAGAGTTGAACGCCCTCCACGCTGCCCATGACTCGACGGCCCAGTCGCGGTTATCCACTGCCATGATTGATTCCGGCATCCCGACCGCCGCCAGCAACCCGCGGAATTCGCGCGCACGATCAGCGAGCCCTCCCGATTTCCCGAAGTTTCCGCTCCAGGCCTCGGCCAGCGTTTCGACGAGCGCGAGCGCATCGCCGCACTCATCGGTCCTCCGAAGACGCGCCTTCCATCGCCCGGTCGTGAGCTTAAGCCCCTTCACCCCGATTGCCCGAGCAGTCTGCGCGGCGCAGGCCGGCCCGCGGCCTATGTATGGGCTGGCAAGCAGCCTGACGAGGTCAAATCCACTATGGCGCGACGCCGCGGCATCTGCCAGGGCGACGCAGTCGAGAACCAGCATCGACGATGACAGCAGACGTTTCCTCGGCGCAGCGCACGCCACGCCGAACTCCTCGAACGCCTCCAGAAGCGCCGGAATGAACTCCGCTGAGTCGGCGCTGGCGATGCAGATCTCCCAGGGCCTCCGTCCTTCTTCCACTATCAGCCGCTTGACCTCGCGAGCTACCTCGCGTGCCTCGGCCGCCGGACCGGGCGCAGTCATGATGGAAAGCTCGAGCGTCGAATGCGACACCGACGCACCTGTGCCTGCAACTGTCGGCCCACACTCACCAGGAACACGCACCTCGACAGCGGCAGGCTCCACAAGACGCCTGACTCTTTCGACGACGAAGTCCGTATCATCGCACTGAGTGCAGGCAAGACTGACGCAGGTCGCCGGCACAAGACGGGCTACGGCGGATATTAGGGCGGCCTCGGCGGGCGTTACATTGAAGAACTGATCGAACCAGACCCTCTCCGGATCGCCGAGCGCCTGCCTTCCCTGTGCTTTGAGCGCTCGGGCAGCATCAGCGTACAAGTCCTCGCCGTCGGACAGGCCGTGCGCTTCCAGGAAATCTTCATAATCCCGCCAGACCGCCAGAAAGTCGGCATGGACTCCCGCCGGCGCAGCGCCGCCCGTCAACGTCCGCTCTACCTGCTCAGGGCTGGCCGCAGCCTGTGTCATCTCGGTGATCGCCCCTGCAAACGCGCGCGCCACCCCGGGGCGGTCCGCAGAGCGACCCAGAGCGGTAAGTTGCCCCAAGCCGGCTCGCTCCTTGAGCAGGCGGCCTATGACGATCTCACGTTCCAGTTCGCCGATGGGCCTGGATCTTGGCCTTCCTCCTGCCCTGCGCAGGATGGCCGCCGCGTACTGGTCGAGTGTATAAACTGGAATGACGAGGGCGGCGCCGGACTCTGTCATCGACAGAACCTCGCGCCGCGCCCTCGCGGCCATGTCAGCGGATCGCACCACCAGCGCCACTTGCCGAGACCCGTGGTTGCCGACAGCTTGCGCAATGCTCGCAACAACCGATGAGTGCGCCATGAGGCCAACACACCACCCAAAGCTCCATTCGGGCGCCTGGGCGCCCGGCTGTATCTTTCACCTTCTGGGGTGTCTATCCCTTCCGAGTGTTCGCCAAGTCGCACTGCAAGCTCGCCTCACTGCCTCTGCCGGGCAGGATCACTCCTCGTATGGGTGCATAGAACGCGCGGGGTAAAGTCAACGTATCATACATGCCCATTTGGTTCGACTAGAAGCGGCATCGCATAGCATGATGCCCGGATATCGGCCACGAATCTCCATCATCATCCGCTGCAACCATCCGGCTCTTCGGCCTTTCGCCGCAAATGAGCAATGTTCACTGCCAGGTTGTTTGCCCACTGAAGGAGCGTGCAATCCAGTGAAGGATGAACGCGAACTCGCCGGAGCGCTGCGAAACGTGCTGCTGCAATTCGGATTCTACCTGCACAATAGGAGAAGCATTCGGAGGTAACCGTCCTGAGTTCTGAGTGACAATACGATGACCGTTGCAGTGTTGGCGACTGTGGGTGCAGTAGCGATCGCTCAGATCATGGGGTCAGCTCTGCACTGGAGATGGTTTGCCGATCCACCCGAGGAGTGGTCGCCACTATGGCCATACTCGCAGATGAAGCGGTTGTTTGGCAAAAATGGGCTGATTCTGTTCAACTACGCATCAGGGATACTGATGCTGGCAGTGGACATCTTTCTGCTGGTTGTGTGGCTATCAGGACGTGTCACACGCACGCGACTCAGATAATGCACGGCCAATGCTATGAACCCGCGCGACTCAGTAGGTACCGACCATTGCCCCGGAGAGTCCTGTCGTGGAAGATGCGCAGAGAGATGGGGCATTTGCCCGTGCCGGTTGTTGGCTTGGCTGTCCTCTTCATGGTCACGAACGCCGCGGTCATACTGCTGGGACGATTGTCCGGCAGGCTATCCCGCCAAGAGTCCGTGATATACATCGGCCTACTGCTCATCGGATTGGTAGAGTTCGCGTTTCTGGTTCTTTGGGTACGCATGAGGCAGTGATCCGACTATTGCTGCGTTGCCTCTGGAGGTACGCGGGCTTTGGCAGGCACACGCGATTCTCAGGAGCGCCAATTCGCTGCAGTGAAAGCTGAAGCCCTGGGACTCATTGAATACATTGGTGATGAGTCGTCGATACCTGTACTCACTCGCGAATTCGGTTACTGAGGGCGATGGTGGATGCGTTGGCATTACCAAGAGGAACAAGGCGCAGACGGCTGGCGGAGCACTGCGGCAGACGCAGTACGGAGGTTTGGAACAGCGGCAGACAGCTATCTGCAGTCGTCACTGTCGGATCCTGACGAGTGGGTACGTTACCGGTCGTTGGTGACGCTCGCTGAACTGCCAGGTTCTGACGACTGGGGTCTGGTTCGGGGGCTTGCGAACAGCGATAGATCAGAGACCGTGAGATCTAGAGCGGAGGACTTGCTTACAGAGCAATCGGCGCAGCCTTGAAAGCCATGATAATCGGCATGCGGGAGGGGGATTCTGCATGTATGCTGGTCGATCCTAGAAGCGACCGCATACGGTATTGACAGCACTAATCATCGTTCTGCTAATGACCTGTTTAGGCATCGCCTACGAGCGGTCGGTTGATTGCCGGATTGGCCGACTAGTTGGGCTGGATACGTTGGGTGTAGTTGGGTCCGCGCGGTCCACGGCATAAACCACGCTATGGCTAACCAGGCCGGTACTGAGACTATGCTGCCTTTAGGTATGGCCCGATGTCTACTCTCCTGTTGTCGCGGTTCAGTGTCTCCGGGGCGCCCGATGACCCCGCCGCCCTCGTGATGACTGCCGACCGTAGGGTTTTCCGGCAGGCGCGAAGAGGCCCTGCTAAACGCAGGTTTGGCATCATCTTCCTGCGTACAGCCGCTTTGACGCCCAACGAGAAAGGCCTGGGGCAAGGCGAATCCCCGAGCGGGATGCTCGCTGTCATGTTGCTTGCCTATAGTATGCGCGGATAATCGGTGATAGTATTGACTCATCAAGAAAGCGCTGGAGGAACCACTGAATGCAGATAGTCACAGACCACGGAGCAGACATCAGCGCCGAACAGCGAGAAGGCCTCGATATTCACTACGTTCCTCTCACGATCACTCTCGGAGGACGAGTATACCGGGGCGGCGTGGATATCAGTGTCGAAGAGTTCTATGAACTTCTAGATCGCACCGGAGAGATGCCCAGTACATCGCAGCCGTCTCCTGGGGACTTCGCCGAGCTATACCGCAACTTGGCCCGCACGGACCCGGATATCTTGTCAGTCCACATATCGTCGGGGCTAAGCGGTACAGTCAATACCGCTCGTATGGGAGCAAGCATGGTGCCTGAAGCGAATGTTACCATATACGATACCAAGACCCTGTCCGGGGCGCAGGGATGGCATGTAGAGGTCGCCGCGCGCGCCGCTAAGGCAGGGTGGAGCATCGACCGAATCGTCGCAATGCTGCAACGGATGACCGCTGCCACCGACACACTGTACACACTATCTACCCTGAAGTATCTCATACACGGCGGACGCATCAGCCACTTGAAGGGGCTGGTCGCATCGATACTCAGCATTAAGCCCATCATCGGAGTCGAAAAGGTCGGAGGCACTTACGTCACTCGCGGCCAAACCCGCACGCTGGACCGCGCCATTGACACGATTGTGAACATGGTGGCATCGGTCTACCCGGCCAATACCACGATGAGAATGCAGGTGCTGCATGGGTTGTGCCCTGAAGGCGCGGCGCGTCTGCGCGCAGGCCTCGACCGTATATTCCAATGCCGCTGGCTGCCTGTGGGTCCGATCGCTCCGGTACTAGGCGCGCACACCGGCCCTGGCCTCGTCGGCGTGGTATTCGCGCCCGAGGCGCAGCTTCCCCAGTTCTAGTTGCCTAGCGATCGACGCCGAGCATGAACCTGACTATGTTGGCGGCTAGCGCCCGCGCCGGCTCTTCCTGAAGCGCGTCCCAGCTCAGCAGGTCTGCGCCGACGTACATGACGGTACCGTTCAGCACGATGGCGGCGTTTAGTGGCAATGCCCTAGACGGCGAGCCGCTCCTGTCAGACCACTGGCCTAGTACGACCGCGCCCGGCCAGGGTTCTGTGACCATCCCTTCCGGCACCCGCAACCTGACTGGGCCCTCGGTGCCTGCCCAAATCGCGCCGACTACAGCGTCCGCATCTACGTCTGTGCCCACTCCGTCCACACCTGCCGGGATGACCGCATCGTGCATCGGCGATACGCCGGTCCACCCCGCCAACTCCGCGCCGAACAGATCAGCCAGGCCATCAAGCTTATCTGCGGGGACGAGCACGCACTCGGGTCCATCAGGCCCAATGCCGGCTGCCATCGCCATGATCATGTCGAGGTCGTCTTCATAATACCAGCCCATGTCCTCGTACCATGCCTCCACGTCCTGGCTCTGCATAACGGCAACCAACGGCCGGCGGACATCTGGCGAAGCCGGCAGCGGGCGAATCGAGCTGGGGACGCGCGAACCGACAGCCTCGGCAGTCGCATCGGCTGCGTTCGCCGCCGGCTGAGCCTGTCTTGCCTGCCTGCCTGCGGGGCAGTTTTAGGGTGACTACGTATGGCAAGTGGTCGGAGGCCGGGCTCCGGGGCACGCCGGCCGCGCCGATCTCGTCCACGACTCCGATATCAAGAGAGGCGAATATGTAATCGATGCGGGCGCTGGGATCAAACACACCTATCGTATGGCCGCCCTTGAGGTAATCGCGCTCAAAAGGCCCCTGCGCCGCCAGCCACCTACTGTCTACCAGAACTCAGTCGAGAGCGTATGCATCGTTGTGCTCGCGCAACATCAACGCCGTCTCCAGCGCGTGGGTGGGTGTGGCATTGAAATCGCCCATGATGATCCGCGGCGTCGGCGTGGCGATGCGATGTCGGTCAGCGCCTCAGCCTGGGCGACCCGAGATCCCGAGTCCGCGACTTCCAGATGGGTAACGAATACGGTTACAACCGTCCCGTCCACGTCCACCTACGCTTCTAGTGCCGCTCGCGGTTGTGCGCGGTTGGGATTGGGTAGCTGATGGATGCGATGCGACAGTATGGGAAAACGGCTGATGGGAGCATTACAGAAGAAGCCTGTGCTGCGGGGGAATATGGGGCCGTGGGCATAGTAGAAACCGAGCTTGCCTGCGATCAGCCCTGCCTGATCATGGAAGTTGGCCTTCACGGTTCTTTGCTCAGCCTCGCAAAGACCCGTGATATCGGCCTGCTCTGCGCGGATCAAGTCGGCGATGCGGTCCAGACTATAGACAAAATCCACACCTAGCCCCGCGTGGATGTTGTAGGTCATGACTGTGATGCGCCGCCGCGGCGCTGGGCCGCCGGTCGCAAGCGGCGCCGCCTGGGCGTTGGTGCATGTTCATAGGCCGCAAAGCACGAGCGTAACCCCGACAGCAGCCAAAACCCGCGCAAGCCGGCGCATTGGCTCTGAACACAAACGCATGATCGGCGCCTCCCGACTCTCGTCTCCTGATTGCCATTTCCTGACCTGACTGTCTCGCCACAGGCATGATATAATATGGAAAACCGCAGAGAGGTGGTCGCTATGAACCCGACTCTGTTCAAAGCCGTGGCGGTATCACGAGAGCTGAACCTCACCGCCATTGCTTCGCAGTTCGGCATCGAGCGTCCGTTTTCCTGGGAAGATACCCTGGCGCTCTCCGAGAGGCATCTGGAGGGTATCCTGCCCCAGCCTGCCGGCAAGGGAGTGTACCTGTTCTCCTTCGGGACGCTGGTCTTCGTCAACTGCGCCGATAGCGACATCATGGACGTCATAGCTTACCTGAAGAAGCTCGACCGCAATCTTGCCGAGTTCACCCGGGTGGAGTATGTAGACGATTACAAGCTTACCGTATCCGGCGACGAGTCCTCGGTCACCTACGACGAGCTCATAGCTCCCGAGATGAAAGACTACTACCGTCAACTAGTCGCGGTCATCCTTGCCAAGTCTACTGCCATGGAGCGTATAGAGGACGAGATCAGCAGGTTGTTTGATGATGTAGAGCAGTTCATCACTCAGCTCAAGAGGGGTTCGCTCTCAATCAGCGACGAGCGCCTAGCCAGGCTATCGGGGCGGATCCTGAGCTATCGTTACAGCAGCATTTCGTACATTATGATACTCGAAAAGCCGGACATTGTCTGGCGCAGCCAGGAAGCGCAGGAGCTCTACTCGGACCTAGAGCGCCTGTTCGAGCTGCCGGACCGTTACGAAAAAATCTCTCACAAGACTCAGACGCTGCTCGACATGACACAAGTGTTCGCAGACCTGTATCACGCCAAGCGAGGCACTCGCCTCGAAGTGGCTGTCATACTGCTGATCGCCTTCGAGATCATCCTCAGTCTGGTGGAGCGGTTCTGGCCGTTCTGATATGCGCCACGACCAACCTAACTACCTCGGCCACCCTGCCCGGGTCAACCCCGTGGGCAGTGTCTCCTGGGCCGTGGTAACCGCCGGCGAAGTCCGGCTGAATCAAGTTGAC
>Ga0116159_1003975_pt1 | contig 12835 bp, 8 predicted proteins | sample AD_JPNAS1_MetaG_FD_89878 | JGI IMG/M metagenome (GOLD analysis project Ga0116159, IMG submission 89878) | Active sludge microbial communities of municipal wastewater-treating anaerobic digesters from Japan - AD_JPNAS1_MetaG | ecosystem: Engineered > Bioreactor > Anaerobic > Digestate | place...
GCGCGTCCGGCAACGGTTCCGGATACGTCGATGGGAGCGCAGAGAACGGCGTCTTGAGCGGCCGCGATCGAGATGGGACGATTTCCGACAACGCTGACCGCGCAACCGTTAGGGATGACAAGTTTGCCGAAATCAAAAACCGCCACTCCGGTGCTCGTGACGCGCCCGGGAATGGACGCCCCGTTGTTCACTCGGTAGTAGGGGGTGTTGTTTGTATTGAAGAGGATTGTGTCGCTCGCGCCAAGGCTCAAATCTCCCAAAACCCCGGTGCTCTTGTAGATATCCGCGAAAACCGACGGCGTCGCATAGGGCAGTATGATGACTGTGCGTTGAACGTGTGCGGTATTTCCACCCACGTCCTTGACCGTGTAGGTGATCGTGAAGGTCCCCGCTACGGTCGTGTTGAGAGGAAGCCCGACGGCGACGATCTGAGAGGTGATGTCGCCATCCCGGTTGTCGGTCGCGGTGGCCCCGGCATCGACGTAAGGAGAGCCGAAGGGAAGGGTCACGGAACTCGGACCGTTGAGGGTGATCACAGGAGGAATCGTGTCGGGAGGCAGGACCACGTATACGGTGCGCGTTGTTTGACCGACGTTGCCCGTCCAATCGCGGGCATAGTACGTCACGGTGTACGTACCGACTATCGAGGTGTTCACTGGGTTATTCACGTTGCTGATCGCCACGGAACCGTCGCGATCATCCCACGCCGTCGCGCCCGGATCGACATAGGACTGGCCTTGGGTGATGGTCAAAGGATTCACGCCCTTCACCGTCACCACGGGCGGCGTCACGTCCGGCCCCAACGGATTGGCCAGCCAGTTCGCCAAGACTTGGTTGTACACGTTCTGAACGACGACCGTAAACCCGGAAGGGTTGAGGTGAATGGCGTCGTAATTGGACGAAGTGCCTGCCAGGGCCGCCACGGGAGTCGGGTAATCCCGATAACCTCCGGGATAGGGATCGTAGTTCGGCAGGGCGCCCGGCTTGGGAGCATAGGAGGGATTATTGAGCCAATTCTGCATCAGGCCGAAGTTTTGGACGTATGCCACGCGCGGCGTGTTGTTCGCGACGGCCCTTTTTTCAAGGCCTAATTCGATGAAGGCATCGTTCACCTGTCGCGGGGTGGGCGATCCCAGATTCTGCCAAATGATCAGATCCGCGGGATCGTGGAGGGGCGTGTCGAGAAGATTGAGGTAATCATAGTCCACGATGACTACGCGAATGTTCGCGCGCCGGGAAAGAATGTAGTTGACGACGGTCTGAATATTGTTCCGGAGAGTCGTCTTGAGATTGGCCCATGCGCTGGGCGAAATGCCGACGTACCAACCGCCCATCTGCATGCCGGCCAGCACGTCGTTGCCGCCCATGGACAGGTACACAATGTCCACGGTGGGATTGGCGGCCAGTTCGGCGCCGACCAAGTCTAGAATGCCGCCCGTGTTGGCCGCCCAGACGGATGCGGTGCTGCCGCTAAGCGCCGTGTTCGCGCCGACAACGCCAACCCCCGTCACGTTCTGGACAATCCCGTCCTTCCACAGATACTGCGTCCAACTGTCGCCGACAAGCAAAATGCGGTTCACCGCATATGCATTGCCCGCGCCCAGAACACACAGCGAAACGACCACGAACATTCCCAACCACCGTTTCATCGCAACGCCTCCTCGATTCCTCATCAATCCTTGCGCCATCTTTCGTCCCGCAGCAGGTCCGATTGCATGCCGAACCTGAAAACAAAATCGTCCAACCGCATGCCGCGGTTGGACGAACCCAATCTTACGAAAATATGTCTACGCACCCCGAAAGACACTTCACGCCCATCAATAGCATCACTACCCACCTTCTCCGGGTACGCGTATCAAAACGTTTTCCCCGCAGCACCCGATTCGCAAACGGCCACCGGTAAGGTCTCGTGCGTTCGGCTCCCAAGTCACCACGCACCATCCGAGCGATTATAGCATGTTTCTTCGTAAGTTACAAGTCTACCTTATGTTTCGTACAAGATTTTCTCGACAAAAATATCGCTAAAAACGCTATTTTCCGGCATATGTGGCGTGATTATTATGGGAGAAAAAGGTTGACGCGTTTTTTCTCCTTCATGCCACGCGAGGAAGATGTCGGGAGATGCCTATGGGTCGTTCCTGTTTCTGCTTTCGCCGGAAGGATGCTGATTCCATTCGACTTGCAATGGGGTCAGGGTGGTCAAGTGGACGTCGCGCTGCGGGAAGGGGAAAACGATGCCCGCTTCCTTGAACATACGGTCGATTTCGGCGCGAATGTCGCTACCGACAAGGCGTGAATCCGTGACGCCATCCAAGGGAAGCCAGTAAAAGGTCTCAAACAGCAGCGCGCTGTCACCGAAATCTTTGAAGACCACGACCGGGGCGGGTTGCTTTAGCACGGAAGGGTGGTTTTCGGTGGCGTGCCGCATGAGACGGCGCACTTCTTCTATTGGAGACCCATAACTCACGCCGAGCGTGATCGAAAAACGCCGGAGCGGCTCGGCAAGCGTCCAATTCACGACGTTCTTTTCGAGAAATACGCTGTTGGGCACGAGACTGTCGACGCCATTGAAGAGGCGGAGTTGGGAACAACGCGCTCCGATGTTGATGATGCGGCCGGTTTGGCCGTCTATTTCGACGATGTCGCCGATTTTGATGGGGCGCTCGAACAGGAGGATCAGACCGCTGATAAAGTTGTTGATAAGGTTTTGGGCGCCGAATCCGACGCCGATGGCGAGCGCGCCGCCCAAGAAGGTGAACACCGTGAGCGGGATGCGGACGGCGCTGAGCGCCAATAAGGTCACCAACGCCACCAACGCGTAGTAGACCATCTTTTCGACAGTCGCGGCGACGTTTTCATCTACACGAAAGCGGGTCTCTGCAACGCGTTTTGTGGCGCGGGCCACGCGGCGACTGAACAGGATTCCTCCGGCCAGAATCAGCAAGGCGCCGACGATTTTCCCCACGGTGATGGGGTTGTCGGCGATCGTGAGAAATTCGTGCTCCCAGACGTTCCGGAAGGTGGCGCGATAGCGCGCAAGACGTTGTTCCCACGGTTCGGGGGGCATTTTGATGTCGATTTCGCCGAGTGCGTGTTGGGCCAGGGATCGAACGGAAGTCAGGCGATTCATCGTCTGTTCCAGGATGGTTTCCCGTTGACGCAAGGCGGTCTGGATGCGTCCGTAGGCCGGGTCGCGGAGGAGCGTCTGCTCTTCGCTGCTTCGGTTCGCGCGGGCGATCTGGGCTTGCACGGCGCGCAGATCGCCTTGCAGCGACGGCACGAACAGCTCAAGAGACCGTAGAATTGCGTGAACCTTCTCGCGCATATCGCGGTCGATTTGGCCCATGAGCGCCCGCTGGCGAATGCGCCACAATTCCGCCTCGCTGTCGAGCGAATCCAAGCGGATTTCCAGGGAGCCGACAAGCGTTTGCGCAGCGTCTGCCTGGGTTTTCGAGACGGCCAAGGTCAACTGCGCCTGGATTTGAGAAGCGAAATCGCTGGTGGCCTGCAACGAACGCGTGGTTGCGGCCAGTGCATCCTGCTTGCGATCGGCGTCGAGACGCGCCTTCTCGAGCTCGCTGCGCAGTTCGACGCGACGCTTGTCGATTTCGGCCAGTTTGTTGTTCAGGTCCTTGGGACCGAACAGCACGTTTCCGGGTCTGAGGGCAATGGCGAGTTTTTTCTGGGCGAAGGCGAGTTCTTCCTTGCGCAATGCCACGGTCGCTTCAAGGACTTCGCGTCTGGCGCGAATTTGGTCCAACGCGGCGGCGGCGGCTTCGGCGCGGACTTGGGCCAGCCCGCCTAGCCAGCGCAGTCTCGGTTCGTGTGCGGGATCCGTGTTGGAAGTCAATTCCCGCACGCCCTGCCGCTCATCGCGATCGGCTTGTTCCTTGTCGGCTTGCAGCAGTTCTTCGGTCTGTTTCACGCGTTGGGCTTCGACGCCCATCGTTTCGACATCGGCCTTCCGGGCATCGGACTCGGCCTGCAGTTCGTCCAGCAAATCGATGGAGTATGGCGGGGGATGCGCAATTCCCGCCTCGCCGCCGCTTTCCTGCGCGAGGTCTTGACGGGCTTGCTGAAGGGCTTGGAGGTCCGTCACATGGCGCATATGATCTTCGTAGCACCGCCGCAGTCGGCGAAGATATTGCGCTTTCTGGGATATCTGATCCGGCGTGATGCCGATCTGCGCTTCAGCCTGCGACGCGACGGCCTGTTCCGCGACGGCTATCCGTTCATCCGCGTGCGCGAGTTTTTGTCGCAGGTCCTGGAGAATGCCGTCGTACATGGCGACATCGGCGGAGGGGGCTGAGGCGGCCGATGTCGCCGCCGACAGTTGAGCGTCCGCCGGCAACGTCGTGAAGGACAGCAACGTAATGAGGAGCGTTGAGGGAAGTGCGCCGGAACTCGCCAATCGCCGCATGGGGGCCTTGTCCTTTCCGCATGGATCGCCGTTGAAAGAGTAACGTCTTTCTTCCTACATAGTAGAACATAACCGGTCTCTTCCGGAAATTCTTGGACTCAGAACAATGAGATCGACTCGCGTCATGTGCTACGCTCACGCAGCGTCGATGGAAACGCTTTCGATTCATTGTCCATATGTGGAGGTTTCCCGTGTCGCCGCCCCGAGTCTTGGTGATAGGCAGCGCCAATGTCGATTTGGTGACGCGAGCGCCCCGGACGCCCCGCCCGGGCGAGACTTTGTTGGGCCGGTCGTTTGCTGTCGTGATGGGCGGCAAGGGGGCCAACCAAGCCGTGGCTGCGGCGCGTCTTGGCGGAAACGTCTGGTTTGCGGGTTGTGTCGGCGCGGACTCGTTTGGCGGCATGCAGCGCCGGGCGTTAGGCGCAGAGGGCATTGATCTCGCCTTCTTGCGAACGCATCCTTCCGAGCCGACGGGCACGGCGGTCATCGTTGTGGCCGACGAGGGACAGAACAGCATCATTGTGACGCCGTCGGCGAATGCCGCCGTTCGCCCTGAGGACGTCGCCGCGTTGGAGCCCCTGATGGACCGCCTCGACATGGTCGTGGTGCAGCTTGAGATTCCGTTGGATGCCGTCGACGCCGCATTGGGTCTGGCCCGCACGCACGGCGTTCCGTCCATCCTTGATCCTGGGGTGGCCCAAGCGTTGCCTGATCCGTTGCTGCGCAAGGCAGCCATCGTTTCGCCCAACGAGACGGAGACGCAGGCCATCACGGGCATGGCAACGACGTCGCTCGATGCCGCGCGCGAAGCCGCTCAGGCGCTGTGCGATCGGGGCGCGCGCGAGGTCGTGTTGAAGCTTGGCGCGCTCGGGAGTTACTACGCAGGCAGTCAGGGCGCCTATCATGCGCCGGCGTTCCGCGTTGCGCCCGTCGACACCACGGCGGCGGGCGACGCTTTTACGGGGGCGTTGGCCGTTTCGTGGGGGCGTCTGGATATTCGCGAGACGTTGCGGTTCGCCAATGCGGCGGGCGCGATCGCGGCAACGATCGAAGGCGCGCAACCGTCCGCTCCGACACGGGCGGCGGTGGAAGCGTTTCTGGCGGAAAACGAATCTCAGCCGTAAGGAGACCGACAGCGTGAGTGCAATACGATTCGCCGCCGATGTAATGGCCGCTGACCTGGGGCGGTTGGAGGAGCAATTCAAGGCGCTTGAGGCGGCGGGGTGCCACGAGCTTCATTTCAACGTTCAGGATGGGGCGTACGCGCCCGTGATCACGCTGGGGCCGTCGTTTGTGAGGCTTGCGAAACGCTGTTGCGGGCTTCCGTGCGCGGTCCATTTGCTGACAGAGCGTCCGGATCGGCATATCGATGCGTTTGTGGCCGCCGGGGCGGATGCGATCGTGGTGCAGCAGGAGACCGATATCCACATTCAGCGCACCTTGACGCGCATTCGAGAGGCCGGCATATCGCCCGGGGTGGCCATCGGCCCTTCGGTGACAATGACCAAACTGGAATATTCACTGGATTATGTGGACCGCGTGCTGTTGCTCGCAACAGAGCCGGGTGCGCATCGGACGAATATTCTTCCGGAGACGTTTGATCGAACGCGCATTCTCAAGGCCAATCTCGGCCATCGTCAACTTCGAGCGGTTATCGAGACGGAAGGGGCAATGACCGTGAAAGATGCCGCCCTTCTTGTCAACTTGGGGGCGCTGTCTTTGGTGTTGGGCGTGAAGACGTTGTTCCAAAAGGACAAAAGCATCGTCGACGCGTTTACCGAGTTTCAGAACGGTCTTGCCGTGGAGCGCAATCTCGTATAATGCCGGAGACGGCCCATCGTGTCACTGCGGCGGTTCGACGCCTTCCTTGCGCTCCAGCACCGCGACCCAGTAGGGAGAGTGGGGACGGCGGCTTTCCGCCTCCTCGCCCCAGAGGTATGTAGTCTCGCCATGCGGCGCGATATCGGCCATGCCACACACCTGATAACGACTCTCCAGATATTTTTGAGACCATGACAGGATATCGAGTATGGAATTTTCCTGCACGAGCCAGGATGTCGGCACGTTGACGAAAACGGCGAATTTGGGGTTGGCCTCCTCGATTTGCCGGATCATTTCGCGCTGCATCGAGGCGGCATAGGGCTGGGCTTCCATCAATGGATACATGTATACGTAGCCCGTGGCGTTGCGGCGATGGCTATAGAAACAAATCTGCGGTTCGGAGCCGATGATCGCCACGCAGTCCGATTCCGAGGTGCGTTCGCGAATATAGCGAGCGATCCGGAGGGATTCGGGAAAGGGATTGACGCTGTACATGGCTCGGGAGACATCGTCCAGCGGCGCCGTGAACAGTGCGGCGCGCTGCCAGTAGGCCGTCAATGCCGAGACGGCTATCGCCAACACAACCGCTGTAGCGTGAAGCGCTGGCGCCGGGCGTTTGGATAGCAGGTCCTGGGCTGCGGCAAAGAATACCCCTGCCAACAACGCCGTCGCCGGAAGCCACGTGACGAAATAGTGGCCGCGAAAATAAAATCCTGGGCAGATTGCCAGGAATGACGCAACCCATAACCCCGTGACAAAGAGCGCCTGCGATCGCGACGCTTTGTCCCACGCCAACGCGAATAATCCTGCCGTTGCGAGAATCCACAGCGGCCACGTTGTTTTCAGGATTTTTTGAAAACCATCCCAGAACATGGGCGCGGCATAGCGAATGGGGACCTGGGAAACATAGGTCCGCGCGTAATCGTAGGTCCAGAACCAGAACCGATCGAAAACGCCCGCAGCATAAAGCCACAAACATGTGAGGAGGAATGGCGCGATCGCCGCGCCGCCAAACGCGACCATTGCGCCTATCGCGCGTCCCCGTGAAATCGTTTTTTGACGGAACAGGCTCCATGCCAAGCATAGGCCTGCGAAGAGAATGATCGGCGCGGCGTGTTGCTTCATCAGGAACGACAGTCCGAACAAGAGACCGCTTGCGGCGCACAGCCACACTCGCGGCTTCTCGACGGCGAGCAACAGCGCGACCAGTCCCGCGACCGCAAACAGCACGACAAAATGGGTGGCATGGGCGAACAATCCCATCACCCCTTCGCTAAGGGAAAGCGCCGCATAGGCGGCCGCCGAGGCGAGGCCGCAGACCGGGCCGCGCACCCTGCGTCCCAGCAAAAACATCAGCGCAATCGTCGCGGCGTTGATGACCAACAGCCCCAGGTGCACGCCGCGAATCGTTTGCCCGAATGCCGCCATGATCGCCGCATAGGCGGCGTAAATGCCCGGCATTTTCATGTTGTACGCTTCGGAAAAAGGAGGAACGCCTTGCAGGAGGAGTTGGCCCGCGTAAGCATATTCGCCTTCGTCGCGCTCGAACGGCACGTCAAGGGTGCGGATGCGCGCCGCAGCCGTCAGGGCAACGATGAGGAACAGCGCGATCCACGGCCACGGGTTCCGGAAGAGGGACGAAACGTCCTTTTCCCCCTGTGTTTTGTGCGGGATCGTTTTCTTTCGTTTTGTGACCACGCGGCCGCTTCCCCTCCGGCGCAGTTACGGGGACGAACGCCTCGGTCCCCAAGACGGTCCTTGACAGGCCATCTGCAAATTGGGAATGCGGCGTTCTTGACCCGTCTTTATGTTCACTGCCCATAGCGACGACGAGCCGCTGCGGGAGGAGGTGAAGACGACATGCCGCGAATCTGCCGACCACGAGGGTTTCTCATTGTTTCCCGCTCGGGTGAGTTGCCGTGGATTGCCTCCGTTGGCGTCCATCACGTATATCTGGATGCCGCCGCCTTCGACGGCATAGGCGATGCTTTTTCCGTCTGGAGACCAAGCGGGGTCGGTCGAGCGCCCCCCTTGCATGGAGAGACGCCGCACCCCGCTGCCATCGGCGTTCATTACGCAAATCTGTCCGGAGCCGTACCGATCGCTGACAAACGCGATCTGGCGTCCGTCCGGACTGAACGCGGGCTGCGTATCGACGGCCTTGTCGTTTGTGAGGCGCCGAAGCCCCGTTCCGTCTGGGTTGATGAGATAAATCTCCGGGTTGGCGTCTTTGCTCAGGGTAATGGCGAGGGTCCTGCCGTCGGGCGCCCAGGAGGGGGAAATGTTCAGGCCGACCATTTTGGATAACAACGTAGAGGAGCCCGAAGCAATGGAGAGGACATAGAGGCAGGGAGCCCCTTGCCGGAAGGACGTGTAGGCGATTTTTCCGCCGTCTGGGGATATCTTGGGCAGGATGCTGATCGAGTTGTAGTGCGTGAGTTGGCGCGCGTTCATGCCGTCGTAGTCGGCCATGTAGATTTCCTTGCGTCCGGTGCTTCCGCCGCTGAACGCCACGGCAGACGTGGCAATGCCTTCGATTCCATCCACTTGCAGCAGGATGTCGTCCGATGCGCGGTGCGCTATCCGGCGTTTTGCCTGTTGTCCGCCTTCGTGCACCTTGCCGAGGACTCGATGCGAGTCAATCACGTCGAACAATTGACATTCGAACGAAAGGGTGGAGCCACTCGTGTAGACATATCCGTGCAGAAAATAGTCCGCCTTGGAAGCCCGCCACGCCGCAAAATCGATCTGGCTGGGATCGCGGGGGGAGCCGGCGAAACCGGCAGGATAGGAGTCTCGCGGCAGCACCCGGAACACGCCGCTGAAATCAAGATCATAGGCCACGATTGCCGCGAGTTCCTGCCCCAAGGCCTCTTGTCCCGGGGGAGCGGAAAATGCGGGAATGGCAATCGGAATTCGCTGATCCGACGCCGATCCTACCGTCTCCATCCGCAACACTTGGGCCGATGCCGAGAAGGCGCACGCCATCATCATGACCACTGCAAAGAATCCTCGCATCTTCAGATTTCTCCTCTCACATGCGCTGCGGCTTGTTCACGCCGGCATACGCCCGCCGGTTCGTTATGACGCAAAAGTGAAGACATAGACGGTCTGGACCTTCTCTTCCCGGAAATCGGGAGGCAAAGGCGGGAAGGGGGCGCTCATCTTGATGGCTTGCACGCCCGACGCAGCAAGGTCCGGATCGCTGGCTTCCTTGATAATTTCCGGTTCGCCCAAAAGGTTTCCTTGACGACTCACCCAGAAGGCCACTTCGGCTTGGTTTTTCCCCGGAATGAGACGCATGCCGGCTGGGACCGCCCAAACCTGCGATACCTTCACCTGCACACGACGTCCCCAATATCCCAACTCCGAAGGGAACTGCGATCCCATGGCAACGCCTGTCACGGAAGGGTCGACCGACGTTCCTCCGCCACCTTGCTGGGCCGACGTTGCCTGCGTCCCAGCGGGTCCGGTAAGCACCGAAGCGGTCTTTGGCTCTGGTTTCGGAGGAGACTTCGCCTGATCTTTGGGGGAATTGTTCTTCGCAGGGGGCTTCTCTTTAACAGGCGTCTTGGGTTTCGGATCGTCTTTGGGTTTCACCGGCTCTGGTTTCGGCTTGGGTTCTGGTTTCGGCTCTGGTTTCGGCTCTGGCTTGGGTTCCGGTTTCGGTTCGGGTTTGGGATCCGGTTTTGGAGGCTCCTTGGGTTGGGGCGCTTCCGGCGGCGGCGATGGGGGCGCGGGTTGTGACGGCGCGGGCGTTGCCGATGGACCTGGGGGCGGGGTTCCCGCAGGTCCCATCGCCATCATCTCGATTTCGTACAAGGTCATGGGAGGCTTGGGGGGGTTGTATTGCGCGACAAAAAAACCTGCTCCCGCTACGAGCCCGTGTAAAATGAAGGACACAAGGATCGCACGCCGAACTCGTTGGGCTGAGCTCCATGCCTCCCAATATCGGTCGTATCGGATAACCATTGGCCACGCACGCGATGCACTCGCGCCACTCTCTTTCCCGCCAGCATACAGCCGTCGGGCGGCCGCATCAATGGAACGCACGCGTTCTTTGCCTCCTCAAGGGACAGCTTCCGGGGCGAGATATCCAAGAAGCCATGTAATGCCCGACTTAACACAACATATACGCGACACAGCCCGGATCGCCACAACCACATGTGTCGTGCCAGACAAGCCAACGTGTCTTTACTATACTCTTTTTGGAAAAGCAGTTCCAGATGCCATGTCGGATCCGAAATCCTCGGCGTCGATCTCGCCGGAGGGATTGGCGAAGTACGATTATTTTTCTCTGTGGCGTGATGGGGATGCGTGGCGCAGATCAGGGAAGACGGAGCGTTGGGGAGGAAAGCAGGGGCATGCAGCGAGTTCTACCAGGTTTCTGTTTTGCTTTTTATTGCGCGCCGCCTTGTTCGTTGTCGCGCAGCTTTTGGTACATCAAAGGCGGACACCCGTTGCAGCCTCGTTTGAGTTTGGAGAACCCTTCGGGAACGATGTGTGGAGCTGTGGGGTTTTCCAGGAGTGAATCAAAGCGATTTTCGTTGCAGTGGCCCATGCGGAATTGTTGATGGCCGAGAACGAGGCCGCAGGTGTACATAACGCCTGAGGCGCCGATGCAGGCCATGATTTCTGGAAGATGGCAGGTGGGGTGGACAGCCGGCTGGGCTTGGCCTTCGGCGGCAATGACTTTGAAGCCGAATTGCTGGAGGGGTTGCAGCGCCTGCATTGCTTCGTGTTCGGCGAAGATGCATGTTTTTTGGGGGTCGAGATTTCGCAGGCGGGCCCGTTCGTGTTCGCTGACGCTTCCTTCGCATACATGTATGCCCACGTGGATGTTGTGAGCGGATTGGGCCCATCCGGCGATTTCCCAAACCTCTGGGTGTTGCGCAAGGGACTCGCCTACGGTGATGATGAGGGAGTCCGCTCCCAATGTTGCGGCCTCGTCGATTATGTTCAGCCAGTTTTCGACGTCCAAGCGTTTGACGGCGTCGATGTGGACGGGTTGGTCGTCCTTCTGCTCGTTCCCGCCGTCTTCGGATAAATACAGCCACAGATATTTGAGATTTTCCGGGGACGCATTGTTTTGCGCTTGCGAACACGTCTTGAGTTGTTGGGCGACTTGTTGCGCCAACGTCAGCGGATTGTCGCCCTGGTATATTTCTTGCCAACGTTTTTTAGATGTCACGACTCGCACCTCACGCTTCCCCTTTTGCTCTGCACTGCTCTCGCGTTAGATCGTCTTTGCACGCCATGGTTAACATAGGTGTATACGGATGTATTCCAATGCGCTCCATGAAGCGATTTGCGACGCGCACGGCGTATTTCTTGCGGAGGACTCTTGCCTCAATGCCGTTTATTTCGCCGCCGCGAGTCGCACGTGCGTGCATAGTGCGCGAGAGGGGAATCGGCTTTCAAGCGCGATAATTGCTATATTCCATATCGTAAATCGACTCCAGTTGGATGGCGCGCCGCGCCCAGGTCATTTCGAGTGCGCGCGCGTGTGCACGTTGTACGCGGAGGCGGGTAGACTCGTGATTCTCCAGTACGCTTTCCATAGCGTCTTCCAGCTCTTCGAGATTATCGGGGGATATTTGCACGGCCGTGTCGCCCACAACCTCGGGCAGGGCGGATACGTTGGAAGTGATGAGCGGAACGCGTGCGGCCATGGCTTCGAGCGCTGGGAGGCCAAAGCCTTCATAGAGCGATGGGTAGATGCATGCGACGGCTCCGCGCAAGAGCGACACGGCGTCGAAGCGGCTTAGGTAACCGGCGTGGATGAGGCGGCCGGAAGCGCCGGCGTCTTGGATGGCCTGAAGGGCGGTTGCCGCTTTCCAGCCGATTTTTCCCACGAGGAGGAGTTTGGGGCAATCGCGGCGGCGCGCGAACAAATGGGCGTGGGCCTCGATGAGTCGGGGGAGGTTCTTTCGCGGTTCGATGGTTCCGAGGTGGATGAAGTAGCGGGGGCCGATGCGGAGTCGGTCTTGGAGATTCTTTAGTTGTGTTGCATCCAGAGGGTCCTCGAAATCGGCCGTTTCCACGCCGCACGGCACGACGTGAATGCGGTCGGAGTCCATCGCCAGAAATTCGATCATGTCGTTTTTGCAACTGTGGGAAATGGCCACGCAGGCGTGGGCTGATCGGGCGATGCGGCGGAGCAGGTGCGTGTGTTGTCGAACGGTTTCTTCGGTGTGCATGTCGGGGTGACGGAAAAACGAGAGGTCGTGGACGGTCACCATTCGTCGGGCGCGACGTGTTGCGGGGAGCTGATGGAAGAGATCATGGGCGATGTGAACGTCGCCGGTGAAGCATTCGATCGGCGGCCATTCGAGGGTGGTCCAAAGCAGCCGTTTCAAGCGGCGCGCATAGGGAAGGACGGTCTCCCGTGAAAAGGGCAGCGCCAATTCCGGCAAACGTGCAGGAACGTTCCCGGGGCGCGTGGCGAAGAGGCGGAAGTCGATGCCGGACATGCGGGCAAGCAAGGCGCGCGCGAGATGGAGGCCGGCGTAGCCGACTCCTGTTCGTGGCTGTTCGTAGACGCAGCTTAGGTCCAGCGCCACTCGGTATCGCGGTTCGTCCACTCGCGGAGAC
>Ga0116159_1003992_pt1 | contig 12811 bp, 10 predicted proteins | sample AD_JPNAS1_MetaG_FD_89878 | JGI IMG/M metagenome (GOLD analysis project Ga0116159, IMG submission 89878) | Active sludge microbial communities of municipal wastewater-treating anaerobic digesters from Japan - AD_JPNAS1_MetaG | ecosystem: Engineered > Bioreactor > Anaerobic > Digestate | place...
CGCGCGCCGGGTGAGGGCAAGGGTCGCGCCTGAGCTTGCGGCGACCGGCGAGATCGCAAGGACGAATACTGCGCGAGTGCTGGCAGCGCTGGGCCGGGCCGGCCTGGGAGACTATCATTTCGGCGGCACCAGTGGCTACGGGTACGACGATACGGGCCGGGAGCATCTGGAGAGAGCGTTCGCAGACGTGTTCGGCGCGGAGGCGGCTCTCGTGCGCATACAGATGGTATCGGGAACCCACGCTCTGGCCGCCGTGCTCTTCGGACTGCTGCGCCCCGGGGACCTCCTGGTATCGGCATACGGACCGCCCTATGACACCATGGTCACGATGATAGGCAGCAACCGACCTGTGCGCGGTTCCCTGGCCGAATACGGCGTCGAATACCTGGAAGTGCCGGTGGGCGCGGGTGGAGAGCCCGACTATGCAGGGATATCGCGGGCCGCCGGAGGCGCCCGGATGGTTCTGATTCAGCGTTCGCGCGGCTACTCCTGGCGCCGAGCCCTATCATGCGACGACATAGGCAGGATCGCCGGTTGTGTGAAGGCAGCCAACCCGCAGGCAGTCGTGTTCGTCGACAACTGCTACGGCGAGTTCACCGAAACAGCCGAACCCTGTGCCGTGGGAGCGGATGTGGCGGCCGGATCGCTGATCAAGAACCCCGGGGGAGGAATAGCCCCTTGCGGCGGGTATATCGTGGGCCGGGCCGACCTGGTGGAGATGGCTGCCGAGCGATTGACCGCGCCGGGCCTGGGCTCGCATACCGGGCCAACGTTGGGGTTTACGCGCCTTCTGGCTCAAGGTTTGTTCATGGCGCCCCTGGTCACCGGCGAGGCCGTGGCGGGTTCACAATTCGCGTCGGCGTTCCTTTCGGATCTTGGCTTTGAGGTGTCGCCGCGGCCCGGCGAACGTCGGCATGACATAGTGCTCGCAGTGAGGCTGGGCTCTCCGGAGAACGTGTACGCTTTCTGCCGGGCCGTGCAATCCACATCGCCTGTGGACGCGGGCGTAACGCCTGTTGCAGCGCCGATGCCCGGCTATGCTGATGAAGTGATAATGGCCGCGGGAACCTTCGTGCAGGGCGCTTCGATAGAGCTGTCGGCAGATGCCCCGCTGCGTCCGCCGTACGATGCCTACCTGCAGGGCGGCCTTGTGCGGCACCAGGCGGAATTTGCTATGCTCAAGTTCGCACAGGGCCTACAGAGGAAACCGACCAGTCGGGGTTGAATTCTAACGGCCGACAGGTGTGCGGTTTTCCGCCGCCCTCGGGAAGAAAGTCGCCGAATTTGGTGGATTGGAATGCGATTACCTGTAAGTAGGAGGCGAATGGGCTGATGATGACTGGGCGGACTCGAGCGCGTGTGTGCTTACCGGTGGTTTGGGCGATACTCGCTCTCATGACTGCCTTGCCTATGGGGCCTGGCGCTTCGCCTGTTGCTGCTACTGGTCGTGCTGATGAGGTTGTTGCCGGCGCCGCTACTGCTGCCGGTGTTTCGGAGGTTGTGGGGGTCACGGAAGCTGCGGAGGTCGCAGAGACTGATGAGGCTCCGGTGTCCGATGCTCTCGTGGTATATGAATCGGGATACGCTGTGGGAACGCGTGCGATCCAGGCCGAGCTGCAACCTGGCGCGAACCGTGTGATCGTGGGCGGGTTGCCGGCTACGGTGGATCCTCGAAGCGTCGAGCTGGCGTCTCTGGGCACACGCATGAGGGTGGAGTCGAAGGTGTTCGATTCCGCCGCGAGATCCTTGGCATTTACGGTAGTCCCCGAGGCGCCTGGGCCTGCACCGCTCAGGCTGACGTATGCATTCACCGGTCTGGCGTGGAGCGCTTCTTACGTAGCAGTGCTCGATCCCCGCCTAGATGAGGTCGCTTTTTCAGCATGGTACTGCTTGAGCAACAAGTGTGGATCATCATTGACTCCGCGAAGTATTACGCTAGTCGCAGGACACTCCAATGTGCTGGCAGGCAAGGCCGACGCGCGCGGAGCAGGCGGCCTCGGGCTTACGGCGGTTACCGTGTCATGCCCGGATACCTTGCGAGACGGCGCCGATTGCTACGTCCAGTCAGCCGGCGCCGCACGACTGCCTGCCCGCATGGTCTGCTTGATTGACCGAATCGGCGTCACTATGACGGACCCAGCGGTCAGCCGCAGAGATGAACCCCGCGTCCAGCTGGCGCTGGATATGACTGTATCGCCGCTTGACCTGCCTCTGCCGCTGCCCGCCGGACGGGTGACCACATATACGCACTCTGCGGACGGCGTTGCCCATCTGCTCGGCGAGGACACCATAGGGCCTATCCGCACCGCAGGGTCTGTCATGCTGCGCCTGGGCGCGGCGCCGTCGCTGCGCGCAGAGAAGGCTCGCACCGACCAGAAGAAGATAGGCACCAGTTCATGGGAGGAAGCCTATCAAATTCGTATAACCAACTCGGGGTCAGCACAGGCTGAGGTGGTGATTCTGGAGGAATTCCCAGGGGAGTGGGCCATCTTGCAGAGCGCCCCGGCGTCGGCCGCACGCACTCCGGGCGGGTTTGCGCGCTTCAATCTGTCGGCGCCGGCAGGGGCACGGATTGAGGTCCTCTATAAGGTCCGCTACACGCTGTAGGAGGTTGAGCTACATTGCTCATTCCTGATTTCCCTCGTGGGACGCCCGTGGAAAATGCCTACGGCGAGTGTATAGTCATAGACAAGGCAGTCCCCATCGATCTCGGCGGCGTCTGGAACGGTACGCGTCTCCATGTATCATGCATCTCAAACAATCTGCAGTTGGTGTACGGCATTGGTCCTGTGACCGAGGCCCGGCTACGGGCAGAGGGGTACAATACCCTGTACGACCTTCTGGATCATCCTCGCTGGCGGGACCCGGCGCGTCCGGTGATCGAAGCACTGGATCGAGGCGATGGCCGCGAGCTGGCGCGACTCGGGGTACGCGATATTGAGCTGTTAAGCTTGTGCGCCCCGGACGATGTCGTGTTCGTGGACATCGAAACCACGGGGCTAGTGTCTACCTGCCCGCTTTTCATGATAGGCATGCTGTGCCCTGAGTCGACGCACGAACTGCGTCTGGTTCAGGCCTTCGCGCGCGATTACGATGAAGAGGCGGCCGTGCTCGAAGAGGCTCGCGCCAGGCTTGCCGGAGCGCGGGCGGTAGTGACCTACAACGGCAAGTCATTTGACATGCCGTTCATGTGCCGCCGGATGGCGTACCATGGGCGATCCGACGAGCTGGAAGTCATGGTAGTGGATCTTGTGTGGCCGGCCAGGCGCATGTGGAATGGCGCCCTGCCCGACTGCAAGCTTGCCACCGTGCAGAGCATCATCCTCGATTGCCCCAGGGAAGGGGATATCCCCGGTCGGCTGATCCCCGAAGTGTACGTGGAGTATGTCAGGACGGGCGATGCGAGCCTGGTCCTTCCCATCATCGACCACAACGAACTGGACCTCCTGGCGATGGCAGGTCTTTTGCCCTTCCTCGTGTGACTTCTGCATAATCCCTCTGATGCCTAATATACATGTAGCGTCATGGAGCAGGTACAACCCGCGCTCTGTCATGCGGGTGTGGCACCGCCTCCACCCGGACACGATGCGAGGGAGGGCACGCATATGGAGAAGTTCGATATCTTCCGGCACATTGCGGAACGCACGGGTGGGGATGTGTACATAGGCGTTGTTGGCCCAGTCAGGACCGGCAAGTCCACCTTCATATCGAGGTTCATGGACCTTGTCGTCCTGCCCAACATGAAGGACGCCTACGAGAAGGAACGAACCCGTGACGAGTTGCCTCAGAGCGGCGCCGGCAAGACCATCATGACTACCGAGCCCAAGTTCGTGCCGGGCGAGGCGGTCGAGATCTCGCTGGCCGAGAAGGCCAGAGCAGCTGTGCGAATGGTTGATTGCGTCGGGTACACAGTGCCGGGCGCCCTAGGCTACGAGGAAGCCAACTTCCCGCGTATGGTACGCACACCATGGTTTGAGGAGGAGGTGTCATTCCAGAAAGCGGCCGAAATCGGCACGCAGAAGGTCATACAGGAGCACTCTACTATCGGACTGGTGGTCACGACAGACGGGTCCATAACGGAGATCAAAAGGGAAGACTACGTGGACGCTGAGCGGAGGGTCATCGCCGAACTGAAGGAACTGGGCAAGCCGTTCATAGTGGTGCTCAACTCGACGCACCCTGAGTCCGACGATACCCGCGGCCTAGGCGAGACCCTGGCGGCAGCTTACGATGTTCCCGTAATCCCAGTGGACTGCCTGCGAATGTCGAGCGACGACATTATGGGCGTACTCGGCGGCGTGCTAAGCGAGTTCCCTGTGCGTGAGATATCGGTGCGCCTGCCGGACTGGGTTGCCGAGCTGGACGAGGCGCACCCGGTTCGGTCCGGCTTTGCCGCCGGCGTGCGGCAGGCTGTGGACTCAGTGGATAAGGTACGAGATGTGCAGGGAGCGGTCCAGACGCTCGGGCTTACCAAGAACGCCCAGTCTGCGCAAGTCACACTGCTCGACTTGGGAACCGGTCGCGTGCTGATAGAGCTGACCGCCCCGAGGGCGCTGTTCTACACGGTCATCTCAGAGATGATCGGAGCGGAGGTCGAGCGTGACTCCGACGTGATGCGGATGATGCGCGGGCTGACTCACGCCAAGCGCGAGTACGACAAGGTAGCCGGCGCTCTCGACCAGGTGCGTTCGAAGGGCTATGGCATCGTGATGCCGTTTTTGGAGGAGATCTCATTCGAAGAGCCCGACATCATCAGGCAGGGCAGCAGGTGCGGTGTGCGGCTGAAGGCCACTGCGTCATCCATACACATGATACGCGCCGATATCAAGACCGAAGTCACGCCGCTTGTGGGGACGGAAAAGCAGAGTGAGGAGTTCGCGCGCCGTATGGCAGAGGAGTTCGCCGAGGACCCGTCCAAGATATGGCAGACCGAGTTTCTCGGTACACCGATGCAGGACTTGATCAAGGAGGGGATAGAGGCGAAACTGGCTCACATGCCCGTCCACGCTCAGCAGAAACTCCAGGAGACGCTGGAGAAGATCGTCAATGAGGGAAGCGGCGGGCTGATCTGCATCATACTGTAGCATGGCCCCCGACTCGCTGCGCCTCAAGTAATAATGGCGTGCGAGGCTGGAAAACATACTGGTGGAAGGGGGCAGAACGCATGACCAAGTCCGATCTAGTTGATTCGGTAGCCGCCAAGGCGGGGATGACCAAGAAAGACAGCGCCCGGGCGGTGGACGCAGTCTTCGACACCATAAAGGAGCAGCTCAAGACTGGTGATAAGGTGCAGCTCGTCGGGTTCGGCAGCTTTGAGGTGAAGCAGAGAGAGGCCCGAGTGGGTCGCAACCCCAAGACTATGGAGGAAATACGCATACCAGCGCGAAGAGTGCCTGTGTTCAGGCCTGGCAAAGAGCTGAAAGAATCAGTCATGTAGCAGTGCCTAGGAAGACTTGCAGACTGCAGATTGCCGACGTGCAGACGTGCAGACTGCAGAGCAAGAAGCGTAGACCGTGAGGGCGGCTACGCTTATTTGCTTTGCCCCTTCGCGGCCGCCTCCGTGGGGCCCGCGCCGAAATCCAGCATGACCAGGGGCGCTGAGTCACTGACCTCGTCGCTTATGCTGCGGTCGCCGCGGCCAGCTACCAGGTTGACCAGGAATCCGGGCAGGAACTCCTCGAGCACCATCCGCCCTTGCGCCGAGAGCCGGACTGGCTCCCATCGCCTGTAGCCGGCCTGACGGTAGTCGGCCTCGATGACGGCCGTGTGAGCGGCGCTCGTGCCTACAGTGACTTGGGCTCGCCTGATCAGCCAGGTACCGGGCTCCACGTGAAGGATCCAGCGCAACTCAGGTTGGCTCGAACCCGACGTCACAGCCGAGATGATCCATCTATCGGATCGGGCTGACGCATCGCGGCTGCCCTGAGCGGGCGCCGACACCACCGAAAGGGTGTAGTCGTTTGACACGAACATCTGCGGATCGATGAATATCAGCCCGTGCCTGGGCTTGATAGTCATGCCCAACCACCTTACGACCACATTGTTGGGCCGCTCGATGGTCAGGCCCACCGAGGTGTTCAGCACATTTCGACCTCCTATGTAGACCCTGGCCGCAGCTGTCCCTTCGAACGACATCAGGTTCTCCTGAGCCTGAAGCATCCGGAGCAGGACATCCTGGGCTCTTGCATCTCGGTGCTCAGCCCTGTTGGGCGGCAAGGCAACCTGGGCTGACGCATAGAGGCCATATACCAGGTCACTAGATGTCGCCAGCGCCATGGGCGAGGCACAGATGCACGCCGCCACGAGGATTGTCAGTGTTAGCGCTGCTCCAATGCGAGTCACCCTGACACACACCTTCCTTCCATGCCTGCCGGCACGGGCACGGGATTGTGGCACCTCACGAGATGCGGGCTTGATTCGGAGTACTCCGACAACTGAGCCAGAGCGGGTGATTCCGATGCGCACTTGCCCGTCGCTGCCAGGCAGCGGTGAGCGAAGCGGCATCCGAGTGGGTCCAGAGCCCGTGCGGCGTCGTTTGCTGCTCGCCCGCGTGAGCCGCGCTCCGCGCCGGAGGCGCTGGCGGCCTTGCGAGAAAGCCGCCTGCTGAGCCTGTGCCCGCTGCCGGAGATGGCCGACAGAAGCTCCTGTGTGTAAGGGTGGGACGGCCGCGAGAACAGGTCGTCGGCAGAGGCAGATTCCACGATCTGCCCACGGTACATCACGGCCACAGTATCGCTCATGTAGTACACCACCCGGAGATCGTGAGAGATGAGCAAATAGGACAGCCCGTATTCGCTCTGCAGATCTTGCAGCAAGGTGATTATCTGGGCCTGTACGGATACATCCAACGAGGAGAGGGGCTCGTCCGCCACGATGAACAGCGGACGCATCGCCAGGGCGCGCGCGATGCCGACACGCTGGCGTTGCCCACCGCTGAGCTGGTGTGGATATCGGTCGAGGTAGCCTGGGGTCAGCCCGACCCGAATGATGAGAGACCGCGCCTCGCTCTCGCGATCGCCGGGCCGAACCCCGCGTGCGGACAGAGCTACTCCTATGGTGTGACGGACTGTGTACCTGGGATTGAGAGAGCTATACGGGTTCTGGAAGATCATCTGAGCCCGGCGCTTAAGATCAGCGCGGCTGAGCCGGTCGACGCCCCACACCGGCAATCTGTCGTAGAACACCTGCCCAGATGTAGGTTGGGTCAGTCCTACCAGAGTGCGGCCGAATGTGCTCTTTCCGCAGCCCGATTCGCCCACGAGGCCGACGGTCTGGCCTGAGTATATGTCAAGGTCAACGCAGTCGACTGCCAGTGTGCGCCGAGTACCGGCGCCCCCGAGCCGGCGCGAGAGAAAAGACTCGGCACTGACGAACTCCTTGCTGACGTCTACAGCCGACACAAGCGGCATTCGAACGCTGGTTGGAGTCACAGGCTACACCTCCATGCGTTCATTATAGCATTATCGTTTCAGGCCTGTCAGAAAACACGCCCTATGCAGGGCGCGCGAGCTTACGTACGTGGCACGCAGGCGGGGCGCAGGTGGGTGGCGGTTGACATCGCCTTTCTTGGATGATAGCATCCAAGGTAGCGATAGTTGAATACGTGCGTGAACGATGCGCGCCTCCCGGCGTGCATCCGCTGAATCTTCCTTGATGGAAGAGCGGGGGAACCAGATTCCTTTGGATGGGGCGAATCCTGCCACCTGCAGGTAGGGCTATCACCTTCGGCCCGAGCCCGTCAGCTAACCTCGCAAGCGACATGAAGGGGCGCCCATCTGTGCCCGGGTGTGCCCTGGGCACTTTTCTTTGGCACCATGTGCCGTCTGTCTCTTCATCTCGTATTCGCCCGAAGCTACTCAGCCCATTCTGTCCCCCCCTACAGATCGCGCAGCCGGCTACGCGGAAATCCAGTATGTACGGAGGGTGATGGTGTCGATGAAGCATCGCTGGGTGACGGCCATTTCAATAATCTTCCTGTCAGTATGTACGGCAACCTCGGTGACGTTCACGGCAGACGGCTCTCGGAAGTCACTGTCAGTCATTGTGGATACTACCGCCGACCGCTCAGATGAGGCGCAGGCAGTTGCGGAGTACCTTCGTGCCGTTGGTGTATCGGCAGAGGTTCGAGTGTGGGAGTGGAGCGCCCTTAAGGAGAGGATTCTCGCAGGCGGGCGGCAGATGTACCTTACCGACTGGGGCAGCGCCTACTTCGACCCGTTCGATCTGGCAGTGCCCAAACTCAGAACTGGTGATCGCGGCAATTACTCCTTCTACAGCAATCCTCGTTTTGATGCGGCGCTTGATGCAGCCCTAGGGAGCAACGACAGTGAAGTGAGGCGCCGTGCCTACTTCGAGGCGCAGGAGATCCTGCGAAAAGACGCGCCATGGGTATTCGGCTACTCCCTGCTCGAGACTGAGGCTGCCCGAGCAGATGTGCTTGACTGGCAACCATCTATGGACTCCCGGATGAACCTGCATGATGTGGGGCTTAAGCGCGGCGACACCATAGTGGTGGGGATGCAAGCAGATAGGATATTGACGCTGGATCCTGCGACCTACCGTGACCGATGGACTGAGACGGTGATCAGGAACATGTTCGATGGGCTCGTCACGCGCACAGTGGATGGTCGAGTTGTTCCGGAAATCGCGGAAGACTGGAAGGCCATATCGGATACTGAGTACATCTTCAAGATCCGCGCTGGGATTGAGTTCCATAACGGCGATACGCTCACTGCCGACGATGTAGTCTTCAGCTTCGATCGCGTGATCCGAGACGGTGCTATCGGAGGCAGAACCTCGCCCCGGAAAGGGCTCTTGGGCCCGCTGACCAGCGTAGAAAAGGTCGATGATCACACAGTCAGGCTTAAGCTGGCATCGCCCTTCCCAGTCCTGCTCCAGGCGCTAGTGCATGTACAGGTAGTCCCCAGGAACTACTTAATGCGAGTGGGGGATGACGAGTTCGCCCGTAGGCCTGTTGGCTGCGGCCCATTCAAGTTCGTCGAAGGACGCCTGGATGACAAGGTGGTAATGGACCGGTTCGACGGCTACTACGGGGGATCGCCCGACCTGCCGCCGGTGGGTCCGGCCCGTGTGAAGCGAGTGATATTCCGCATGATGCCCGACCCTACTGTGCGGGTTGCCGCGCTCAAGACCGGTGAGGTGCACATTATCCAGTCGGTGCCCGCACACCTGGCTGCGAGCCTTGGCCGCGACCGCAACCTTCAAGTGAAGACGGCTGAAGGGACTCGCGTGTACTGCATCGAGATGAACTGCGCACGGCCGCCCTTCGACGACGTGCGAGTACGCATGGCCATGAACCATGCAATAGACTGGGACACTATCCTCAAGACGATACACGTTGGCGGGGCCGCCAGGCTTTCCACGGCCTTTCTGCCCAGCGGATTCGGGTACAACACCGAACTGGCGCCGTACAGTTACGATCCGGGCAAGGCCCGCTCGCTTCTGGCCGAAGCAGGGTACAGTGGTAGATGATACGCCTCAGCCGGTTGCAGGTCAGGATCATCGAGCGAACAGCGGCCACGATTCCGTTGGCGCTGGCCGTAGCGGTGGCGGCGTTCGTGCTGATGCGGGCAATCCCGGGCGACCCTGTTGACATCATGATGGGGGAGGGGGCCAGCTCGTCAGGTGAGGAGGTGGTCGCCCTCCGGACCCAGCTGGGGCTGGATGAGCCGATTCACCGGCAGCTGTCCAGCTATCTGAAGGCGCTCTTCAGGGGCGATCTGGGATATTCGATAATCCGGTCACGCCCCGTGGCAGAGATGATACGGGAAGCGGCGCCTGCCACCATTGAGCTTGCCGTGTATGCTATGCTGTTCGCTCTGGCTCTGGGCATTCCCGTAGGAGTGGCGGCGGCGCTCAAACACAACACGGTGTTTGACAGAGTGAGCATGGCCATGTCATTCATCGGCGTGTCGCTGCCTGCGTTCTGGCTCGGCATAGTGGCCATTCTCGTATTCGCAATGACCCTGGGCTGGGCGCCCACATCTGGGCGCATACCGTATGGGCTGGAGCCTCGTCACATCACAGGTCTGCTGACGCTGGATGCATTGCTGACAGGCAACATGCCCGCGCTTGGCAGCGCGTTGCGACATCTGTGCCTTCCCGCGATCACACTGGGGCTGGGTGTTGCGGCCGTGGTCGCCAGGGTCACGCGCTCCAGCATGCTCGATGTGCTGGGATCAGACTACGTGTTGTTTGCGAGAGCTAAGGGCGTGCCTGAGTCGGCGGTCACCATTCGCCACGCTTTGCGAAATGCCATGATTCCCACGGTGACCCTGGTCGGACTGCAGTTCGGTTCGCTCCTAGGAGGGAACATGATTGTAGAGACTGTATTCGGCTGGCCCGGTCTGGGGAGGGTTGTTGTTGATGCGGTGTTTGCTCGAGACTACCCCGTGGTGCAGGCGTCTGTGATGGTGTACGCTCTCACATTTGTGCTGATCAACCTGGTTACCGACGTCATATACACAGCTTTGGACCCCAAAATGGCGCTGCAATGACCCCGGTGATCTTGAGTGTATGGAGGTGAGGCCGGATGACGCAGGCTTCATTGCAGACAGATGAGCTATACCAGGGCGTGCTGACGCGCTCTGCCGACATGCCGGAAACAGAAAGCAGGGCGAGTAGAACTCGCAGGGTAGGGATGGGCCTCTGGTCCAGGCTGATGTCGCACCGCGGGGGCAGGCTGGGCTTGATCATAGTGCTGGCCTACGTCGCGATGGCCGCGACTGCCCCTCTGTTGGCGCCCTATCCGCCGGGCGCAGTCAACCTGGCGAGGAGGTTGGCTCCTCCCGCAATCGGAATGGGTAACCTGCTCGGCGCCGATCAGCTGGGTCGCGACATCCTGTCGCGCATAATGCACGGCGCCAGAGTTTCGATGCTTGTAGGCCTGGCGTCTGTACTCATATCAGCTGCGTCTGGCGTTGGACTGGGCATGGTCGCCGGCTACTACGGCGGCGCACTCGACCGCGCACTTGCCCGGTTCACCGAGCTGCTGCTGGCATTTCCCTACTTGATCTTCGTAATTGGGGCGATGTCGGTCATGGGCCCCGGTTTTTGGAATCTAGTGTGGGCTCTGAGCTTCAAGGGATGGGTGGAATTCTACAGGCTGTCGCGCGCCTTGGTCATGTCCGAGAAGAACCGCGAATACGTAGAAGCGGCGCGCGTGCTGGGCAGGTCCGACGGCGCAATCTGCGTACTGGAGATACTCCCCAACATCGTCAGCTCCATCCTGGTGCTGGGCACTCTGCGTATGGGCAACATGATTGTCATGGAGTCGTCTCTCAGCTTCCTGGGCCTCGGCATTCCGCCGCGCATGCCGGCGTGGGGATCCATGATAAACGACGGGCGGCGCTATATGCTGACATCACCCTGGGTCGCTACACTCCCAGGGCTCGCGCTGGCGCTGCTGGTGCTGGGGATAAACCTTCTTGGAGAGGGGCTGCGCGATGTCCTGGACCCCAAGATGATGGAGGGATGATGTCCGTCATGGCATGTGGCACGATATCCGACGCACTGCTTGACGTGCGCGATCTGCACACGGTGTATCCTTGTGCCCGGGGGCAAGTGCGGGCCGTGCGAGGGGCGAGCCTCGCTGTGGCGCCCCGGGAGGTGCTGGGAATCGTGGGCGAATCGGGCTGCGGCAAGAGCGCGCTCATGCTATCGATCATGCGGTTGCTGCCCCGGCCGGGGCGCACCGTGGGCGGCACGGTGCGGCTCCGCGGTATCGACTTGCTCGGGCTGTCGCGGGGCGAGATGCGGCAGGTGCGCGGCAGAGAGATCGCCATGGTGTTCCAGGACCCCATGACTACGCTGAACCCGGCACACCGGGTTGGCGATCAGATCACTGAGTCGTTGCGAGTGCACAGGATGATGCCGTCCGGCGCAGGCGAGTCCCAGCCAGGAAGGGCCTGCCCGCGATCGCGCCTGTGGCAGGCAAGAAGGGCTCGCGAAGAAGAGCGTGATTACGTAATCGAGCTGATGAGGCGGGTGGGCATACCATCGCCTGATCACCGTCACCTCGAGTATCCTCACCAGTTCAGCGGGGGCATGCAGCAGAGGATCATGATAGCCATTGCCCTCGCGTGCAAGCCGCGCTTGCTTCTGGCCGATGAGCCCACTACAGCGCTGGACGTGACTGTACAGGCGCAAGTACTCGAGCTGATGGAAGACATAAACCGCGAGATGAGCACTGCTATAGTGATAGTCACCCACGATCTGGCGCTGGCCGGCGACTTCTGCGATAATGTTGCGGTGATGTACGCCGGGCAGATCGTGGAGCGGGGACCGGCAGACGCCCTGATGCAGGACCCTCTTCATCCATACACCCGTGGGCTGCTGCTGTCCATGCCACGCCTGGGCAGCAGGCAACCGCTGCGCGCGATACAGGGAGAGGTGCCCGACCTCACTTCTCAGGGCTCTGGTTGCGCCTTTGCCCCCAGGTGCCGGCAGCGAACGGAACGGTGCGAAATCGAGGACCCGCCTGTGCGGGTCGTGGCGGGACGGATGCTGAGGTGTCACGCGATGCAGCCTGGTACTGATGACACACCGCTCTACGACGTACCAGGAGAAGTATTGTAGCAGGTGCTCCGTTGCGACGCCTCGGAACGGCTTCAGCCGGGCAACGGAAATCGTAAACCACGCGTCGGGCGTTCCTCACGTGGTAGAGCGGGCCGGGATCGAGGCGGTCGAATCTGAACGGCAAGCGGGATGAATTCTGGTGGAATCGCAGGGAAAAGGCCAGATCAGGGGCGCAAGGCCAGCCGAACCTCCTAAGGGTAGCCTAGCCGACCAC
>Ga0116159_1004001_pt1 | contig 12796 bp, 11 predicted proteins | sample AD_JPNAS1_MetaG_FD_89878 | JGI IMG/M metagenome (GOLD analysis project Ga0116159, IMG submission 89878) | Active sludge microbial communities of municipal wastewater-treating anaerobic digesters from Japan - AD_JPNAS1_MetaG | ecosystem: Engineered > Bioreactor > Anaerobic > Digestate | place...
AAGGCCAGTCATCGGCCTGCCGCATGCGCTCTCTCATAAAGGCTGGTCTGTTATCCGTCTGCGAAGCCGTGATGCCGCTCTGGTCGAGAGACGCGATGCTGGGGACACTCTTCCACTGCGACCACGGAAAATTCGTCATGGACGCCACAGCCACCGCCTGGTTCAGCAGGTAATCCGCGAACATCGACTGCGTCAGGTCCTGTTGGCCCTGAACGCTTTCGCGCAAACCCAAGGGATAAAGCGCGACCATGCTCAGGATGCCGACCGCCATGACGAAAATCGCCATGTTGACCTCCATGAGCGAGAATCCGGCCCGTACGCTGAAAGGCCTGATCGAGCCGGGATCGCGGGCGTCCCCGCCCGCAACGGCGTAACGCTCAACGCGGTTCCACCCGCATCTCTCTGTCATTCTTCCGCGCATCGTCATCTCCTTGTCCGCCCAATCCGGGTTTCCTTCTCCTGCTACTTGTACTGGATCGAACCGTCCCGCTGCACCCGGATCTCGCTCCGCAGTTTCGGCGGCAACAGTTCGCGGATCGTCACCGTCATGGCCTTCTGCGCTGTGCCGTCCGGCAGGATGGCCTTCTGCGCTGTGCCGTCCGGCAGGAACGTGATGAGCTCGACTTTGTTCAGATTTTCGGGCAAGGTATCCGAATTACCGTCCAGATTGGTGAACTTGAACCCTTTGGGCAGCGAACCGGGCGGCGCGGCCTCGATACCGTAGACATCCCCGACCTCCCACATCGCATCGTTCGCGTTGCGGACATTGGCGTTTTTCTTGAATCCGAAGGCCGGGATCGTGTAGCTGCGGTTTGCGACATACGACGACCTCCGCCCGGAAAAGCTGTGGGATACCGCCGTGGGCGTGACCTGCCACCACTTGCCCGCCGTGAGGTTGTACAGCCGCATGCTTCCGAGATAAGAGGAACCGACCGTGTCATCCTCCGTTGCGGTGCCGAACATCTTATCGAGCGGCGTGAACTCATCAACCAGCGTGGTCCCGCTGAGAGCGGTCACACGGCCCGCCTCCTTGCACACCACGTAAGAGGGCACGCACTCCGGATCACCCTTATTGTTGTATCCGGCGACTTCGTTGTACACCATCACGCTGACGCGAACCCCTTCGAGGCAGGCGCGCTGACGCGCGAGGATCAGACTGTTGGCCAGATGCTTGACCGCGCTGCGCCGCGTCATACCGCGGATCGCGTTGAAGTAACTGGTGACCGCCAGAGTGGAGAGCAGGGCTACAATCGCCATGACCGAGAGCAGCTCAAGCAACGAGAACCCCGCAGCGGACCGGAAACCACGGGATTTGAGATTTGAGATTTGAGATTTAGCCATCGCGTCCCTCACTTGTCTTTGCAGGGGGAGTGGTCGGAGTGCGGATGCACCGCGACGGTGTCAGTCTCGACCCGGTACTCCACACAGTAATAGCGAAGGATGGAGGTCTCATTGGGATCGGCGTAGATCAACGGCACATCCCGTCTGCCCGCGCTAAGCGCGGCGCGAAGCTGCACCCGCTGACCATCAAGCAGCGCCATCACCGCCGACGCATCAAGATAGACCGTCTTCTGACCCGCGCCCTGATACAGATCTTTGAAGACCTTCGCATTGTCCGCGCCGTGCGCCCAGTATTTCTTGTCGTTGCGGCTCTGGCCTTCCGTACCCTGCCGCTTCAGATCGCTCAGTTTAAACGGCCACTTGCCCTCCTGCGCACGATAATTGGTCAGGGCCATCTCAAGCGCACGGCAGGTGGCCTCGACCCGCTTCTTGCGCCCCTGTTTGACAGCCTTGACCACCGCACCGGTCGCCAGCGTGGCGATGACCGCCATGATCGAAACCACGACCAACAGTTCGAGAATGGTGAATCCGGTCGACCGCGGTTTGAGATTTGAGATTTGAGATTTCACCATCGTATCCTCTTCTGGAACTTCAGCGTTCATTGTTCGTCGTTCGATGTCCGGCGTTCCTGTTCCCTACTTGCCCGCTTCCGCCCTGGCCTTGCCGTGGTTCCAACTCAAGCGGTCATCGTCCGGATAGCGTCTGCCGCCTTTTTCGGCGTCGTCCTTGCCATCGGGGCCGCGCGACCAGACCAGCACCGAAGCGCGCACCTTCGTGCCGTCGGGGGCCTCCACATACCCGTCGTAATCGTCATCCAGACGGATCTGGAGGCGGTGCTTGATCACCTCCCCCGCATTGATACCGGGGTCGCGCCGCAACAGGGCGCGGCCATAGGGATCAAGCAGTCCGTACCGGTCGAGGCTGTCGTTATTGATCTCCGCGCCCCCGCTTTTGTAGGTCGTCACATCGAAGAGCTTCTTCTCCTGCAGTACCCAGCAAGCCTCCTCATCCATTTCCGATTTGTTCGGCAACACATCCCCCCAACTCCGTTCCTGCTGAAGGTAGATGTTGAGCGCCGTCGCCAACTCGGAAGCCAGACTCTGGGCCTGCGATTGGCGCGCGGCCTTCTGCACATAGGAGAACGAGCCGACCAGCGCGGTGGCAAGGATCCCGAGGATCCCGATCACCAGCAACATCTCGACCAAGGTGAAACCCGAACGGAGTCGGCCGGAAACAGGGGGTGCCGTGTGAAGCGCGTGTTTGATTCGGATTCCAGTCGGGAGCGCGGGCGTCCCTCCGGCCCCGCCTCCATAACCTAAGCGGTGGCCGTCCGCCACCGGATGTCGAATGTTGTTCCAATACCACATAAACGTCTCACTCATCTTACATGCGGACGAAGCCCGCGACCCAAGAAGTCCTCGCACACCCGTTGTCTGTGAGCTTGCGGGGTGGCGCAGGCCGGTTGGGCTACACCACACCCCCATGCTCACACACTCCTCCTACTTCGACCGGTCAAACCGGGCGATGTCATCCTTCAGCCACTCCGAAACGATTCTCCGATCATCTGCCGAGAGCGATTCCAACGAGATCCAGGGAGGGAAGGTCTTCTTGTCGGGACCGGCAGACCAGAGGCGGTAGCTTTGATACGGAGCCGCAGAATAGTAATACAGGTCTTCCCCCCAACCGTCCCGGACGGAGACACGCATGAGCATATACGTGACCGCGCTACTTTTGGGGTCGGTTGTGGGCTCCATGCTCAGACCGGTATCGGGCTCTGTGGTGTTGATCCCCAAAAGGTCTCCGGGACCACCGCAAACGCTCTTTTCCAGATTGGGTAGCCAGCGCGCCACCGCATGGTTCTCCCGGTCCCGCTGCGCGGCCAGACTCTCCCGGAGTTTATTCCACCACCCGCCGCTGGGACCCGAGATCTTCGATCCCGCGTTGTAGTGCGTCCATTGCCTCGTGTCGAAGAAGTAAGCGTTGGGGATGTTCTCGTTGTTCTCGCTGAGGTTATCCAGCTCCGAACCGTTGAGCATCAGCTCGACACGCGGCATCAGATAGGACATCAGACCGAACCGGAAGATCCTGATCTGATCCCACTCATAATCGTTCCGGTTGCGAACATCCGGACCAAAGGCATCGTTCACGCTCACGGCGCCCTCGCTCTGATAGCGTTCGTTGATGTAAAAATCAAGGGAACGGGCATTCGGATAACAGAAGGCGACCGGCTGGCAGCGCGCGGCGCGGTTGGCGTTCGTCGGGTTGAGCTCAGCACTTCCCGTGTAGGTGCCATCCTTGTCCGCCTCCATATAGGGGTCGGGTGAACCGTGGGACGGCACGGGCGGATAGGTGCCGAACTCCGCATAGAATCCGGAAATGGCGTTCTGCATCCGCTCCAGACGGGCGATGGTCTTCGCGCGCTGCGAACTGGTGCCCGCAGTGCTGAGCAGCTTGAACACCCCGCCGATCAGAATGCCGATCACCGCGATCACCACCATCATCTCGATGAGCGTGAATCCGCGGGACACGCCGATCTTTCGCACACTGTTTCTCGCATTCCGCATAAAAACTCTTTCTCCCGCGGACGGTTCAGGGAACCATCCCTGTCGGCCGGTTAGCCATTAACCCGTAACCTATTATAACCTGCCCCTTACGCCTGTGCGCCGAGGCTGCCGATGATCTGGATCATGGGCATGAACATGGCGATCACAATCGTACCGACGACTACCGCCAAAATAATGATCATGATCGGTTCAATCACCGAGGTCAGCCCCGCAACCGCATTGTCCACCTCATCGTCATAGGTTTCCGCGATCCGCGTCAGCATGTCCGGCAGGGCACCGGTCTCCTCGCCGACCTCCACCATCGAGATCACCATGGGGGGGAAGACCTTGCAGGCCGCGAGCGGGTTGGTCATGCTCTCGCCCTCCTTGACCGCGTCATGCACGTTCTGCATGGCGCGGGAGATCACCTCGTTGCCTGTGGTATCGCGCACGATGTTGAGCGCCTGCAGCACCGGCACACCGGAGGCCAGCAGGGTGCCGAGCGTGCGGGTCATGCGGGCGATGGCCGTGCGGCGCACCAGCGAGCCGAACATCGGGGCATTGATCTTGGACACATCGAGCAGATACCGCCCGAAGCGCGTCTTGGCGAAAATCTTAAACAACACGAACAGGGCCGCGAAAGCCGCGACCACCGCCAAGCCGTTGTTCATCACCAGATTACTGGCGTCCATCACAAACTGCGTGATGGCCGGCAACGGCTTCCCTTCGAGCAGATCATTAAAGATATCCTTAAACTTCGGGATCACCGCGACCAGCAGGAACCCGGTGATGCCGACAGCAGCCACAAGGACCACGACGGGGTAAACCATCGCGCTTTTGACTTTGTTCTTGATTTTGGCCGCCTTTTCAGCGAATTCGGCCAAGCGGTTGAGCACCACTTCCAGAACGCCGCCGGCCTCGCCGGCCTTGACCATGTTGACATACAGATTGTCGAAGATCTTGGGATAGTTGGTGAGCGACTCCGAGAAGGTACTGCCGCTCTCGACCGATTCACACATCCCGGCCAGGGCATCCTTGAGCGCCGCGTTGGGCGTCTGACGCTGGAGCACATGCAACCCGCGCAGCAGCGGCAACCCCGCGTCCACCAGCGTGGCGAGCTGACGCGTGAACGTCGTCAGGTCCTTCTGCTTCACCTTGCCGCGCAGGAACTTGGGGAGTTTGATCTCGATTCGGGTCTGAGCCAAGGATTTCTTCGCCGCAGGACTTTTTTTAGCCGCTGCCGCGGGCCGGGCCGTTGCGGCATCCGATCCTCCCGCAACACCGATGGCAGTGGGAAACAACCCCTGGCTACGCACCTTAGCCACGGCCTGAGCCTGATTCGGGGCTTCAATCGTGCCGCGGCTCTCCTTGCCTGCGGCATCCACAGCGATATACGCAAATTTGGGCATACGGCAACTCCGGATAGTTTGGACCCCTCGCACACATGCATTCCGAATCCGTAGAGAAAGATATCATAGTCTGCACTTGGGCGGCAAACGTAAAAGAGAAGCGCATTGTAATCGGTTCGTGACAGGGGTGCGATCGAAGGTCATGCGTTTCAGGGTTCCATTGCGGCGCCATCGCCATCGGGATCGGGATCGGAATCGGGATCGCCACCATCATTACACTTGTCGCTACGGGCCACTGCGCGGGCGCAACAGTCGATTTCGAACCCGATAGCGATACCGATACCGATAGCGATACCGATACCGATTTGGAGAACGTGAATGTTGGCTATACCCCCGTACCCGCACTCGTTCACGTACCCGTACACGATGACTCTTCCCCCCCCCGTCACGAGGCGATTACAAACGCATTCGTATGAAATCAAGGAGGAAGGGACGGACGCCTGCGCGTCCGGACAAGCCGACGCTTCCTTCTCCCTGTCTGAACAGTCCCTCAGGATTTGAGGGCCGCGAGTTCGGCTTGGATTTCGGCAAGCTGCCGTTTCAGCTTCTCAATCTGGCGCGGCACCAGCAACGAGGCCGCGAACTCGCGCCTGGGAATCGCGGGCAGGCCAAGCACATATTCGCCCGCAGGCACATCTTTGGCGAGCCCGCTCTTGGGCCCGACCTGCCCACGGTCGCCGATTTCCAGATGCCCGGAGATGCCGGCCTGGGCCCAGATCAGGCACCCCGAACCGATCCGCGTGCTGCCTGCGACACCGGCCTGCGCGATGATCCCGCTGCAGGAACCGACCTGCACGTTGTGGCCGATCTGCACAAGATTGTCGATTTTGGTGCTGTTGCCGATCCGCGTGCGGCCGAACCGCGCGCGGTCAATGGTGGCGTTGCACCCGACCTCGACATCATCCCCCAATTCCACAATGCCAAGTTGGGGGATCTTGTCGATGGTGACCGTGCCGTCCGCCGCCACCTTCGGGGTGTAGCCGTATCCATCCCCGCCGATACGCACGCCGGAGTGCAGGACCACACGGCAGCCAAGGATACAACCCTCGCGCACCGTCACCTGCGGATAAATGTGGCATCCCTCACCCATCGACACCTGACGTCCGAGGAACACCTGCGCCTCGATCACGCAGCCGTCGCCGATGACACAGCCGTCTTCGATCACCGTATACGGCCCGACATGAACCGAGGCCCCCAGATGCACATCACGTCCGATCAGCGCGGTGGGATGGATGCCCGGAGCGCGTTCGGGCGGGCTCGGCGCGAACCAGACCGCGGCGCGGGCGAAGGCGCCATCGGGATCCGGGACACGGATCACCGCAGGCGCGGGACAGGTGCCCTGCCACGTCTCGGAGACCAACACCACGCTCGCCTTGGTGGCGGCGAGCTGTGCCGCGTACTTCGCGTCCTTGAAGAACGCAGCGTCGCCCGGGCGGGCCGCGAAGAGGCTCTCCAGCGCACGCACCTCCACGCTGCCGTCCCCCGTCAGCGTCCCGCCGAGACGTTCGGCCAGTTCTATCGCCGTCAGGATCATTTCGTCTTCTCGGCTGCAGCCTTCTCCTTCTCGGCCTTTTCCTTGGCCTCCTGACGCACCTTGGGATCGACGCCCATCCGTTTGAGCACCTCATCGGTGACATCCAGTTTGGGGTCGAAATAGGCGATCGTGGTACCGTCGAGCACGACCAGATACTTCTTTTCCTGCGCGAACTTGGAGAGAACCTCGCGGATGTCGCTCGTGACCTGCCGCAACAGGCGGGTGTCGAGATCACCCAAGTCACGCTGCAGTTTCTGCATCTCCTGGCGCAGATCGCGGTCCGCTTCGGCGAGCACGTCCCGGTGCTTCATGGCCTTATCCTCCGCCTCGGCACGCGCCTTGTCGTTGAGCGCCGGATTGCGGGCCTCCTTCACCGCCTTTTCGTAATCATCACGGAGCTGCTCGAAGCGGTCGCGCTGCTTGTCGAGCTTGCTCTGGAACTCCTTCTCGGTGTCCTGCATCAACTTGCGGTCCCGCTCGCGGCTCGGATGGAACCGTACGAGATCGACCATGTTGACCACTGCGGTGCCGCCCTGGGCCATCGCCATCGTGACGGCGAAAACCGCCGCCAGTATGCCGCTCATCTGTTTCATACCATTCCTTTATTCGAACCCGATCGCGAACGAGAAGAACTCGTCATCCGTGTAACTGTCATCCTCCACCACGGGCTTGGCGAAGTCAAACCGGATGGGGAAGCCGGGGATATCGATCCGCAGGCCCACACCCACCGAAACACAAACGTCGGAAAGCTCCGGATCGAACACATCCTCGCCGATCGACCCGACATCCATGAAGGTCGCCACGCGCACCGCCTTGAAGACCGGCACCGTGTATTCGACCGTGGCCATGGCCAGAGTCTGGCCACCGATCGGCGCGTGCTTCTTGCTGCCTTCGCCGCGATAGACTTTGGGGCCGATATCGCGGTATTCAACGCCGCGCACCGTGCGCGGGCCACCCAGAAAGAGTTTCTCATAGATCGGCACATCGCCGCTGTAGGCATCCACTGTTTCGAAGCGGCCGCGCAGGCTCAGCACATGCTTGTACCAAGGCATGCGGAACCAGTGGCGGTAATTCACGCCGAGTTTGTAAATCTCGTTGTCGCCGATCGCACCTTCGGAGAGTTCGCCGAACAGGGTGGTCTGGTATCCCTTGGTGGGCACGAACGGCTGGTCGCGCGTATCGTGGGCCCAATAGAGGCGGATCACACTGTTGAGCGCGTCGCCGTACTCGTCCTCCTGCCAGTTGAAATAATCGTTCTCGTCGCCGTTCCAGTTTTCCGGCGTGGAAGCGGTGTCGCCCTTCGGGTCCAGATACCACTCGCCCGATTCGACGTCATCCATCTCCACCAGTTCCATTGTGTAGCGCAGACCCACGCGGCCGACTTTGACCGGATAGGAGAGGCCGACCGAGCCGCCGGTACGGATCTCGTCGTATTCGTCAAACCAGCGCATCCGGCGGTAAGCCTCGACCGTCAGCGCCAGCGGGCGGTCCAGGAACCAGGGTTCCGTCCAAGAGACCTCGGCCGTCTGCCGACGCGAACCGACTTCAATGCCCAAGCGCGCCTTCTGACCGCCGCCGGTGAAGTTCGGCCAGTTGAGGATGTCGAAGTTGCTTTGGGTGATCTCCATGAAGCCCACGAGATTATCGACACTCGAAAAACCGGCGCCGATCATGAAGTTTCCTGTGCGCTGCTCTTCCACCTCATAGACCAGATCGCGCGTGCCGGGCTGTCCGGTTTGTTCCGTGTAATGGCGCACGTTGGCGAAATAGCCGAGGTTTTTCAGGCGGTTCTCGCTGCGCTCGATGCGCGGCTCGTTCATGATCTCACCGGGGTTGACCAGCACCTCGCGGCGAATGACCTTGTCCCGGGTCTTGTTGTTGCCGCGGATCACGATGTTGCGGATGTAGACCAATTCGCCCTCGCGCACATCAAACGCGATCGACATGCGTCCGGGTTTGCCCGGCACCGTTTCCTTCATGGGCCGCACGATCGTGTCCACATACCCGCGCGAGCCGTAATAGTCGCGGATATCCTTGGCCGCGTCATCAATCGCCTTACGGCTCGCCAAGTCTTCCGCCTTCAGCCGGGAGGAGGCGAGCACCTCGCGTTCCGGAAAGAGTTTCACGCCGCGGATCGCGGTGGATTCCACATGGTACACGTCCCCTTCGGTCACGGCGAAGACCACATCCACCTTCTCTTTGCCGACCTTCTCCATCACCGGCGAAGCCACTTTGGCGTCGAGGAAGCCGTGATTTTGATAGACCTCCTCGGCCTGTTGGCGCGCGTCCTCAAGGTCCTGCCGCGAAACCGGCGTGTCGGTGAACCAGCCGCGCGGGTCGTACCACGGCCGCTGACCAAACGAGGAACGCAGGTCCGCCTCCGGAATGGAGGTGTTTCCGGTGAAACGGTACGCGCGGATCTTGGCGCGCTCGCCCTCTTCGATGGTCAGGGTGACATTCGCAAAACCGGCGCTGCCCTGAATGGGGGTGATGGCCATGCCGATTTTGACATCCGGAAAGTACCTCTTCACATACTCGTCACGGACTTTGGCAACCTGGGTCGACAAAACCGGTTCATCAATGTAATCGCCGCTCTTGAGTTCCGTGAGTTTGCGGATTTTACTCTCGCTTAAATAGTTCGCGCCCTGAATGGCCAGCGGCTCCTGAAACCGGTACCGGCGGCGCACCACGTAGATCACGCGGATTCCGCCCTCGATTTTCTCCAACTCCACACCCGCGTACCCGTAACGTCCGGTATCCAACAACGCGCGCACATCTTTGGAGAGCGCCTCCTGCGAGAGCTTCGAGCCCGCGGCAACCCCGCAGACCGACAGCACATCCGAAGCGTCCGTCCCGAGTTGGTCGAGCACACGGACCTGAACCTCTTTCACCGTGTTATCGGCCGCCAACACCCACCCTGCGGCCAAGACCGCCACCGCCAACCACGCGCGCATCACTTTACCCATTTTCGCAACTCCTCATCCCATTCAACCAAACGTCCAGCCCCGCCGCAACGGCGGACTGCCACCATACCGGAGGCATGACCGCAGAAAATCCGGTTCATATGCGAATTGGAAAAATTAAACCTGATCCTGCGGCAAAACACAAGCCTGTTGTCGTCGGTTTTGGCCGGATGGCCGGGGGAGCGCGAAATGTTGACCCGCGACGGGCGGCCTGCGGTGTCGGGAACGCAGGATGGGGAGGGCGCGAATTCATCCGTGCATTGGTGCGGAAGCCGGAAATGCGGGCATCCCCGCCCGCTGGCGGATCAGTCGGATCAGTGCTCTGCCAAATCACCCAAACGCCGCAGGCCGAATGTCGCGGGTCGCAAGTCAACGTACACGAAAACGAAGGCGCGAACGAGGACGGGGACTTGGGGTTGACTTTCCAAACGTATCCCGCCCATAATGTGCCTCAAATGCAGACACCGGGGGAGGGGTCTGCGGTCTCAGAGGAAAGGTGCGTGATGAAAAAAAAGACGCTTGCGGTCGTTGTCTGTCTGTTTTGCTCAATTCTGTCACCGGTGTATGCCCGACTCGTCGACACCGTCCCGATGATTGTCCGCGCGGACAGCGAGGCCACCGTGACCCTCACCTTTGCGGATGAGCCGCTGCTCGCCAAACCGGACGATGTGCAGGTCGAATACATCTGCGCGGACGGTCTGGACTCCGCAGGCGTACCGCTCGGATACGGCTGTTTCCAGCCGGTCGCGTCCGTTGTCCGCGACAACACGCTCACCGTTTCCGTGCGGTTCCGCGGAGAGACCGCGCACACCTTGCGCGTGATCCAGAAAAGCTCCGATCCGAAAAAACCGAACGTGCTGGGGATCGCCAGGCTTTACTCGTTGTGCCCGGATTTCTTTGCCCTGCGGCCTTACCGGGGAAACATGCACATGCACAGCAAGTTTTCAGATGGCAACAAGAACGAGTCTCCCGCACTGATGGTCGCCACATGCCGTAAGCTCGGGCACGACTTCGCGATTGAGACCGATCACCGCTCTTATGCGGGATCGCTGGATGCCATCGAAGCGTTTTCCAAATTGCCCACGGACATGAAGACCTTCCCCGGCGAAGAGGTACACAGCCCCGGGAACAACGTGCACATCCTCTCGCTCGGTGCTTCGGAAAGCATCACGGATTGGTTCACGAAGTCAAAGACCGAATACGATCAGGCGGTCGCGGCGGAACAGGCCAAGCTGCCGGACACGATTCCCGATCGTTTCAAGTATCCGATCGCCGCCTCGTTCGCGGTTTGGGACAAAATCCGCGCCTGCGGCGGCATCGCCGTGTTTTGCCACCCCTATTGGCGACCGGCCTACCGGCAGTACATCCCGGCGGTGGTTTCGGACTATCTGCTGCAGACCGCGAAGTTCGACGCCGTGGAGGTCCTGAACACGGACAGCAGTGAGTTGGGAATCCTCCACTACCACGAACTGCGCGCGCAAGGGCTGAAGATCGCCGGTATCGGTGTGACTGACGCCCACTCGTCAAAACATCTGGAACCCGCCTACACGCTGATTTTGGCGGAAACACTCGATTTTCCGTCGCTCGCCAAAAACATCCGCCTGCGCAACTGCGCGGCGGTGGATATCGATCCCGTTTCGAAACGGCAAACCGTCATCGGCGAGTTCCGGTTCTCCCGGTACGCGCTCTTCCTGCTCCATCATTTCTATCCGTTGCAGAATGAGGTCTGTAAAAAGGAGGGCGAATGGCTGCTGAAGGCGCTTGAAGGTGACGAGCAGGCCATTGCCTCGTTAAAGGCATCGCAGGGAACGACTCCCGCGCTCAGGACGAAATATTGGCAGAAGTGAACCCGATATTGCGAAAGGACCCCCTCATGTTGACCCTGATTCTCCCCGCCCTGCGGGGCCTGATGGCCCGCGGCGATACCCTGCCGCGTCTGGCGCGTGTCCAGCCGGAAGGCGGCGAGCCGCTGCTCACCGTGCCGCCGGGATGCGATGACGCGTTCGCCGTGTTGCAAAGCCATGTGCCGCCAGGCACAAGCCGCGTCACCCTGGACACCGGCGGCACCTACGAGGCGGTCTTTACTGATCTTCCGGGTCGTGCCGCGGGACGGATCGCGCTGGTGACCGGCGCGGCCCAAGGTTTCGGATTTGAAATCGCATGCGATCTTGCTGCCCAAGGTGCCTGGGTCGCCCTGGCCGACATCAACGAAGCGGGCGTGCTCGCGGCGGCGGAGCAGGTCAATGAGGCTTGCGGACGTTCGGCGGCCGTCGGTGTGGCCGTGAACGTGGCGGATCCCGATTCGGTGCGCGCGGCGGTGGCAGCGGCGGTGACGGCATTCGGCGGAATCGACCTGCTGGTCTCAAACGCCGGCGTACTGCGGGCCGGCAGCGTCAAGACGCTTCCCGTCAAGGACCTCCGCTTCGTGACGGATGTCAATTACCACGGTTATTTCCTCATGGTTCAGGCGGTGGCACCCATTCTGGCGCTACAGCACCGGGCCGTGCCGTCACGCTGGTTTGACATCATTCAGATCAACAGCAAATCCGGACTGACCGGTTCGAACAAGAACGGCGCGTACGCGGGATCGAAGTTCGGCGGCATTGGCCTGACGCAGAGTTTCGCGCTGGAACTGGTGGAGGACGGCATCAAGGTCAACTCCATCTGCCCCGGCAACTTCTATGACGGACCGCTCTGGTCTGACCCGGAGAAAGGTCTGTTCAAGCAGTACCTCGACAGCGGCAAGGTTCCGGGCGCGAAGACATTCGAGGATGTCAAACGGTTCTACGAGTCCAAGGTTCCGATGCGGCGCGGGTGTACCACGCCGGACGTGATGAAGGCGCTGTACTATTTGATGGAACAGACGTACGAGACGGGACAGGCCGTACCGGTCACGGGTGGCCAGGTGATGCTCGCCTAGGCCGAGGCGGTCGGAACCAGCAGACCGTCGCGCAACTCCAGCACACGGTCGCAGAGCGCCGCGGTCTCGGGTGAATGGGTCACCAT
>Ga0116159_1004002_pt1 | contig 12794 bp, 11 predicted proteins | sample AD_JPNAS1_MetaG_FD_89878 | JGI IMG/M metagenome (GOLD analysis project Ga0116159, IMG submission 89878) | Active sludge microbial communities of municipal wastewater-treating anaerobic digesters from Japan - AD_JPNAS1_MetaG | ecosystem: Engineered > Bioreactor > Anaerobic > Digestate | place...
GCATGGAGAAGGTGGGTCACCGTGTGGTTCGCCCGGATCAGGTTCCGGTTCACCACGTCAATGGCGGCCTCGACCCGGTCACCTTTTTTGAATTCTCCCCTGGTGACCTCGCCTATATGAATGATCGTCTTATTGTTTTTCCTGGTGTCTTCAACGCGGAATTCAGCTCCGGAGGAGGAGGTGATGGTGCCGATGTCTCCCACCTGCCCGCCCGATTCTCCGTAGAAAGGGGTTTCCTTCAGCACCATGAGGCCCTTCGAGCCGCCGGCAAGGCAGTCAACGGGAGCCGTGCCGTCATGGAGAAGCTCAACAATTGATGCCGCGCGTTCAACCTCATATCCCCGGAAGACCGTGTCAGCGGCGGATTTTCCTATGGCCTCACAGGCCTCGTCCAGGCTGCCGGATGACGCTTTCCAGCTCTGCTTGCCCCGTTCCCGCTGTTTCTCCATCTCTTCTTCGTAGCCCTTGATGTCCACGTCAAGGCCGCGCTCAAGGGCGATCTCCCGGGTCATCTCCAGGGGAAAGCCGAAGGTATCGTGGAGAATGAAGGCATCAGTGCCGGATATGATCTTTTCCCCGGTCTTCGTGCACTCTTTCATGATTTCCTCGAGGCGGTCCATGCCGTTTTCGAGGGTCTCCAGGAAACGCCGTTCCTCGGATTCAATGACCTTTTTCACGTTTACCGAGGACTCCTTGATCTCAGGATAAAAGTCCCCCATGATCCCGACGATCGGGTCGACCACGGCATAGATGAAGGGCTCGGCAATGCCGAGCTGGCGGGTGAAGCGCATGGCGCGCCGGAGGATGCGCCGCAGCACGTATCCCCTGCCGTCGTTGGAGGGATACACGCCGTCCGACACCGCGAAGGTGATGGCCCGGGCATGCTCCGCGATTATGTTCACCGGCACCTTTTTATCGCCGCTGTAATCGGTCTTGGCCCGGTCGCACACGAACCGGGTGATGCTGATAAACTCGTCGGTCTCGAACACCGAATCCACGTTCTGCACAAGGGCGGCCAGGCGCTCAAGGCCCATGCCGGTGTCGATGCCGGGCCGGGGGAGGGGATGGAGCTTTCCCGAAGCGTCCTGGTTGCACTGGTTGAACACTAGGTTCCAGTATTCCAGGAAGCGCTCGCATTCGCATCCCGGCTTGCAGTCGGGCCTGCCGCACCCGTATGCCTCGCCCCGGTCGATGTAGAGCTCGGAGCAGGGACCGCAGGCGCCGGTGTCGCCGGCCGGACCCCAGAAGTTGTCCGCCTTCCCGAGCCGCACGATCTTTTTGTCGGGAACACCGATATTTTTATTCCACAGGGAAAAGGCCTCGTCGTCATCCTGGTAAATGGACACCCAGATCTTTTCCGCCGGAAAGCCGATCACTTTAGTGGAATAATCCCAGGCAAACTCGACAGCCTCTTTCTTGAAATAATCGCCGAAGGAAAAATTACCCAGCATCTCGAAAAAGGTCAGGTGGCGCTTGGTCTTGCCCACGTTCTCAAGGTCGCTGGTGCGGAGGCACTTCTGCACCGAGGAGGCCCTGGTGTATTCCAGGTCCACGGTGCCGGCGAACATCGGCTTGAACTGCACCATGCCGGCCGTGGTAAAGAGAAGGGTCGGGTCGTCCTTGGGAATGAGGGAACTGGAAGGAACGATACGGTGGCCCCGTTCCCTGAAAAATTCGATGAAGGACTTTCTGAGATCCATTACTGTGAGCATGTCATACCGCCTGTCATAATCCTCATGGATCGAGGTATTGTGGCAATTTCTTGACACCCTGCCATAAATTTCAAGGAAATATTAATGCCCCGGCAGCCCCCGGCGCGGCGATCCCAGCATTTTTCCGGAAAGTAACTTTACAAATACATTCCCCCCGTGGCATGGTGATACATCGACCATGCACCTGAAGCGAATACAATTAATGCCCGACCGGTATCCCACGGCTACGGATTATCCCTTCAACCTTCCTATTTTCAGGATCACCCGATCCGTTGACTTTTCGAAACCTGTTTCATTTTTTGTCGGAGAGAACGGCAGCGGCAAATCGACCCTGCTCCGGGCCATCGCCATGAAAAGCGGCATTCATATATGGGAAGGCATGGAACGGACGAGGTTCCATTATAACCGGCACGAAAAGGACCTGCACCGGTATATAAGCGCGGAATGGGCCGAGGCACCGGTGCCCGGGTCTTTCTTCGCCTCGGAGATCTTCAGGAATTTTGCCGTTAACCTGGATGAATGGGCTTCCATGTCGCCGGCCACCCTGGAGTACTTCGGGGGGAAATCGCTCCTCGAACAGTCCCACGGCCAGTGCCACATGTCCTTCTTCAGGAGCCGCTTCCGCATAAGGGGATTGTATCTGCTGGATGAGCCGGAAAATGCCCTGTCCCCGAAGCGCCAGATCGAGCTGCTGCAGCTCCTTGACCGGACCGGGAAGGAGGGCCACGCGCAGTTCATCATCGCCACGCACTCGCCCATCCTTATGGCCCTGCCCGGCGCGGAGATCTTCAGCTTTGACAGGGCCCCCGTTGCAAAAATGGACTATGAGGACACGGATCACTACCGCATCTACAGGACCTTTCTCAACGACAGAAAAACTTTTCTTCCTTGACGGGGGATTATCGAATCAGCGCGTTGATGAAGCCGCTCTCAATGGTCAGGCAGTCGGTTCTGGCTTCATTGCACACAACCCCTGAAAACGTAGCCTGCATGAACTTTCCCTCGCCGTCCCACTTGGTTATATCAAGCCTGAAATCATTGCCGGTGGTGTAGTCGGTATAGATCGTGTAGGCCGTCGCATCCCTCGTGTAGGAAAAGAGGCCCGCCGAATCTTCCAGATATGCTGCTCCTTCCTCCGGAGATGGCAGTATGATACTGACCGTGTGTGTTTCCGTGGCGGAGGTCAGGGCAAAAATGCCGCCGGAATTTGTGCCGTCAGATGTCAGGCCCACCGTCTCGTTGAGCATCTTGTACTCAGGAACGGTTGCCACGCCGTCGGTAATCTGGAAGCTCATGTACGATGATGAAAAACCGCTGGTCATCGTCACCAGCGATTCCAGATCAATGGGGCTCGAATTTTCATTGCAGTGCAGCGAAGCCAATACAGAGAACAGGATCATACTACCTATAAGTTTCCTCATAACTCCCCCTGGTGCTTCATGAAATTGTATCATGATGATTAAAAAGATTACCCCCCGAGAAAACTGACGCGTCATATCAGTCTGGGTAGTTGTATGGCACTATACTTACAATTACAAGAAAAAATGAAAATATTTTTAAAATTTTTCCTGAATTGCCGCTTTCACCCTACTCCGGGTCTTCCTTCCTGTCTTTCAGTATTTTTCCTATCACACTGCTCACCATATCCGCATCAAATCCCCTGCTGTGGAGAAAGTACGATAATTTAGTAACGCTGTTTTTTTTATCTTTAATTGAATCGTACTTTTTCAGGGCGATTGCATACAATGCGTCCATGTCGCCGTGCATTGACTTGGAATCCTTCAGCGCCTGGCTGATGACCGGTCGTGATATACCTTTCTTCTGCAGTTCGCTGGCAAGGAGCTGTTTTCCCACCAGTTTCCTGCTCAGCTTATTCTGGATGTACCGGGCCGCGTAATCCGCGTCATCCAGGTATCCCGCGTCCCTGAGGCCGTTGACGATTTCCCGAATCAGGGGCGCGTCAAATCGCTTTCTGCCAAGATAGCGCTCCATCTCAACGGCTGACCGGGGGCATATGGCCAGGTAATCCAGGGCCATGTTCCTGCACCGGTACCGCTGGGACTCCTCTTTCAGCTGCGCGTATTCCGTCGTGTCAACGGCCCTCCCCGCTTCCAGGCTGAAGAGGCCCGCCACCTGGAACGGTATCTTCAGCTCTTCACCGTTATCAAGGCCGACGGTGACGCAGTCATTGACATGTTTTGTTTTTATGATCGTGATCATGGTCGGGCACGGGCAAATAAAAAAAGAGGATGCTTGCATGCATCCTCTTTTTTCCGGTATATCTGTTCCTGTTAGCGTTTCGAGAATTGGAACCGCTTCCGCGCTTTTTTCTGTCCCGGCTTCTTCCGCTCGACTTCACGGGAATCCCGGGTGAGGAAGCCGCCTTCCCTGAGCTGCTTCCGCAGCTTCTCATCGGTCTGCACGAGACAGCGGGCGATGCCCATCTTGACCGCCCCGGCCTGGCCCGACCATCCGCCGCCGTCAACAATGGCGAGGATGTCGTACTTGCCGAGCATCCCCACATGCTCAAGGGGCTGACGCACGATAAGCTCCAGGGTTTTCCGCCTGAAATACTCGTTAATCGGCTGCTTGTTGATTACCATGTTCCCCGAGCCGGGCGCAAGCCATACCCTGGCGACCGAGGTCTTTCTTCTTCCTGTAGCATAATAACGGTTAGACATAACAGCTCCTCTATATATCAAGTGGTTCCGGCTTCTGAGCCTGGTGAGGGTGCTCGGCGCCGATATAGACTTTCAGGTTCCCGAAAAGCTTTCTTCCCAGCCTGTTTTTCGGAAGCATCAGCTTGACGGCATGCTCTATGACGAATTCCGGCTGTTCTTTCCGGATCTTCTTGATGTTCACGAACTTGATGCCGCCCGGGTACTGGGAATGCCTGAAGTATTCCTTGTCCTCGCCCTTGCTGCCGGTCATGAGAACCTTCTCGGCATTGATGATAATGACATTGTCTCCCATGTCAAGGTTCGGTGAAAACGTCGGCTTGTTCTTGCCGCGCAGCACCTTGGCCACCTCGGAGGCGAGCCGTCCCAGGACTTTCCCGTCCGCATCGACGATAAACCATTTCTTGTCTATCTCCGATGCCTTCATTGAATATGTTTTTTGAATGCCTTTCATGTTCATCTCGTACTTTTATATAATTATAATGGGTTTCCGGAAATAAGCATAAATTAATCGGAAGGTTTAAATTATATACACCCCCTTTTCTGTCAATAAAAATTATTATTAATTTTGATATTAATTTGCATAGTTTTATCTTTGTGCCATCATGTTTGATCCACGGGACCTCCGGTCCCTCTCAAATCAGAACTATTCATATTTTTATCATATAAACCAATAGCGGTATAAAAAATTATCATCATAATCCTGATTAACCGCTCTAATACCCGGAGCCTTTGTAACGGCTAAAAATAATTTGACTAATACTGCAAATGAATAGTATACTTCCCTTTGCCCTATAATTATAAATAAGGAGTGACTCCGATGAAAAAGGCGATCGCGCTTATATCCTGCTTCGTATTCCTGGTCGGATTACCCTCCTGCGGAGGAGGAAAGAACACCAGAGGGAACGATTCCGGCGACTTTTCCCTTGATGAAAAATATGACAGGAAAGGCTCCACTACCGGCAGGGCTGAAGGCGTGGCGGCGATATTCGACAACGACCGGGCGCTGGCCCGCGACCGGGCAATCAATGACGCCCGCAACAAGCTGGTCGAGAAGGTCCTGGGAACCACGGTATCGGGAGAAAGCATGGTGAAGGACTACGAGCTGGTGAAAATGCTGATACAGTCCAAGTCATACGGCCTGGTAAAGAAGGAGAAGATCGTCAGCGAGAAATCGGACAGCGACCTGTACCGGGTTGAGCTGGAAGGGACGGTCGAGCCCGCCGTGGTCGAGGACGCCGTCGAAGACGCCCTGAACCGCTACGGCAAGCCTAAGTTCATGATACTCATCAGCGAGACCTTTGAGGGCAAGGTGAACATGCCCGGTTTCACCGAAACCGAACTGCTGATGCAGGAGCGGATGGGGACGGTCGGATTCCAGTTTGTGGACATGCAGGTCGTGCAGGACCTGATGAAGCGCCAGTACGGGCGCATGTCACGGGCGATGACCGGCCAGGTCACCGAAGACGTCCAGAACATGCTCCTGAATGACGTCGGCGCAGAGGTCCTCATCATCGGCACGGCCCAGACCAAGGACCAGTCCGGCGTGCTGCGCGCCTATTCCGCCAACATGAAGTCCAAGTCGGCCATCGTGCGCCTGAAGGCGGTCGATGTTTATTCCGGCAGGGTGCTGGCCACGACCAGCAAGGACGCTCCCGGCGTCCACATCCAGTCCGACACCGCGTCCAAGCGCGCCATCGAGGCCGTGGTGAAGAAGATACTCGGCGGCAAGGACGAAAGCACCGGCCAGTCGAAACCCGGCCCCTTCATGGACGAGATAATCAAGCAGTTCGTGAAATCAGCGACGCACCGCCAGATCAACCTCTTCATCACGGGCCTGGATTACAGCGGGATGAAAAAATTCAGGGAAGAGATAGAGAACAGGATCCGCGGCGTCCAGCAGGTGCTGGAAAAAGGACGCGTCGGCAGGGCCGCCCGCGTCGAGGTCTATTTCGCGGGCACCACCGCCGAGTTCGTCGACGAGCTGAAGGCCAAGGCGGACAAGCTCGGCTTTGAATTCGAGATTCCCGACACCTTCCCGAACAGGGTCACCATCCAGGCGAAGCTGCTGGGCAAATAATGATGCCCGCCCGGCGCCGGGAAATGGACTCCACGTTAGGAACCCTCAGGGAGCGGGAGCGGGAAGCGCGGCGGGACATTATTGTCGCCGCCGCAGAACGCGTATTCGCTCAAAAACCCTTTGACACGGTGAGCATCCGGGACATCGCCCGGGAGGCCGGGATTTCCCACGCGCTGATCTACCGCTATTTTCCGGACCAGCGCGCCCTCTTCGTGGAGGCGTTCCTCAAGGGCGCGGAAAAACTTGAACGGCTCATTGACAAATCCGCCCCCGCCGGGATCGAAGCCATCGCCGAAACATACCTGCGCTTTCTCATGGACAACGACCAGTATTTCCGGATGATGACGCACTTCATGCTCGACGGCACCCTGAGCGGCGAGCAGCTCGAGCGGCTCAACGTGACGGAACGGATGGTGCTGGATAGACTGGAACGGGTATTCGGCTCATCAAAAAACGCCCGCAAGCTCTCACATGCCTTCTTCGCGGCCATGAACGGCGTCCTCATCTCGTTCAGGAACTATCCCGGCAGGAGCAGGGAGGAGGTGACCGCCCACATGATCGACCTGGGCCGCATCATCGCGTCCCGTTTCGGCAGGCGGGAGCGGCCCCTGCCCTAGGCGCCGCTCCCATCGACCCCGGCGAGGGCGAGATCCTGGAACGCATGGAAGAAATCGGTGCAGAACCGGTCCCAGCGCGCGCACACTTCCATCGTCTTTTCGTCGTCTCCGAACAGGTGCGGGTGGGCAATGAGCTCAGCCAGTTCCTTCGTGTAATCCCTGACGAGAGCGCCATCGGCGCCCTGCAGCACGGACGCGACAAAATCCGCGGGCTCGTACCAGGCCGACGCCTTCTTCATGTCATTGTGCATCTGGGTGAGGAGCACGTTCCGCGGGCCTTCCCACAGCTCATTGATGGCGGCGTCACGGTAGAAGCGCGGGAGCGACGAGAAGTCCTCCATCACGCCGTGCCCGCCGAAGATCGACATGGCCTTCCGGCACATGTCGGTCGAATCCGCGGCCGCGGTGATCTTCTGCAGCATGATGAGCTCGCGCACGTTGAACCGTTTCTGCCGCATCGCGGGCGGCTCGTCTGTGACCAGCCCTCCCTTCAGCCCGCCTTCCAGGCCAAGGAACTCGCTGTATATCTTAAAGGAGCCGGCGGTCGTCCTCTTCGAGAACCGCTCCATTTCCCGCAGCTGCAGCTTCACCAGCGGGAACTTCCCTATCCGCCGGGTGAAAGCGTCACGGAACTCGGCGTACTTCTTCGCCTCCCGGTAGCCGCGGGCCATGCCGGCCCCGGAAGCGAGCCCCACCGTCAGACGTGAATAGGTCAGCACGATCCCCACGACATTCGCCAGGCCCTTGTCCAGGGGGCCGACCGGGTACGCGACAGCCCCGTTATAGGTAAGCTCCGCCGTGGTAAGCTCGCAGGTGCCCATCTTCCACTTTATCCGGTCAATGGTATACCCGTTGCGTATCTCTTTTTCCCTGTTGCCGGGCATCCAGGAGGGAACCACGAAGAGCCCCACCTTCTCCGTTCCGCGCGGCTTTGCCGTCACCACCGCGTAGTCAGCGTGCGTGGCGGAGCAGAAGTACTTTGATCCGTACAGGCGCCACGCGCCGCCCTCCTCCACGGCCTCGAGAAGGTTGGCCCCCACATCGGACCCCCCGTGAATCTCGGAGAGGTACTGGGCGCCGATCGCCACGTCCCCGTCAATCCCCTCCTTGCAGTGCAGCAGGATCTTCCCGGTCTCGGGCGTGTCGGCGTACCTCTCCAGAAGCTTCACGAGCCCCTCGGTGCAGGTCAGCGGACAGGCGATGCAGGCCTCGCTGTTCTGATAGATGACGTACATGCTGACGAGCTTTTCCCAGGGTGCGGTGGAGTCGGAAAAGAGCCGCTCCCCGAAGACTTCCCTTTCCATGACCTCGGTCTCATGGGGGCGCACGATACGGTCGATGCGGTTATGGTGCCCGTCGTAGTGGAGCATGAAGGGCCATTTTTCCGGCCGGGCGATCGCCTCGGCCATGTCACGCCACCGGAATGACGCTTTTTTTGATATATCCCTGGCGCGGGCATCGGCATTCTTCCAGTCCCTGCCGCAGAAATGCTTCACCACTTTCTGTATGAAGGGATCATCCGCGTAATAGTCGACACATTTTCGCCACTCAAGATAGTCTTTAAAAGTGTAGGGATTGTTTCTGTCAGGTTGTGCCATGGATCGCCTCCTGTTGAAATAACGATAGTACCACCCGGCCGTCATGATGAGACCGGGACGCCGCCTTAGCAGCCATCTCTATCGATCCGGGTATTGTTGTATATTCAGATGTTACCAGCGGTTACTATTGTAACCATTGGTAACATCTGTCAAGTGTTTTTTGGTCCGGGAAATGACATTCAGGCATAAGCGACACGCCTTCATTAAAAAATCATTGACAAAACCGGCAAGGGTCACTTATACATACTAAAGTATCTGACTTTAGTATGTACATCAACATTTCGGGGCGCAGGGGCCTTCAGATAGGCCCCCGGCGGCAGTTGACAAATAAATTTTTTTTGCGAGGTGCGGGATGAAAAGGCTCATTGTTACAGCGTTCCTGCTGCCGTTGTTGATCATTCGTGCCGTTCCCCTGGCCGCCGGCGGCGAATGGAAAAAAATAAAAGATGCGGACGGCATACGGGTGTACGAGCGCCCGGTACCGGCAACCGGCCTTGTCGAGTACCTGGCGGTAACGGCAATCCCGGAAAAAATGGAGGTCATCGGCGAGGCATTGCGGGATGTCGATTCTTTCAATCAATGGATATCCGATTGCAAGGAGGCGAAAATCGTGAAGAAACACGACAAGAATAATTTCATCACCTACATGGTCCTGAATCCGCCCGTTATCGAGGAGCGGGACATCGTGCTGGAAGATAAAACCATATACGATTTCGACCATGGAAAGGCCGCCATATCATTTTTCAGCATAGAGCACGGCGCCATCCCCCCGAAAAAAGGGAGGACCCGGGTGGCCGTAATGGACGGGGATTATACCATGGAATTTCTGGGAAGGGACAGAACAAAGTTCATATACCGCCTGAAAGTCGATCCCGCGGGCAGCATCCCCAAAAATGTGGCCTACGCGGTCATGAAACAGTTCCCGTATAAGACATTGTCCCGGTTGAAGAACATCGTGAAACAAGGCAAATATTCCGCGGCAGCACGGGGTTCCTTTGAAGAAAAAAGAATAAACACCCTGGTTAAAAACGAGGGAGCCGTGAGAAGGATCCTGGCGTGCAGATTGGCGAAGTTCGTCAGAAACAGGGATGTGCTGCGGAACATCATCATGACCGACCAGGCGGGCATTAAAAGCATTGTCGCCTCGGGAGGCTCCTATGCCAGCGTTGAAAAAGCGACCACCGGCCTCCTGCTCGAATACGTCCGGCGTACTGCAGATGATCGCGCTATTGCGGAGAACCTTGCAAACAACAGGAACATGACCGCGGAAATATCCGACATGGTCATCAATGAATGCGGCATTGACCACCTGGTCATTGATGATATCGTAGAAAAATACAGAAGCAGGGATTCCCGGTGAGGAGCCGTTTTTTATCCCGACGGCCCGCCGCGCGCCGGGATCCGGCACGGAGGAACAGACATGTATCTTATCCATAATATCAAAATAATGGCGATGATGGCGCGGGCGGCCCTCCTTTTTTCCCTTGATGAGGTTCGGCGGGGGACGTTTTTGAAAAATATCGGAAGCCTTGCGCTTCGCAAAGAAATTGCGCGAGAGATGTCCTGGGCCGAGCTTTTCGAGGAAAAGAGCCGCAAGTGGCCTGAACGGGTCATCCTTGTCTATGAGGACCGGGAGCTTACCTACCGGGACATGGACGAGAATGCGAACAAAACGGCCAACCTTCTCGTGGACCTGGGGGGATGCCGGGGCACAGGGGCCGCCATTTTCATGGGCAATTCCCCCCAATTTCTCTATGCATTCGCCGGCACCCAGAAAATCGGCATGTATTCAATTCCCGTAAACACCTCGCTGAGGGGCAGCAGTCTTCAATTCATACTTCACCATAGCGATGCGGAGTTTCTTTTCATTGACGGGGAATACCTGGACCGATATACCGCCATCGCCGATCAGCTGCCGAATATAAAAAAAGTTATAGTGAACCGCCCGTCCGGAAGCAGCGGCGCGCTCCCCCGGGGCATGATTGATCTCGCCCGGGCGGACAGCCGGTCAACAGCCAGGCCCGCGGGTTCCTACGGGCCGCATGACATATGTTTCATTCTATATACATCGGGAACGACCGGCCTGCCCAAGGGGGTCCTGTACCGGTACGGGAAATCCGGCGTCAAGCTCCTCTCGCTTCCGGCGTACACCCTCTACCGGAAATCGGACATACTCTACACGTGCCTCCCCCTGTTCCACGGCAACGCCCTGTGGCTGACGGTGACCCAGGGTCTTCACCGGGGAGCAAAAATTATCCTGGCGAAACGGTTTTCGGCAAGCCGGTTCTGGGATGACATCCGCCGCCATGGCGTGACCGCCTTCAATACCATCGGGGCGGTGATCCCCATACTCATGAAACAGCCTGAAAGGGAAACTGACCGGGACAACCGGGTGAGGTTCACGCTGTCGGCCGCCTGCCCGGCGGACCAGTGGGAGAAGTTCGAGAGGAGGTTCGGCATAAAAATTTTTGAGGGATACGGTGCCGTTGACGGGGGAGGCAATGGCATCGTGAATTTCGGCACGGCGCCGGTGGGCTCCATCGGAAGGCCGGGACCGGGCATGAAATACCGGATCGTTGATGACGGCATGAACGACATGCCGGACGGCGCGCCGGGGGAACTGATATTCGCCGCGCGGAGCGGTGGTAAATCGGTGGAGTACTATAAGAACGACAAAGCGACCAGCGATAAAATCCGCAGCGGATGGATTTTCACCGGCGACCTGGTCAGGCAGGACAGGAAGGGCTTCCTCTATTTCGTCGGCCGTAAAGCCGAATTCATGCGCATCAAGGGAGAGAATGTCTCGGCCTATGAAGTCGAGCACTGCATCATGAACCATCCCGCCGTACAGGAAGCCGCAGTATTTGCCGTTCCGTCGGACCTGGCCGAAGACGAGATAATGGCGTGCGTGTCCGCCGTCGAGGGAGAACCGCTGGATGAGGCGAAATTGGTTCAATTCCTGAAAAACGACCTCCCCGCCTTCGCGGTCCCGCGCTATATAAAAATCGTTGAAGAGTTCCCGAAAACAGAAACGCAAAGAATAATGAAAAGGGACCTGGAAAAAGCCGGTATCGTCCCGGGTACCTATGACGCGGTGCGGGGAATCCGTGTTGCGGAGAAGTCGTTTCAGATGCGGGATTAAAAAAAGTGCCAACCAGGAGGAGAAACCATGAAAATCAAAGATTTTAGCGATAAAAAATGTTTTATAACGGGCGCGGCGAGCGGCATCGGCAGGGCCGCTGCCATCGAGATGGCGAAACAGGGTGCCCGGCTTTTTCTGACAGACATTGATAAAAAAAAGCTGGAGGAAACTGTTTCTCATATAAAGGGCAATGGCGGCACGGTTCATGCCTGGCGGGCCCTCGACATCAGCAATTTTAACGAAGTAAAGGGATTCACCGGCGCAATTCTTGATGCCCATGGGCCGGTGGAAATTGTCATGAACATCGCCGGCACGTCGACATGGGGCACGGTGGAGCAGCTTCAGCACCGGCACTGGAAGAAGATGGTGGACATCAACCTCATGGGTCCCATCCATGTGATGGAATGCCTTCTGCCGGCCATGGTCCGCGGCCGGGCCGGGGGCCACCTGGTGAACGTGTCCTCAGCCGCGGGCCTTGTCGCCCTGCCGATGCACGCGGCCTACAGCGCCGGGAAATTCGGCCTCCGGGGCATATCCGAAGTGCTCCGCTATGACCTCAGGAGGCATGGCATCGGCGTCAGCGTCGTGTGCCCCGGCGCGGTCAAAACACCGCTCATCAACACGGCAGAGATCGTGGGCGTTGACCGGACACATCCCGAGGCGCGGAAGTTCATTGAACGGTTCGAAAAGAGAGCGGTGACTCCCGAACAGGTGGCCCGGAAGATCATCAGCGGCATGAGGAACAATACATTTATTATAACAACTTCCCTGGATATCAAGTTTCTCTACTGGTGTAAAAGGAAGATCTATGTATTATACCACATTGTCATGCTGCTGCTGAATGCGATGATGACGCGGATATTGAAGCAGGCTGGCCAGGACCCTCGATGAGAACAGCGGGAGAGACGGTCATGAACGGGACTGGATTATGGGACAGGCTGCTCATCGGCGCCGGGAGCGCGGTGGA
>Ga0116159_1004014_pt1 | contig 12772 bp, 14 predicted proteins | sample AD_JPNAS1_MetaG_FD_89878 | JGI IMG/M metagenome (GOLD analysis project Ga0116159, IMG submission 89878) | Active sludge microbial communities of municipal wastewater-treating anaerobic digesters from Japan - AD_JPNAS1_MetaG | ecosystem: Engineered > Bioreactor > Anaerobic > Digestate | place...
TCCGGCACCCCCCACCCCGCCCGCGCTACGCGCTCCTCCCCCGCCCCCCCCACCGGGGGCGAGGGCAGTCATGGCGATACCCGGGGGAAGGCCGTGCCAGAGGATGGTGCTGGCGGCGGTTTCCCTGAGGGGTCAGATGAGGTTCAGGAGTTAGCCTGAACCCGGTTCTCCCCCGGGTTCTCCCCGTGCACTGGACCGTGGTGGATATCGCCATCGGGGGAGGGGACCGGGGAGGGTACCCGTACGTTCCTCCTCAAAGCCCCCGCCCCCCGGAGGGGGGGCAGTACGTGGGGATACCGGGGAAAAACCGTCTCCCGGGATGCAACCCCCGGACAGTGTGAAAAAAAGATCATACTCTCCTCTGTTGGGAGTGCCGGTAATTGAGAATCGTTGCATTAGTCTGGATGCTATAACCTGTTACCCTCAAACTTGTCTCTGAAAGACCCAATACCCCAACTACATAGGGGTGTAACGTCATGCTGGTCACATTTGAGGTAATCTATGGTGATGGATGGTGGAGCGCCAGCGCACATGCACCCGGGAATGCCATCTATACCCAGGGTAAAAGCATCGGAGAGCTCATCGATAATATCCTGGAAGCAACGTCGCTCCATTACACGGAAGAACTTGGAGCGTGAGAACAGATCACCATCATAACCAGGTATAAGTCAAAAACCCATGAACAGGAAAGCCAGATTCCATCATATTTTGAGTATAAGGTAGACATCATTGCCGCGACACCCGGTTGTTAGTGGATTTAAGTAACCAAAGTCCTTGAAAAACTCTGATTTTCTTTTCTCCGGCAGACCGGAAGCCATGTCCAGATGCATAAGGTTGTTGAAGGCAAACGACTCCGGGTTACCGTACCCCTTCACGATGAGCTCAGCGTGGCTACCCTGAACACAATCGTCACCGATGTTGCAGATTTTGAGGGTATGACAAAAGAGCAGATTTACGATCTCTTACGATAGCCCCCTTCAAAAGGATAACAGGTAGCTCCCCTCCGATCGAGAGCACACCCGATTTGCTCACGAAGAGCGGAGCCGGGAGAGGATCCGCTCTTTCTTTGCAAGCGCCGCTTCCGCCGCCCGCTCGACCCCGATCTTCATCTCCTCGAAATCTCTTTTATCCCCGTCCACGACCTTCTTCACCGGGGTGTAGGCCGACTCCCTGAATCGGGGCGAGAAGTCCCGGATCTCGCCGCCGACCTTGAGGACTGATTCTGGTTTTCCTTCCTCAACATAGCCGATCTCTTTCATCGCGACGCCTGCCGACCCGACGACCCGCCGGACCTCAGGTGCAACCTCAGGCGGCGCGACGACCAGGAGGGCGTCGAGGGAGACGCCGAGGTAGTCGATCTCGAGGGCATCGAGCATCTTGAGGACCTTCGGCTGCACGAGCGTGCGGAGTTCGTCCTCCTCGACGACGATCCGGCAGCCGGCGGTCTCCGCCATCTCGTAGGCGTCGCCCCGGAGGCCGCCGTTCGTGACGTCGGTCATGGCGTGGATCCCGGAGAGAACACTGCTCGCAAGGAGCGCTTCGCAGGCTTTCAGGAAATGGAGGTTGATCGTCTCATCGACGACCTCCGGGAACCCCGAGTAGATCGCGGCGGTGGCGATCGTCCCGCCGCCGGCCCCCTCGGTCATGAGGAGGACGTCGCCGGGGGCGATCTGTTTTCTGGCCGTGAGGTGCCGGGCGACCCCGACGGCGCCGACACAGCCGGTCATCCGGGAGCCGAGCACCATGTCCCCGCCGATCCGGAGGGTGGAGCCGGTCACGAGGGGGACACCCATCGCCTCGCCGACGGCGGAGACACCCGCCGTGTAGTCAAAGATCTTCGCGACGTCGCCGTCGTCGGCGACGTGGATATCGGAGAGGAGCGCGACGGGTTTTGCCCCCATCACGTAGACATCCCGGAGCGTCGCCCGGGTGACGTGGAACCCGGCGAGGAAGGGGAAGTCGGAGAGGCGGGAGTGCATCCCGTCGACGGTGGTGATGATATATTCCCCGGCGGCACGCACAGCACCGGCGTCGTCCATCTCGTCGACGCCGACCGCAGCCGACGTCCTGCCGATGATCCGGGCGAGCTGCCGGTGGGCGAAGAAGTCCCCGGACCCCCTCGACCCGACACCGAACTCACCCATCGTCGAGCCGGAGGGCTCGAAGGTGAAGAGGTCGCCGGACAGGTCGGTTGAGTTCTTCGCCTCGGCAAGGACCGCCCTGGCGAATTCTTCGGCATAAGCGGGGCTGATGCGGTTGCGCTTGATCGTGAGGATATCCCGGGAAAGAAGACGCACGATATCGTCGTCAGGGGTGCCGGCAGCAAGGTGCCGGCGGCTGATCTCTTCTACATCCATTGTAAGAGTGGTCGGTGCCCGAAGAGATAAAAGGAGTGGCGGCGGAGTTCTTCTCGCGGGCAAAGATTCAAGCGGATCCGCCCCGAATACTGATGGATGACGGGTGCGCAGATGGTCTCCGCATGTTCCATCGCCGGTTCCGATTCCGGGGGAGGGGCGGGCATCCAGGCGGACTTGAAGACGTTCACGGCGCTCGAGGTCTTCGGGCTGACGGTCGTAACGGCGGTGACGGCCCAGAACACCCGTGAGGTCAGGGGAACGTGGATGCTTCCCCCCGAGGCTGTGCGGGCTCAAGTAGAGGCGGTTGCCGACGATTTCTCCATCGGGGCGTGGAAGACCGGGATGCTCGGCGATGCCCGGAATATCCGGGCCGTCGCGGGGGCCCTGCCGGGCAGCGCCGTGCTCGTGATCGACCCGGTGATGGTCTCGACGTCAGGCTACCGGCTGCTCGACGAGGATGCCGTCACGGATCTTATCGAGCTGCTCATCCCCCGGGCGGCGGTCGTCACCCCGAACCTCCCGGAGGCGGAGGTGCTTGCGGGTATGCAGGTTGCAACCCTGGACGATATGGCCGAGGCCGGCCGGCGGATCCTCGACCTCGGCGCCGGGGCCGTGGTGGTGAAGGGGGGGCACCTTGCCGGCGGTTCGGCGGTCGACATCCTCGTCGACCGGGATGGAGTGACTGAGGCCTCCGGGCGCCGCTACCCCTACTCGGTGCACGGGTCCGGATGCTGCTTCTCTGCGGCGCTCGCCGCATACCTTGCCCGGGGAATGGCTGCGCGCCCCGCGTTCGCCGCGGCCCGGGAGTTCATCGACACGGCCATCGGAAGAGCGGTCGGAGGCCCGGGGCCGCTCCGGATCGTCAACCCCGGGGGAACGATCCTTCGCCGGCACTGAAATAATAGTTCTATTACGGGGCAAATTTTCGATGAATATTTCCAAATTTTGCTGAAAAATCCTAAAATTATCATGAGACGGATGCATGGTAAAATCCCCGTATAACGAACATTATCCTGTAGAAATGAGAAATACTCTATTGAGAGTTCAAAAACAAATGCGGAATTTTAATAAATACAAACTGGTAAGTATTGTAAGAATGGATGAGATCGATGATGCGATTCTTCGGGAACTGCAGAGAGACGGGCGGATGTCTATGGCAGAGCTCGGTTCGATGCTGGGTATCGCACCGTCGACGGTCTTCAAACGGATCGAGAAGCTGAAGAACGCCGGTATCCTCGAACGGTTCACGATCGTCATCAACCAGAAGTGTTTTGAGCATACCCTGATTGCTTTTCTGAACGTCAGGGTCCACCCGGACGGAAAGCAGGAGGTCGAGGCGTTTACGCGAGACCACCCGGGCATCCTTGAGGTCTACGAGGTGCTCGAACCCGGGGACTTCTTCGTCAAGGTCCGGGTGCAGAACATATCCGAGCTGAAGCGGAGCGTGCTCATCCCTCTCTCCGGCCTTCCGGGGGTGAAAGAGATCCAGACGATCATCTCCGTACGGAAGATCAAGGAACAGCGATAGGGTGGAACTGAATGCAGATTGAGATTATGCAGCAGATGCTTGCGATCGTGACGCTCTCCCTCGGAGCGCTCCTGATCACGGTCATCTTCAACGCCTACCGGATTGTCAGGCAGCCGACCCTGCTCTACTTCATCTACGGGCTTTTCACGCTGATCGTGGGGATCACGTTCGCGGACCTCGTGAGCGTCTTCACACCGGATGCCTTCACCGCCCTCTGGTCGGCGGTCTTCTCCCGTATCGTGGTGATCCTGGGGCTCTGCGTGATGGCCTACGGTATCCTGAGAGGATGAGATGCGCACCGGTACCTCGTTTGCCCGGGACTGGCAGCTGCTCAAGATAGCCCGGTCCCTGCGGCGGCACGATGTCGCCGGGCCGCTGGTGCGGATTCTCCTTGCGGACGCCTCCGGGGACCTCGTGGACCGGGTCGCCGCCATCGCCGGGAAACTTGGTGAAGAGGACGGGACGGCGCTTATCGCCCGTAACGAGGAGCGGTTCGATCCGCCCACCCTGATGGAGGGGCTCCTCCTGATGTGGGGGATCCCCTGCGACTCCCGGGAAACCGCCGATGGGAGCATGGTCATCACCATCGGCGGCAACGGCACAGCGCTCCAGGAGACCTTCGCGGACGTTCGGGTGGCCGCGCCCTACCTTGCCGGCTACGCCCGTGCACTCCAGCCGGACGCGGCCCTCACGGGCGACGCCGGCAGGATGACGCTCAGGTTCCCGCCCCGCGGGTAGGGCGGTTCCCTTCGAGCTTAAGTGGTCACAGCGGCGTTGCTGCCCCGGGAGCAGGACCGCCCGGGCCCGGTGCGGCCGTATCTCCTCCCGGGTCATCTACGAAGGTTCATCTCCGGTGCGTCCGTCGATCCCTTGAGGAGATCGTATGGAGGGAGATCGCGGTCTGCGGGAGTTGCGGGATGCCACTTGCCCGGGATGAGGGCGCCGGGACGGAGGCTGACGGGATACGGAGCGTGAACAGCTGCGCCTACTGCTACCGGAACGGCGCTTACACCGAACCGGATCTTACGCGGGAGCAGGCGGCCGAGCGGTATGCGCCGATGATGGCCTCAAACCCCGGGATGCCCGTCGAGAGAGCAAAAGAGATGGTGCAGCAGTATCTCTTGATGCTCCTGCGGTGGCGAAGGCAGGAGCAGTGACGAACCCTGCGCCCACCGGTGAGCGCGGGAACATCCTGCTCCCGCTCCGGTCCGGGCGGACCACCGCAGCCCGAAGCATGCGGATCGCTTGCGCTTCGCGTGAGACGGTTCTGTCGAACCCCTGCCTGTTCGTTCCGGAAGATCGCATCCCGTACATCGATTCTCAATTACCGGCACTCTCAACAGAGGAGAGTATGATCTTTTTTTCACACTGTCCGGGGGGTTGCATCCCCGGGCACGGATTTTCCCGGGTATCCCCATGCACCGTCCTCGCCCCCCGAGGGGGGGGCGGGGGCTTTGGGGAGGAACGCCCGGGTACCCACCTGCGGGGAGGCTGGAGAGAAACTTATGGGTACCTGCTTGTGGGGAGGGGGAATGCCCCCTCCCCGGCCCCCTCCCCCGATGGCGATATCCCCACGGTCCACTGCACGGGGGATCCCGGCGAGAAACCAGTTCCGGGGCGGTTCTCCCCTGTCTATCCTTTCGGGAAACCGGCGTCGATACCGCTTCCTGGCACGGCTTTCCACCGGGTATCGCCACGCACTGCCCTCGCCCCCGGGAGGGGGCGGGGGAGGAGCGCGCAGCGCGGGCGGGGTGGGGGGGACGGAGGGGAGCGCTCTGTGAGGGAGGGGACGAAGGCCCGATAGGGTCTGTTCATCTGGAATCGATGCGCTAGCGGTACCCGGACACTGGACTCCGCGAACTTCCGCGGCAATGCGAGAGGCGCCTGATGCGGATAGCGATCGAGCCTCTCGCGTTGAGCGCGATGCCGCGAAGCGCGATAATCCGAAGGGCCGGAGTTCGAGCACCGAAAGGTTGCGAAGGGAGGTCGACGGTTTGACCTTTGGGGGAAGAGCCGGGCCCGGGTGGGGTGGGGGGGACGGGGGGTATTGCCTTGTTGCGAAGAGGGCTCGCCCCGGGGAAAATTCAGATCGAGGGACGGGGACGAACACCCGGGCCGGCACAGGGGTTCCCCGGGCAGCCGCCGTGCCCCCTCACCGGGATATGCAGCACGGGTTCTGGCACCCCCTCCTTCTGCCGTTCGGCAGGATCTCGTCGGGCCAGAGCAGGAAAAAGCAGTCTCCTGACCGAGTCCTGACAAACACGCGGCAGGCCGTTCTGGACTGCCAGAAAATAGGCCGGAGTTCGCGGGAAAACATTTCCAAGGTTTTATCCCGCGGACTCCGGCTTCCCTTGCGCCCCGGCACGAGCGCATCGAGGTCTTTCTGGGAACTCAAGATGGTTGTTCGACGGTCGTCCACACGCCCGCCGGACAGGCCGGGCGCAAACACGTGCTCTGCTGTCGACGCACCCGGGGCGGTAATGATGGGCTGTTTTGCCCGTCATCACCACCGCAGGTCCCCTTCCAGGGAGAGGGTCTTACTTGAACACGTTGAAGATCTGGTCGCTGCCGGTCGCGAAGAGCCGCTCCCGCTCGGCCTGCTCCTCAACGAGCGCAAGCACCGGGAGATCCATGTCCACACCCGGGGTGTGGCCGAACATCCTCTCCATGTCCGTCTGCAGGGCGTGCATGTAGAGCGAGTTCGCGATCTCCATCGGGCAGTTCTCCTCGCACTGGCCGCAGTTGACACAGGAGTCCGCCACGTGGGCGTAGCGGATCAGGTGGAACATGAACGGCACAGGGAGCACGCCCGGCGGCACCAGGTAGGGTTTCTTCGTGCTGCACTCGACGCAGTAGCAGATCGGGCAGTTGTCGATGCAGGCGTAGCACTTGGTGCACCGGGACGAGTCCTCCATGATCTTCTGGAGGCGTTCCTTCCCCTCACCGAGCCCCTCGAAGTAGCGTGCCCGCCACTTGTCGCCGAGCTTCAGCATGGCGTTCTCGACCTTGCCGCGGATCTCGATTCCCTTCGGGTTCGCGGGCTCGGTGGCGACCGCCCCGGCCTTCACGGCCCTGCTCAGGAGATCCGCTCCCTTCCCGGAGCAGACCTCGACGAACGTGGCCTTCCCGGCCTTATCACCGATGACACCCCAGTTCCCGCAGGCGAGGTCGGCCTGGCGCGGGACCTTCATCTTGCACCGGCGGCAGTTCGCCCGGCGGCCGAAACCCGCTTCCTCGAGTTCGTCCATCGAGATGCCCTTGTGCTGGCCGTCCTTGGTGACGATGATGAACTGACCCTTGTCGATCTCCTCCTTGACGACATCGTTCGGGTCAACCCCGAACTTCTCGCGGATCATCTTCCGGGCGGACACGGGGCTGACCGAACCGCCGCAGTTGACGCCGATCAGGAGGAGGTTGTCCAGGTTGACCTGGTTGCGCTTCGCAAGCTCGTAGATGCCCATCGCGTCGCAGCCCTTCACCGTCACGGCAAGGCGCATATCCTCGGCGCCCCCGAGGTACTTCTTGATCAGCTTCGCAAGCAGGAGCGTCCCGCAGTGGAGCGAGCCTGCCGTCTGCGCGATCTCGGCCGGATCGGTGATCAGCGTCGGCACCGCGTCGTAGAGGTCGACGCCCTTCTTCACCGCCAGCACGCCGTCGACGATGTCGTTTTCCAGGGCAAACTTGAGGAGCCCGGTCACCGCGCCGCCGCATTCCGCGACCTTCGCGATATCGGGGCTCGTCGTCCAGGCGTATACCATATCTCCCTTTGCTACCATCTCACTGCACCCCCGTGATCTTCTCGACGGCAACCGCACTGTGCTTCAACTCCGGCATCTTGGAGAGCGGGTCGAGAGCGGTGTTCGTCAGCTGGTTCACAGATCCCTTCCCGCCGAAGTGCATCGTCATCATCAGCACACCGGGCGCGACCTCATCGGTCACCCTGGCAAGGGCCTCTGCCTGTCCGCGCCTGCCCCGGAGCCGGATCTTCTCTCCGTTCTGGATCTTCAGCCGCGCGGCATCCTCGTTGTTGATCTGCACGTAGGCTTCGGGCACCTCGTGGTGGAGGATCTTCGCCCGTCCGGTCTGGGTCCGGGTGTGGTAGTGGAAGATCAGACGTCCGGTCATCAGGGTGAACGGATACTCGGCGTCGGCGACCTCCGCAGGCGGCCGGTGCTCGAGCCCGAAGAAATGCCCGAGGCCGTCGGCCGACGAGAACTTCTCGCGGTGCAGGATCGGGGTTCCCGGGTGCTCCAGGGTTGGGCAGGGCCAGTGGACTGCTTCGGGCTTCTCTAACCTATCGTAGGAGATGCCGGCCATCGACGGGGTGACCCGCCGCATGTCGTCCCAGATATCCTCCGGCGAGTTGAAGTCGAATCCCGCAAGGCCGAGTTTGTGGGCGAGGTCGACGAAGATCTGCCAGTCCTCCTTCGAATCGCCGGGGGTCTGCACGGCCTTCCTGATACGGTTGACCCGCCGCTCGCCGCTCGTGAACGTCCCGTCCTTCTCGGCGAAGGAGGCGCCGGGGAGGATCACGTCGGCGTACTGCGCCGTCTCGGTCATGAAGAGGTCCTGCACGACGAGGAAGTCCAGTTTCTCAAGCGACCGCATGACGTGGTTCGAGTCGGGATAGGAGACGACCGGGTTTAACGCGAAGATGTACATCGCCTTGATCGGGTCGCCGCACTGGGTGATCTGCTCCGTCAGGGTCACGCCGTACTCGCTTGCAAGCCCGGTGACGCCCCAGAGTTCCTCCATCCGCTTGCGGGCGGCATCGTCCTCGCACTTCTGGTAGCCGGAGAAGACGTTCGGGTAGGCCCCCATATCGCAGGCGCCCTGGACGTTGTTCTGGCCACGGAGCGGGTTGACGCCGACTCCAGGTCTCCCGACGTTGCCGGTGAGCATCGCGAGGTTCCCAAGCGACCTGACGTTGTCCGTCCCGGTCGTGAGCTCCGTGATGCCGAGGCAGTAGATGATCACCGCATTCTTGGCGCTGGCATATATCCGCGCGATCTCCTTGACCCGCTCGGTGGGAACGCCGGTGATCGACTCGACCTCCGCGTACTTCTCGACGGTCTTCATCAGGTCGTCAAAGCCCGTGGTCCGCTTCGCGATGAACTCCTTGTCGTGGAGATTCTGCTGGATAATCCAGTACATGATCGAGTTGATCAGGGCGATGTTCGTCGAGGGGTTGTAGCGGACGTAGTGGTCGGCCAGGCGCGCCGTGGGCGTGTAGCGCGGGTCGCAGACGATGACGGTCTTGCCCGCCTTCTTCGCCTGGAGAACCCGGCGGCCCGCGAGCGGGTGCGCCTCGACACTGTTCGCGCCGATCATGAAGACGACGTCTGCGTTCAGGACATCCTCGAAGGGATTCGTCGCGGCACCGGAGCCGAACGAGAGCGAGAGCCCCGCGACGGACGGTCCGTGGCAGATACGCGCGCAGTTGTCGATGTTGTTGGTCTTGAAGGCCACCCGCGCGAGTTTCTGCATGATGTAACACTCTTCGTTCGGCGTCCGGCACGAGACCTGGAACCCGAGCGCCTTCGGCCCGTACTTGTCGCTGATCTCCTTGAACTTCGAGGCGACGAGACTGAGCGCCTCATCCCAGGACGCTTCTTCGAACTTGCCATTCCTCTTGATGAGGGGCTTTGTCAGCCGGTCGGGGCTCTGGACGAATTCCCAGCAGGTTGCTCCCTTGGGGCAGAGTTTTCCCTCGTTGATCGGGCTCCTCTTGTAGGGTTCTACCCCTACGAGTTTGCCGTCGTTCACCACAAGGTTAAGGCCGCACCCTACACCGCAGTAGGGGCAGGTCGTGGGAACGTACCGTAACTTTCCGTTGGTTTCTGTCATTCACATTCTCCCGATTGTTGAGTTCAACGTCGGTTGCCAGGCATGTCAGGAAAGGCGGACATGCACACAAAGTTGTTTTACTCTAATAAGTAGTATATAAATTTAAACTTACCCTTTTAACATTCACCGGGATGCCACCAAGTATAGTTGATCTTGATGCGTCACCAGACCGGTCATTCGAGATATATCGCCTCATATTGCTTATATTCCGATTAAACATGATTTATTCTGTTATATCCTGAATATACTATTCGGATGTAAATTAAATTTAATTTAACGATCCAAAATGTTTACAACTAACCTTGACCCAATATTCTTCCGTGCAACCGAGATTGAATCATACATGGGACGACATCGAGGCCAGGCTCAGGTCTAAAGGCTCCTCCCCGGAGATGATCGAGCACTTCCGGCGATGCATCGATTTTCACACGTTCGCAGCCCCCGGGCTCCTGGTGGGGGTCTTCATGGTGGATTACGCCCTGGAACTTCTCAACCCTCCCCGGGACGAGAAGATCTACGCCGTCTGCGAGACCACGAAGTGCCTGCCCGACCCCCTCCAGATGATCGCCCACTGCACGACCGGTAACCACCGCCTCAGGGTGCTCCCGATCGGGAAGTTCGCCATCACCATGAACAGGCCGGCCGAGACGCCGCTGGTGGACGGGATCCGGGTCTTCGTCGACGGCGACAAGATCGTGCGGTATCCGACGTTTGCCCTGTGGTACACCAAAGACCCGTGCTTCGACCCGCGAGCCCGGGGCTCTGCGCTGGTCGACGAGATCATCGATGCCGGGCGCGGTCTTCTCTCGCATGAACGCGTGCGGGTGAAAGTACCCCAGAAATGGCCCTGGAGATCGGCCATCTGCTCCATCTGCGGCGAGATGGTCCCTGACAACCTGCTTGTCAGCGGTGCCTGTGCCGACTGCCGGTCCCAGTCCTACTACGAGAAGACGGCCTACTGAAGGGAGAAGATCCCTCCTCTTCCCCCGCGGAAAGAACCTATAGGGATATGGGTCCATTGTCACAGATGCACCGCATGGAAATCTTCCCCATCGGGATCGTGCACTCCGGCGTCCGCTCCCGGAGCGGTATGCCGGTCCAGGGCGTCGACGCCGAGATCGAGGTCTTCCCCGACTACGTAGCAGCGCTCTCCGGCATCGGGGAGAGTTCGCACCTGATCCTGATCTGCTGGCTCCACGAGGCGGACAGGAGCGTCCTGAAGGCCGTGGCCCGGAAGGTCTCAAGCGACCTCCCGGAGAAGGGCGTCTTCTCCCTCCGGTCTCCGGTGCGGCCGAACCCTCTCTCGGTATCGGTGGTGCGGTTGCGCGATCTCCGGGAAGGGCGAATCCTTGAGCTCGCGAACGTCGACCTGATCGATGGGACGCCGGTGATCGACATCAAGCCTTACCAGAGGGGATGGGATTGCGTCTTCTCTGCGACCAGCCACGACCGGACTGAGAAGATCCAGAAGATGGGGCCCGGAGAGTACCGGGAGAGCCTCATCCGCGAGGCGGTGAACTACCACGGGGAACTCTGCCCGGGCGTGGCGGTCGCGGTGCGGATCGCGGAGGCGGCGACGCGCATCCTCGGGTGCGACCTCGCGGTGCCGCAGGTCTCGATCGCGCCCGGCGCCGATCCCTGTATCGCCGACGCCCTCATCGGGATCACCGGGGTTCGCCCGGGAAACCGCCGGCTGAGGCACCCGGGCGGGGAATGCTGCGCCTTTGCCGGGCCCGGGGTGGAGGTGATCTTCCGCCTCCGGGATGCTCCTGGGAGCGTCGAAGCTGTCCTTGCGGCGCGCGAGGCATCGCTCTTCGACTGTGAGGTCAGCTCCCGGTGCGACTGATGGTTAAATGGTTAATTTTTAACCAGGAGTAATGGATAGTTGTATACGTCGCGGGCGGGGGGGCGCAAACCCTCCGCCCGGCACGCTATAAGGGAGTCATGAGTATGCCACGCCGGTACCTGAATCTTACCCCGCTTCCTGAAGCGCTCGCGGCGATGCGGCGGGCGTTTCCCCCGTCGGACCATGCCGAGACCGTGCCGTTGCGCCTTGCTGTCGGCAGGGTGACGGCCGAACCCCTGTATGCAGAGTATTCCGTTCCCGAGGTCGACATCGCGAAGTTCGACGGCTACGCGGTGAAGAGCAGGGATACCCCGGGGGCGCAGGACCAGCGGCCGCTGCCCCTTCTTGAGTATGCCCGCATCAACACCGGTGAGATGCTCCCCCCTGCGTTTGACGCCGTCGTCATGGTCGAGGATACCTGGGACGACGGCGGCACGCCCTGGATCAGGAAGTCCGCCGCGCCCTGGCAGAACGTCCGGCACGCTGGCGAGGATATCCGTGCCGGCGAACTCGTCCTCCCGAAAGGCCACCGGATCCGGCCGTTCGATCTTGGCGCGCTCGCGACCTACGGCATAACCCGGATCGCCGTCCGGTCGGTCCGGGTCGGCATCATCCCGACGGGGAGCGACCTCGTCCCGCTCGGCGTGGCGCCCGCCCCCGGCCAGACGATCGAGACGAACACCCTCATGGCGGAGGCTTACCTCACCCGGATGGGAGCGACCTGCCATCGTTACGGGATCGTTCCCGACGATCCGGACCTGATCCGGAGCGTGCTCGAGGCGGCGGTCGCCGAGAACGATCTCGTCATCCTTTCGGCGGGTTCGTCGGCCGGTTCTCGGGACTTCTCTCGCGATGTCGTCGGCGCGCTCGGGGAGATCATCTTCCACGGCATCGCGGTCCGGCCGGGAAAACCGGTGCTGCTCGCGAGCGTCGACAGCAAACCGGTCCTCGGGATGCCGGGCTACCCGGTCGCCGCGCAGACCGTCCTCCGGGAGGTTGCCGGGAACCTGCTCGCGTGGTGGGGGCTCCCGGCGCTCCCGGGGGAGGAGCTGGACGTCCGGTTGTCGCGGAGGCTGGCGTCCGACCTCGGGTTTGACGAGTTCGTCCCGGTCTCGGTCGGGCGGGTGGACGGCACCTGCTTTGCGACCCCCCATCCCCGGGGGGGCGGCATCCAGATGGCGGTGGTCCGGGCGA